>ERZ780218.640-NODE-640-length-29924-cov-4.498276_pt1 | contig 29924 bp, 28 predicted proteins | sample MGYA00510975_ERZ780218 | MGnify/ENA primary metagenome ERZ780218 (study PRJEB29588, sample SAMEA2152063) | human gut metagenome | biome: human gut; feature: human-associated habitat; material: faeces | place: Denmark | collected 2008/2010 ... | reverse complement strand
GTGCTCTAACCAGCTGAGCTATGCTCCCCGATCGCCGCTCTTGTCAGACGACAGAAGTTATTATACGCAAAGACCCCCTTTCTGTCAACCCCAAATTCAAATTTTTTTCAACTTTTTTTGCAATTTTTGTGTATTTTTTGATTAATTTAATTCTTAATTATGGACAAATAAGATTTTTTGCTATTTTTGCATTTATTATTTCATTCTCAATTCAAAGATTTTTGATGACAAATTTTGTTGCAAACAGTGCGATAAAATGTTACAATAAACTAAAGGAAAAATCAAATGGAAAGAAAAAATCTGGAGAAGAAATTTAGCATATTTCAAATCACAATGCTTGTTCTTATTGCACTGCTTGTTGTGGCAATCATCATCGAAATCATTTATATGGTGGTTTTGAAGAAAAAAACAGATGATTTAAAAGATGAAAATGATGAAATCGTTTCTCAACTGCCTGAAGATGAAGAGACGACAACTGAAAATTGGCAGAAAAACATGTTGGAAGCAATCAATAAAACAAATTGATTGCTTTTTTTATTAAGTTGTCATACAAAAGGTTTGTCAACTCTCCACTTTTTGAAAACGAAATCAAAGTTTCGTTCATTGTGATGTTTGCAAACGAAACAAAAACAAGAAACAGAATGGAAAAAATCAAAAGACCTTTTGTCAAGCCAACAATTCCACCCAAAATTCGATTTCCCGCGCTAAGACCGCAAATTTTTGTCAATTTGTTGACTAAAAGTTTGATTATTTTTAAAATTAAGGCTAAAAAAACAAACAAAATCAAAAACACTAAAATTTTCACCAACAAATTGTTCACGCTTGGTGCCAAAATTTGCCCAGCTGTTAATGCGCCGTCAAAACTCAAATCTAGCAAAAGTTTTGAAAGCAAAAATTGCCACACAAATGAAAAGTTGGTTTGCCCAAGAGCCGCTTCAAATTCGGAGATGTTTTCAAACGTCCCGGGCACAAGATTGTTCAACAAGTTTGATATTGAATTTGTGAAAAGGTTCCAGTCTGAATAATAGATTTGCAAATTGCCACACAACTTCCACGCCAAAACCAAGATAAAAAAAGTTCCAATCAATGAAAAAACTTGTGAAACAAATCCTTTAAAAATTCCTTTCACAGAATAAAAGACGACAAACCCAAGCAGGATAAAATCCATAAATCAATTTTTGTCAGATTTTTGATTGTTAAACAAAAAAGCCCGCTTTAAAGCAGGCTTATTGCAATAATCTTTCCAAATCTTTACACTTCTTTTTGTCCATTGGCGGAACATCTTTCAAACGATATTCCAGCCCCAACTTTTTATATTTGTTTTTCGCCATGTCGTGATAAGGCAAAAGTTCGATTTTTTCAATGTTTGTTAGGTTTTTTGCAAACTCTTTCAATTTCAACACACTTTCTTTTGTGTCGTTATAATTTGGCACAATAACTTGCCTCAGCCACATTTTTTTGCCTTTTTCTTGGCAAATTTGCAAAAATTTCTTGAATTTTTCAATTTTTTTGCCAACAAGCTTCTCATATTTGTTTGCATCAAGCTCTTTTACATCCAAAATCACAAGGTCACAATAATCTAAAAGCGTTTCATAATTTTCGCCAAAACCAGAAGTGTCAAGACAGGTGTGGATGTTGTTTTGTTTGCAAAGTTTGAAAAATTCTTCAACAAATTTTGCCTGCAAAAGTGGTTCTCCGCCAGAAACAGTCACCCCGCCGTTATTTTTGAAATAAACTTTATATCTCAGCACTTTTTTCAAAAGTTCTTCTGGCGTCATTTGAATTTTCGCTTCCTTTGCATTCCACATTTCAGGGTTGTGACAATAGGCACATCGAAGCGGGCAGCCTTGCATGAACACAACAAACCTCACGCCTGGCCCGTCGACCAAGCCCATTGTTTCGAAGCTGTTGATATTTCCTGTGATTTCAAACATCAGCGTGCCTCATGAAAGGTTCTTGAGATAACTTCTTGCTGATGTGCTTTTGAAAGTCTGTTGAAGTTGACTGCATATCCTGAAACTCTGATTGTCAGATTTGGATATTTCCAAGGGTTGTTCATAGCGTCAACCAAAAGCTCGCGATTTAAGACATTGACATTCAAATGTTGCGCTTTTTGCACAAAATAACCGTCTAAAATGTTGACCAAATTGTTTATTCTTGATTTTTCGTCGCGGCCAAGAGCGTCTGGAACAATCGAAAAGGTGTTTGAAATTCCATCTTGACAACAGTCACAATATGGAATTTTCGCCACTGAATTCAGTGACGCCAAAGCACCTGAACAATCACGTTCATGCATTGGGTTTGCTCCAGGAGCAAATGGTTCGCCTGCCTTTCTTCCGTCAGGCGTTGCGCCCGTCTTTTTGCCATACATAACATTTGAAGTTATGGTCAAAAGAGAAAGCGTGTGTTTTGCATTTCGATAAAGCTTATGCTTTTTCAAGCAACTAAAGAAAAATTCCACAACTTTGACGCCAATTTCATCCACTCTGTCGTCGTCATTGCCAAATTTTGGGAAATCTCCTTCCACTTCAAAGTCGACAATCAAATCATTTTCATCTTTGATTGGTTTTACCTTTGCAAATTTTATTGCCGACAATGAGTCAACAACAACAGAAAATCCCGCAGCACCAAAAGCCATAAGCCTTTCCACCCATGTGTCGTGAAGTGCCATTTGTCCGCGTTCGTAGGCATATTTGTCGTGCATATAATGAATGATGTTCATGGCATCAACATAAGTTTTTGCCACTTTTTCGAGCGTTTTTTCATAATTTTTCATGACCTTTTCAAAAGTTAAGGTTTTTTCAGTGTTTTTTGACAAACCTTCAACCACCAAAACGCCAGATTTTTCGTCGTAGCCACCGTTCAGAGAATAAAGCAAAGCTTTCGCCAAATTGCATCTAGCACCAAAAAATTGCATTTGTTTGCCGACTTTCATTGCAGAAACGCAACAAGCTATGGCATAGTCATTTCCATATATCTCGCGCATAACGTCGTCGCCTTCATATTGAATGGCGTCCGTCTTAATAGAAATTTCTGCACAGAATTTTTTGAAATTATTTGGCAATTTTTCTGACCAAAGCACTGTCAAATTTGGTTCTGGAGATGGATTTAAATTGATAAGCGTCTGCAAATATCTGAAAGAAGTTTTTGTGACCAAACTCTTGTTGTCGTCCGCCATTCCACCAATGCTTTCCGTCACCCATGTTGGGTCTCCAGCAAAGATTTCGTCATAGTCTGGAGTTCTCAAATGACGAACAAGTCGAAGCTTGATGATAAATTGGTCGATAAGTTCTTGGGCTTGCTCTTCTGAAAGCAAACCTTTCTTCATGTCGCGTTCAATGTAGATGTCAAGAAAAGTTGAAGTTCTGCCCAAACTCATTGCCGCACCATTGTTTTCTTTGACACTCGCCAAATAGCCAAAATAGAGCCATTGAACAGCTTCTTTCGCGTCTTTTGCAGGCGCACTGATGTCAAAACCATAGCCACTTGCCATTTTTTTGATTTCTTCAAGCGCTTTAACTTGCTCAGCAACCTCTTCTCTCAAACGGATGTTTTCTTCACTCGAAACGTCAATTTTGGCGTAATCATTTTTCTTTTCTTCAATCAAAAAGTTGATGCCATAAAGCGCCACTCTTCGATAATCTCCAATAATTCTTCCGCGGCCATAGGCATCAGGAAGCCCAGTGATCAGCCCGGCTTTTCTTGCCTTTCTGATTTCTGGCGTGTAAGCATCAAAAACGCCGTCGTTGTGAGTTTTTCTGAACTCAAGAAAATGTTTTTCAATTTCAGGATCGAGTTTTTTGTTGTAAGCAGCAAGCGCCTTTTCAGCCATTCTTGTGCCGCCATACAAATTCACAATTCTCTTCAAAGGTTTATCTGTTTGAAGCCCGACAATAACTTCGTTTTTTTTGTCGATATAGCCTGGCGCGAAGTTGTTTATGCCCGAAACCGCGTTTGTTTCGACATCAAGCAAACCCATTTGCGCTTCTTTGGCAAGCAACTTTTCACATTTCTGCCAAATCTTTTTGGTTTTGTCAGAAATTCCGCTCAAAAAGCTGTCGTCTCCACGATATTCTTTATAGTTTGACAAGATAAAATCAGAGACATCGACGGTCTCTTTCCATGTTTCGCCTTTAAAACCTTTCCACGCTTCTACATTTTCCATAGATTGTTTCTCCTTTTTGTAAAAACACAATATATTGTGGTTTATATTGTGTTTTATTCCTAAATATTGTATAACATTGACAAAATTAAGTCAATCAAAATGCACAATAAAAGAAAAAAGATTTCAAATATTTTTTGAAATCTTTAATTCTCTTTTCTTATGGACTTTTATTTATTTTTTTATAAGTTTTCGTCTTCAGAATTTTCAAGATTTTCGCTCATTTCTGTGTTTTCTTGTTCATTTTGGTCTTCAACATTTTGAATGTTTTTCACACTTTCAAAATTTTTTATGCAATCAAAAAGGTCTTGCATCGACGAACCGTGCAAATCTATATAAATGCAGCGACCTTGAAAGACGCCGTGGTTTCCGCGCATAAGATTAAAACCCTGAAATGTCGGGTCGACTTTAAAAACAAGCTCGTCAAAAGGCAAATTGTTGACTTCCATTGGTTGGTCAAACTTCAGCGAAACAAAAACTCCGGTTTTGACATCTTCTTGAAACATCTTATCAAAAACCACGCCAAATGCTGGCATTGTAAAAGAATTTTCAAACATTTGACAGACACTTTCTTCAAGAGATTGTTGTTCTTGTTCAGAAAGTTCGACAATGCTTCCGTCTACCATTAAGCTGTAAGTCGAAACAAACGGCAAAACATCCTTTGCTTCAAAAAAAGACATTATCATGGCTGGCACCCCCAAAAGAAAGAAAAGAAATCTCATAAACACTCCTTATCAGCAAATATTTTGAGATATTCTTTTCTTTTTATACAAAAATTTTAAACTTCTTCAAATTGGCTGTTGTAAAGGTCGGCGTAAAAACCACCTTTGCTGAGCAACTGCTCGTGAGTTCCGTTTTCAATGACATCTCCGTCTTTCAAGACCAAAATCATGTCGGCATTTTTGATGGTTGACAGTCTGTGAGCAATGATGAAAGATGTTCGCCCTTCCATTGCTTTGTCCATCGCCCTTTGTAACAAAACTTCTGTTCTTGTGTCGACTGAACTTGTTGCTTCGTCAAGAATCATCATTGGTCTGTCAGCAATCATTGTTCGAGCAATAGTCAAAAGTTGTTTTTGACCAGCTGAAAGATTGATTGAGTCGTCTATCACAGTGTCATATCCCTTTGACAAGGTTTGAATAAAGTGGTCCACTCCGACTTGTTTGCAAGCTTCCACAATTTGATTGTCTGTGACATTTGGATTGTTGTATCTCAAATTTTCTTTGATTGTTCCTTCAAAAAGCCATGTGTCCTGCAAAACCATTCCAAAAAGCGAGTGGACATTTTCTCGCGTTATGTCCTTGATTGAAACCCCGTCAATTTTGATGTCGCCCGAATTTATTTCATAAAAACGCATTAACAAATTGACCAAAGTGGTCTTTCCGGCTCCAGTTGGCCCGACAATTGCCACCTTTTCTCCCGCCTTGACATCCGCCGAAAAGTCTTTGATGATGATTTTGTTTGGATTGTAACCAAAAGCAACATGATCAAATTCAACATCTCCTTTCACATCTGTCAAAACGAGAGTTTTTCCGCTTTCATCTTCAAGCTCTTTTTCTTCCAAAAATTCAAACACTCTGCCGCAAGCAGCCGAAGCAGATTGAAGACTGGTCAAACTCTGTGCAATCTGGGAAAGTGGATTTGTAAACAATCTGACATAAATCATAAATTCAACAATCGTTCCATAATATTCAAAGCCACGTTGTGCAGCAAGAACAGCACCTACAACGCAGACCGCAACATAACCCAAATTTCCGACAAAGTTCATGATAGGCATCATGACACCAGAAATAAATTGAGATTTCCAGCCAGTTGTGAAAAGTTTTTTGTTGACTTTTTCAAATTCTTTGCCCGTGCTTTCTTTGGCATTGAAAAGCTGAACAACATTGTGCCCCGAATAAGTTTCTTCGATGTGAGCGTTCAAATCGCCCAAATTTTTCTGGTTTTGATTGAAATATTTTTGAGATTTTGTCATAAAAATCAAAGAAAAAGCAAAACCAATGATTGATGTCCCGATAACAGTGAGAGCCATTATCCAGTCAACAACAAACATCATGATCAAAACACCAACAAACAAAATGATGTTTGAAACAAGCCCACCAATGCTTTGGTTTAAGTTTTGCCCGATTGTGTCGACGTCGTTTGTCACACGGCTCAAAATGTCACCATGCAAATGTGTGTCAAAATAGTTGAGCGGCAAATCGTTTATCTTTTTTGAAATGTCTTGCCTGAGTTTTTTGACGGTGTTTTGCGTCACTGTCGCCGTGATGTAATGTTGAAAATATGACAAAATTGCACCAGCGACATAAATGCAAACCAAAAAGATGGCAATCTCTGTCACGGCGCCGATGTCAATGCCATTTTCATAATTTCCGATTATGTTTGCAATGTCACCAATTTTGTTTGGTCCAATGATTTGAAAAACAACAGCAACAGCCCCAAAAAACATGGACAAAATTATCCAACCCCAATATTTTTTGCAAAACTTGAGGAGTTTTAAAAGCGATTTGAGAAAGGTTCCCTTTGCTGGTTTTTCAACAGCTTTATTGTTATTCATCATTCTTGGCATATTAAAGTTCCTCCTCTGAAAGTTGTGACAAAGCTATTTCTTTGTAAACCGAACACTTCTTCAACAGTTCTTCGTGAGTGCCCATGCCAACCATGTTTCCGTTGTCCAAAACAATGATTTTGTCTGCATCTTTGATAGTTCCAATTCTCTGCGCAACAATAAATTTTGTCACTTTTCCAGTGTGTTTTTTGAGAGCTGCACGAAGTTTTTTGTCGGTCTTATAGTCAAGCGCTGAAAAACTGTCGTCAAAAATGAAAATCTCTGGTTTTCTTGCCACAGCTCTGGCAATTGACAATCTTTGTTTTTGCCCACCAGAAACATTTGTGCCGCCCTGGGCAATTCGGCTGTCAACACCATTTCCCATTTTTGAAACAAAGTTTGATGCTTGTGCAATGCTGATAGCTTCTTTGACTGTTTCATCGCTGGCGTTGTTGTCGCCAAAATTAATGTTGGATTTGACAGTTCCGCTGAAAAGCACGCCGCGTTGCGGAACATAACCAATTTTTCTGTTTAAACTTTCAAGTTCATAATCTTTGACATCCACACCGTCAATCAAAACCTTTCCTTCTGTCGCATCATAGAGCCTTGGAATAAGATTGATAAGCGTGCTCTTGCCGCTTCCCGTTGAGCCGATGAAAGCCACGGTTTCGCCTTCTTTGGCTTCAAAACTTATGTCTTTTAAAACATATTCTTCAGCGTCTGGATATTTGAAAGAAACATGGTCAAAAACAACTGAAGCCGAACGATTTGAGTTGAAATCTTTAAATTCTCCCGAAACAATAGAATTTTTTGTGTCCAAAACTTCGTTTATTCTCTTCGCCGAAACAAGTGCTCTTGGCATAAGAATGAAAATCATGATCAAAAGCATGAAAGCCGCAATCACTTGAATGCCATATTGCATGAACACTGTCATGTTTGCCCATTTTGAATAATCATCCACAATATAAGCGCCAATCCAATAGATTGCCAACGAAAGTCCGCTCATCAAAAGGTTCATCCCAGGGCTCATGATGCCCATAACTCTGTTGACAAAAAGTTGAGTTTTTGTGAGTTTGTCATTGTAGACACCAAATTTTTTATCCTGAAAATCTTCTGCGTTTGACGCACGCACAACCCTTATGCCGTTTAAATTTTCGTCAGTAACACGGTTGATGTCGTCAGTCATTGTTTGAATTTTCTTGAATTTTGGCACAGCAACTGTGATGATGATGACAACCATCAAAAGCAAGAAACCAATTGCCACTGCAAGTGCCGTTGACCATTCCCAGCCCGTTTCCAAAATTTTGAAAACTGACCAAATCGCCAAAACTGGCGCTTTGATGATGGCTTGTGTGCCAATTGCAAGAAAAATTTGAACTTGTGTGACATCGTTTGTTGTTCTCGTGATAAGGCTGGCCGTTGAAAATCTGTTGATTTCTGCAAGTGAAAAGCCTTGAATTTTGTTATAGATTTTGTTTCTCAAATTGAAAGCCAGTCTTGAAGACAAATTTGCCGTGCAAAAGCCAACCGCAATTGCACTTGCCAGACTTCCAAGTGCACAAGCAAGCATATAGCCGCCGTTTGTGAGAATGACAGACATTTCAGCTTCCATGCCACCTTGAAGCTTTGCAAGCTCAAGCATGATTTTTCGTGTGTAAACTGGAAGTTCCAGATCCAGCCAAACTTGCAACACAATCAACCCGCATACCAAGCCGATAAAAAGATAATCAATCCATTTTAAATTTTTAAGCAATCTAAAAATGTTCATATTCAACCCTCATAAAAATGTGATAACTAACAATTTATATGCTTTTTTTCAAAAAATGTCAATCAAAATGAAAAAGAAACGGTCAAACCGTTTCTTTGTTTAAAGTCGGGTAATTAGAACTTGAGATGTTCCAAATTTCTTCGTCAAAGCCAAGTGACGCATCATAAAAGTCTTGCGTCAATTGCAAACAATTCACTTCGCTTGTCGAAGAGAACTTTCTTTGCCCAACAAGCTGAATTTCTGAATTTGAAAAGCAATTTTCCATTGCTCCGCCGAAACCGCCAATCAAACTTCCTGTTGTCAAGCTGCTTTCGTCAAACTCAACCAAAGAATAACTTGTCGAAACACGATTTGCCAAGTTTGCGTTTTCATATTGTCCATAAAGTCCGCCCAAATAACCGCTTCCAACGACCGAACTTGCAAAGATTTGACCCGTTGAAAAATTGTTTTGGCTTTGGCTGTAACCTTGACCGACAAGCCCTCCTGCAACAAGATTTGAAATTCTTCCACCAAACGAGAAATTTACATTGCTTTCATTTTCTGAGATGTCAACATCTTGAATGTGCCCGACATAGCCCAAACTTCCGCCCGCAAAAACATTTTCGGCGTCTGCTTCGACGATTTCGAGTGTGAAATGACTGACATTTTTGACAATTTTGGAGGTTGTCTTTCCGGTTCTAAGTTCTCCAACAAGTCCGCCAACAACAACTCTCTGCACACTCGCATCAATTTTTATGTTGACACTTGAAAGGCAATCTGAAATTGTTCCACCTTCAGAAATGGCAGAAATTCCGCCAATATTTGTGTCTTCTTGAAGCTCAAACGAAACAGTTCCGAAAACCTGACAATTTTCAATGTTGCCAAAGTTTAAAGCCGAAACGCCACCAAAATTTCTTATGTCGCTGTAAGATGTTTCTGCCAAAAAAATGGACAAGTTTTCTATCTGTCCGCTGTTTCTTGAAAACAACCCAAGATTGTTGTCGCCAGAAAATTTGAGATTTTGAAGCGAGTGCCCTTGCCCGTCCAGCGTTCCACTGAAATTTATGCTGTGCCAAGAGATGTTTGACATGTCGATATCTTCCACAAGTCTGTAATTTGCGTTTGGTGCGTTGTGCAACAATTTGTTAAACTCTCCAGCGCTGTCGATTTCAATGGCTTTTAAGTTTAAATGACCGATGCCAAACAGAACCAAATTCAAAATTCCAAGTGAAAAAAGTGCAAGCCGCCCAATTTTCCAATTTTTTGACAAGGTTTGTTTTTTCAAAATGTAAGCCAAAAAGTTTCCCATGCCCACAACCACACAATATATCAGCGAAATACTTAAAAATGTGCTGTTGAAATAAAGATAGACTTCTTTTGGCGCAAAAATCAAAATCAAAAACAAAATGCTTGTGAAAGCGAGTGGACAGATTTCCAAAAAGATGAAAATAAATCGCTTTAAAAACATGTCGCGTTTGATGTTTTTTATGCTCTCTTTGCGTTTGACTTCATTTTCTTGTTTGGTTTGAAAAATCTTTTTCAATCCACTTTCTTTTTCTGTGAGATTGGTGACATTTATTGATGCGTCCAAGTTTAAATCCAAAGCCTGCAGCCTGTCTTCGATTTTTGAAAGAAGCTCAAGAAATTCGTCAAAAGTTTTAATGTGCGGAACTTGATTTATATAGTTTTCAAACGGTTTGAGTTGAAGTTTGAAATATTCAATGCTTTTCGATGTCAAATTTTGTTTTTCCATTTCAAGCAAAATGTTTTGATTTCGCAGCACAAACTCACTTAACTTTTGAGTGAGTTGTTTTTTGTCGAGTCGGTCAGGATTAAACGGTTGTTTTTCGCCTTGATAAAGATTGTTTTTGCTCATGATTTCAGCAAATTTTTCTTTTTGTGCATCATCTGAAAGCGAAACCAAAGTTTCCCACTCTGGCATTTGAGAAATTTTCACGCTTGACATGATGAGTTCTTGGTCATTTTTGCAATGCGCTTTGATTTGAATCAAAAGCCAATATAAATCCGCGCGGTCTTTTGTCTTTGAAATGGCAATGCTGACATATCTTTCTGCCACTTTAAAAAATTCTTTTTCTTGAAACGAAATGGCAATGTTTTTCAAAATGTTTGTCAAACTTTCGTTGTCTGAAACATATGAAAGATAAAAATCCAATTGTTGCTGTGCTTTTTCAAGGTCACAAAATGCAATCGGCAAAATCATGTTGACCACGGTCGTCACAAACTGTGTGCGAGATGTGTCGCTCAAATATTTGAAAACGTTTTCCACTTCTTCTTTGTTGGAATAATTCAAAATGTCTTGTTCGCTTTTGAAGTGTTGCAAAAGCACCGCCAGATTGCTTTGTTCGTGGCCTGCGTCAAGCTCAAGAATTTTTTTGTAATATTCTTGGTTGTCGCTTTTTTGAGCCAGCATAAAATAAAAATTGATAAATCGGTCAACCTGCGTGTTGTCGAAACATTTCAAAACCTTGCCAATAAGTTCTTCATTGAGCGTTTCAATTGCCTTGCTTTCTGCCTTGGCAATAAAATTTTCTCTGTTTTTTGTGTTAAAGCCAGCAAGATAAATCAGATAGAGATTGTAATATTCTTCATTATCCAAACTGATGATGAGATTTTCCCAACTGTCAACAAAAAATTCCGCAAAATCTTTTGACGCATAAGTCAAAATTTTGTCTATTGTCTCTTTGTCGTTGAAATTTGAAATGTTTGCAAAAAACTCTTCTTGTGTTTTGATGTTTCGCTTTGTCATCATTTGAGCAAACAAAATTTCGGCATTGTTTGGGTCTTTTTCAAGTTCTTCATTGATGAGCTCTTGTGCAGACTGAAAATCGCCATGCTTCAACGTCAAAAAAATCCATTTGATTTTGTTTGTGTCACTCAGTTCCACATTTTCGACATGATAATTTCCCAAATCGGTCGGTTTGACACTTTCGAGATTGACATATTCTTTTCTTTCTGGCGTCGCTCTGTCAAGTTTGACCGTTTCAAGCTTGGCTCTTTCGTCAACCGTTTTTGCCATCTCGTTTTTGACTTTGACATTGATATCTTGCAAAAAAGAAATTGAGTTCATGTCAACCACACTTTTGCAAGATGCCAAATCTTTTGGAAGAGCGTTCAATTTGATTTTGGTTTCGTCAAAAGCGACAATCAAACTGGTTTTGGCTTTCTCTTTTTGAGAGATGAAATATAAATATCTGTCATAGACATTTTTTATGTCGCCATTTGAATAGCCTTTGTGTGCGTCTGCAAAAACAACCATGGCTTTGCAGGTTTTGAGAGCTTTGAAAGTCTCTTCTTCTTTGTCTTTTTCAGAAGCCGAAACAAGATAAACCGAAAGTCCGTCATGCTTGAAATTTTCAACTGCTTTGCTTGTCAAACTTGTTGTATCATTTGAAACATATTCTGGCGCCAAAACAACCACGTCATATTCGGTTTTAAGTTCTTTATAGGCATTTGACAGCTTTTCAATTCGTTTCGCCTGCTCGTTATATTCTTTTTGAGTTTCAGTTGGAGCAAGGTCCACTGCGTGCTTGAAATCTTCATCTTCCAAAATGGAAGGTATCGTTTCGCCAAAAAATCTTGGTCGTTTCTGACGGCCGCTGTTGTAAAAAACAATCTTGTTTTTTGCGAGTGCCTTGCCATAAAAACTTTCAAACGAGCGTGGATAGAGCGACAAAATTTTGTTAAATTCTTCCACAGCGTCGTCAAAGCGAAGTTCTCTCAAAATTTCATTTGCGCCGACAACCAAAACAACTTCTTCTTTTGAAGCGTGTTCGTCAACATATAAAGTGCCGCAGAACATACATTTGACCATGTTCTGCCCAACAATCTTATATGCTCTTCCTCCACAATTTTTACAAACACGCTCTCTCATCTTTTTCCTTACTTTTTCGGCTTTTTCTTGATATAGCCGTTCAACTCTTCATTGTAAGCTTCAAACTTTTTTAGCTCATTTGGTGTCACACTTGGCGGCATGGTTTCCAAAACCTTATCAAAATCGGCATTTGTCACAAGCACAACTTTGTCTGTGGCAATTGCTTTCAAAAGTGGTTCATCCTTTGCACGGTCGCAAAGCTCGTCGATGTCAGCACCGCTGTAATTTTCTGTCTGCGCAACAATTCGGTCCACATCAAAATCTTTGGCAACAGGCACATTTTTCATGCTTTTTTCAATCATAAATTTTCTGGCTTTTGCGTCAGGAAGTGGAAGATAAATCTTTTGTGAAAACCTGCCCGAACGCATTGCCGCCGTGTCGATATCCCATGGTCGGTTTGTTGCACCCAAAAGCAGCAAGTTTGGATTTTTCCCAGAGAAGCCGTCAATCTGTTGCAAAAACTCGTTGACTCGCTTGTCGTTGTGTGTGTCCACACCGCGACGCCCAAAAAGTCCGTCCATTTCATCAATAAAAATGATGGCTCGGTCTTGTTTGTTGGCTTCTTCAAAAAGCGAATTGATGTTTTTTTCGCTGTCGCCCACCCATTTGCTGACAATGTCAGAGCCTTTCACTGCATAAAACTTTGCCCCAACTTCATTTGCAATGGCTTTGGCAATCATGGTTTTGCCTGTTCCCGGCGGGCCGTATAAAAGCACACCACCGCCCGTCTTTTTCTTATACATTTTATATTTGTCAGGATATTTGACCGGGTTTATCATTTTGATTGTTATCACTTTTTTGACATCATCAAGCCCAGCCACGTCGCTGAACTTGACATCCGGAACAGTCGCCGTTTGCCACTTGGTCAAGGTGTCGTCTTCATCTTCTTCGCTTTTTTTGTTTTCTTTGACAGGCTTTTTGTTTAGGTTGTCAGAAATTTCAACAAGGCGTCGAGCTCTTTCCATGCGGATTTGTTTGAGTTTTCCTTGACTTTGTTTTGCCATTTGCATCATCGTTTCACTTGCCAACAAAAAATTTCTTTTGGCAAGAGAAATGTTGCCTTTGTCTTTGGCTTTCTTTCCATTTTCCATGTAAAGATTGAAAGTGTCAGACAAAACACTCATGTTTGTTTCTTCCACAAAAATCTCCTATTTTTCTTGATCTTGGTCAATCTTTTTTCGAAGTTCTGCCATTTCTTTTTCAATGGCGTCGCTTGAAAGTTCGTCTTGTCCGACTTGTTCCATGATAAATTTTTCAAACTCTTCGTCGGACATTTGATTGCCTTTCTTGTCAACGCCTTGATTGTAGAACGTCTCTTGGCTCATTTCCATAAAGTTGTCCATTTGGTCAGTTTGAGTTTCCACAGCAGCCATGGCTTCTTCAAATTGTGCCTGAATTTTGGCAAATTCTTTGGCGTCAGCAAGTTTTGTCATCTCTTTGCTGATAACGCTCATTCCGCGAAGAAACTCAGAAGTCATCATGGTGACATCTTTCATTTGAGCCGTGATTTCAAAGTTGAGCAACATCTCTTGTGCGCGGCGTTGTTGTTGAAGTGTCATTTTGTAGCCGCTGAGTGCCAAATTGAACTGAGCTTCAAGATTTTTTTCTTTCGCTCTTTTGGCAGCTTCAACAAACACTTTCTTTTGGTCTTCCAACCTGTTGATTTGTTTGTTCATTGAGTTGATTGTGCGTTTGATCAACATCTTCTTTTCGATTTCTTTTTGTTGTTTTGATTTAAACCAAGCCATTTTTTTATTCCTCCATTTTCATTTTTTTCTTCTTAACAGGTTCTTGTTGTTTGTCTTCCAAAAGTTCCTGTTCGTCAGCAAGTTGATTTTCTTTTTCAAACATAGACAAGATTTCTTCTTCGTTTTTGCCTATGCCATAAATTGGTTGACTGACATCGTAAGCCGACTGAACTTCGTTGAACAGTTCGTCAGCGCTTGTCAAGACATCTTCCGAAGCAATTCGAGTTTCCAGTGCTTTGTTTAAAAACTGCGCCAGCCTTTTTTGGTCTTTCAAGAGTTCGCTGAGCGGAACTTTTGTTTGCGTTTTGAAGAAAGTGTTGCTGTCATATGCTTCTTTAAGTTTGTTCATAAGGCGGATGTTGTAAAGAAGATACATTCCGCGTTCCATGCAGGTCTGCTTTTCTTCGTTCAGATGGCTTATCTTTTTGGCATAGAAAAGTTGAAGCTCTTTGTTCTTTTCTTTTTTGCCCTTTTCCATAAGCGCGTCAATCTCTTTGATTTTTTGATAAACTTCTGCTTCAGCGGTTCGTTCCTGACGCTCAAGCTCACAGATGGAATTCACCAAGTCTTCTCTGTTTAAATTTTTGAATTTGTTTCGTCTAAATGGCCACCACATAATATCTCCTTTTAATAATTGTCGCCTTCATTGATTTTGAAAATTCTGTCCAAGGTGTTTGCAAAAATTTTTCTCTGATTTTCTTGCGCATAATCCAAAGCTTTTTGACATTCTGGCAAATATATGGCGCTTTTATATTTAATTGGATTTGCATAAAGTTCGTCTTCATCTTTGAGCTGAAACTTGACCAGCATCAATCCCCAGAAAGCATCCGCACAAGTTTTGTCAAATTCAAGTGCAAGTTCAAAGTTGAGTTTTGCCTGTTCAAACATGCCGTCTTCAAGGTTCAAATAGCCCAAAGTCAACTCTTTTTTCGCTTTTTTTGCAAGCTGTTCATCTAGGTTTAAAGAAGTTATGTAAGTTCGTTTCATTCTGTCAATTCGTCCTTCTTTCTTTGAACAATATACGCTTCAATTTCTTCCAAAACGCGAAAGCATGTCTCTTGAGTGTTGTCTTTTGCAACAAGAATTTTCAAATCGTCGAGTTTGTTGGCGATTTTGTTGTCAACAAGCAAAACTTTTTCGTTTTTGGTCGGATTGAAAAATCGGATATTTTCTTTCACTTCCACAAGTCGATTGCAAAGCGTGTCGTTTCCATTGGCATAAACCAAAATGCTTTCGACATTCGCCACCATTTTTTCAATAAACTTCTTGTTTTTTACAATTCCGCGGCTGCCTTCATCTTCTTTATCTTTTGGCTTGATATATTCTTTGCAAATGTAATAAATTGCAAAACCCAAAATCGCCAAAATTATGATAACATACAAAATCCACATATCACTTCTCCTCTTCTAACTTGGTTCCGCAAGCAGAACAAAACTTTGCATTTTCGTCGTTCTCAGCATGGCAATTCGGGCATTTTTTTGGAAGTTGTTTGCCGCAGACTGGGCAAAATTGGTCGGTTTCTTTTAGTGCAGCACCACAATGCTTGCAACTTAACCCGGTTGAGTGTTTGTCGTGCCTGAAAAGCGTTTCCAATTTCTTTTGGTCTTGTTCGTCAATAATAATGTTTGCAATATTGAAAGAAAAAACCGCAATGCCATATTCGCTCATAAGTTTTTGACTGAGTTTTGAAAGCACAAGTTTGGAAATTTCTCTTTTGTTGACAGAAATTTGATTGAAAGGCACTCTGTTTTTCTCGACATATTCCACCAAAACGCTTTCCAAAACCGAAACCACATTTGACATCAATCTTTCTTGCAAGGCATCCGCCGTCAGACTTTCAGATGTGCCAACGAGATAGAGATAACATTTTCTTGGGTCGCCAATTTGAACTTCAAAATCTCCGCTCAAACCGACACGATAATTTTCTTGCAATGTGCTGTCATACATCAAAATTTTTGAAGATGTTCCCCACAAAAGTTTGAGCTTTGCCGTTTTTGACATAAACAAAATTTCAACAAAACTGTTCACATCTGTTTTTTCGTCCAAAAACTTTGAGACGAGATATTTTCCAGACGTCAGCGTCTGCAACATTTGCCCGTCTTTTATCAAGATTGCAGTGTGCGTTTCTGGAACAATCAGCGTCAATTTTGGATTGATTTTTTTGACGACATATCTTGTGAAAAGTTTTTCGTTGCTCCCCGAAAACGAAATTACATTTTCGTCCATTGTCTCCCCTTCTAAATTTTAGAATATTTCATTTTGATTATATCAAATAAACTTTTCAAAAGTCAACGAACGAACAAGATTAACAACATTTTCGGCAATTTATTTGTTAAAAATTTTCAATTGTGGTAACATATTTTCGAAAAATTAACAATCAAAAGGAGAATTATGAAAAAAATTGCAATTGTCACAGGCGCTTCGTCTGGAATGGGAAGACGTTTTTGTTTTGAAATTGATGCTTTGGGCATGGATGAAATTTGGGGAGTTGCGCTCTACACAGAAGAAGTCGAAAACATGAAAAAAGAACTCAAAACACCTTTCAGATTTTTCAGTCTCGACCTGACCAGAGATGAAAGTTTTGAAATGCTTCAAGAAGAACTGAAAAAAGAAGAAATTGTCGTTGAATGGCTTGTGAATGCAAGTGGCTATGGAAAATTTGGTCGTTACGACGAAATTGAAACCAAGTCACAACTCGGCATGATTGACTTAAATTGCAAAGCACTGACGCACATGACCTTGATTTGTCTGCCTTTTATGAAAGAAGGTGGAAGAATTGTTGAGATTGCTTCAATCGCCGCTTTTCAACCAATTCCATATTTGGCAGTTTATGGCGCAAGCAAGGCATATGTTTTGTCTTATTCAAGAGCCTTGAACAGAGAACTCAAAAACAGAAAAATCAGCGTAACTTGCATTTGCCCTTACTGGACCAAAACACCATTTTTTGACAGAGCGACAAAAACAAACGCGTCGCAAGCTGTGGTCACAAAATATGTGGCAATGTATGAGCCTGAAAAAGTGGTTAAACGTGCCATGAAAGGTGCATTGAAACGCAAAGAAGTGGTGCTTTATGGTTTTGTTTCCAAAGCGCAAACTGCACTGGTCAAAATTTTTCCACATAAATGGGTTATGTCAATTTGGGAACGCCAACAAAAATTTAAGAAAAAATATAAGAACAAATAAAAAAGAACTCTATCGATTGATAGAGTTTTTTTCAAACTTAAGCTTGCACAAAATCATCAAAACTTGGGAAAGTTATTTCATCAGCAAGAGTTGTCATTGTGTAATCACCAGAGCTATATTGGGTTAATTTTCCATTTTCAAAGGAAATTTCAAGAGATGCTTGCATTCCGCCCTGTTCCATTGTGATTGTAAATGTTGTCGTCACGCCCGAAGTAGTTCTATTAAAAGTTACTGTAAAACCTTGTTTTATCATTTCAGCAACATAGCTCAGATTTCCAGTTATTACAGCCTTATTGAAAACCACAGTTTCGTCATCTTCAACAAAAAGCGCACTTAAAACAAAGTTTTTCGCGCTGGCAAAGTCATCGCCATCACCTGAAGTTATGTCATCATAATTCTTTTTCAATTTGCTATCGCCATTTTCAAGATACAAAACGCCGTCTTTAACATAAATCTTTCTGCCATCTTCAACACTTATTTCCGCTTGCAAATCGCCGTCGACCATTGCAACTTTTGCGTCATATGAAAGATAGTTGTAAGCAGCAGAATAATTGTAAGCTGTCAAATCACAATTCATATCTGCCAAATATTGTTGAATGTCTTCTAAAGCGATTTCTGTGCTGAAAGGTTTGTATGTCGAGATGTCAGGCACCGAAATCTCTCCGCTATAACTTGATAAAGAAACATTGCTTATGGTCACACCATTTGTCTGTGAAACCATAATCAATTTATTTAAAACATTGTTAATATAAACAATTTCAGCGCTGCTTTCTGTTGTCGTTCCGCCAACAGTGTATGACGCTTCTGCCGTGAATGTAACAGTGTCTCCGTCTGTTTTCTTGACAATTTCAAAACCGCTGTTTCCGCTTACAAACTCAATCATCATGTCAGAAAGTTCGCCACTATACGCCAAAATGCTGCTCAAATCTTGCATAGAATTGGAATAATCTGCCAGTGCCATATAAAATTTGTCTTCACCAGTTCCAAAATAAACATTGTTGTCTTTGACATAAATCACTTGACCTTCGCTTCCGTCCAAACTTGGAAAAGTGATTTTTGCATCCACATTTTCGCCATCAGAAACCACCGTGGCATTTGCACTTAAGTCGACAACCTGCAAGTCAAGTTCATATCCAGAAAATTCTGACACAACGCCCTCTTGTTTGACAAATTCTGAAAATTCATCAGAAGAAACCGTCTCTTCACTTCCGCCGCAAGCCGCCAAAGTCAAGCCGCCAACGAAAACAAATGCAAAACAAGCCATGATTGACAAAATCTTTTTCATAAATTCCTCCTACATGGTCAGTTTAACAAAATCAAAAAGTTAAGTCAACTCAAACAACAAAAAAGCATGTCAATTTGACATGCTTAATTGATTTAAATTATTCTTGAGAATAGAATGCAGAGAAATCAATTGTATAAGCTACTTTTTCGTCGCCAACTTCAATTTGGAATCTCCAAGTTGTAAGTTCTGGGTGTCTTTCTACATCCCCGTCGCTCAATGCCAAGATATAATTTTTTACTGTGGCACCTTCATCGCCCTCAGATTTTTTGTTTGTCGTTCCATCAATGTCGTCTTCAGTGAAAGCGACATCTGCATCTTCAGCTGATTTCCAGCCAATGTATGCCATTTCGCCTTCAGCAAGTTTTACATCGATAACAACATATTTAGAACCTTCAACAGTTCCCCAAGTTGCGGCCTGAGTTGCGTCCATAACCGCAGCATCTCCTGTTGCTACATAATGATTGTTGCCCTTGTATTCAAGTTTGAAAGTGTCCGTGTTCATGTATTTTACTTCTGGAGCCGCATCAAAATAACCCCCTTCTTCCGAAACAGTAATAAAGTCATTTGTTTTTGGTCCGCAAGCTGCCAACGCAACTCCACCAACAAGCACCATCACCAAGCAAGCCATCACAGATAAAAATTTTTTCATACATTACCTCCTTTTTTATCCTAACTCAAGTTTAACATGTGGCAAAAAGTTTGTCAAACAAAATAACAAATTTTCTGCTTTCTGATAACTTTATTTTTTGCAGATAAACTTAAAATATACATACAACAAAAAACATGCCAGCATTCTGGTGATTCCATTTGTCATCATCTCTCGTTTAGCAATTAGTTAAAAAAAACACCGCGACTTTGCGGTGCTTTTTATCATGGTGGAGATAAAGAGATTCGAACTCTTGACCCCTTGCTTGCAAGGCAAGTGCTCTAGCCAGCTGAGCTATACCCCCATTTGCCCTAAAATATTAACACAATTTTAGAGCTTTGTCAACAAAAATTGAAAAATTATTGAAATTCTGTAACGTGAACATTGTTGAGTTTTCGTTGTTCCTCGATATAATTTGAAAACATATCTCTCACCTTGAACGGATCTTTGACATTTTTCAAAACAAATTTTGGCGTGCGTTCGTCATTGCTATACAAAACAACAGTGCCTGTGTTGAACATTTTGCCAACAAAAGATTGGCTGAGCGAAATGTCATAAACTCTGTAAAGATTGACTTCGTCAACAACAGAATAGGTCAAACCGATGTCAGAAAAAATCTTAAACCAAGAACCAGGTTTTTTGATGAGATAATATCTTGTGAATGACAGTGGCATGCCAAGAAATCTTTTTCTGTCTTTCCAAACAAGGACGGCACCTTTGCCAAATTTCTTTTCAACGTTCATAAAACTTCTCTCCCTTTTATTATTCTACTATAAATTTTGAAAAAAGTAAACACTTTTGCCAAAAATTTTGTGTATAAAAAAAGAGAACTGTTGAAAGTTCCCTTTTTTGCCTAAGACTGTGAAAAACTTTGGTTTTAAAACAAGTTGGGCTTATTTGCAACCACAACCGCAATTTGAGAGCAAAATCAAGAACAAGAGTGTTCCGCAATCAATGCAGATTTCTCCGCCTTTCATTCCGCCGAAACCGCAACCGCAGTTTTGTAAGAGCAAAAGTAAGAAGATAAGTGAACAGCAATCCATTCCGCCGTTGCAGTCTCTACCTACATCGCCACAATTTGAGCCTCCGAAAAAGTTCATTTGTGCCTCCTATAAAATTTTCTTATGTACGACTTTTATCGTGCAAACTATCTGCACATTAACAATGTATTAATCAGCACAAAAAAATGTTAATGTTTGGGCATAACAAAAAAGCTTGCATTTTGCAAGCCTTATTTGTTTTCTGCGTTTTGTTTTTTGAGTTCCGACAAAATTTCTGTCAAAAGTTGTTCTTGTGAAGGGTGCGCCAATTTTTCTTGTTCTTCCAATCTTGCTTTTTCTTCCGCTTCCTGCTTTGCTTTTTCTTCTGCCAGACGCTTCTTCTCTTCCAAATGTTCCGCCCAAACAACTTTGAAAGGTCGGTTCTGTTCTTTTGCAATCACTCGAACAGCCTTTTTCTCGGCTCTAAGCTCTTTGTTGGTTTGTTCTTCAATGCCTTTCTTTAGCGCATTGCTGGCATTCATAGCGACTCTCAAAACAGTGAACAAAACAAGTGCCACCAAAATAAAGTTTAAAATGGCGGTGATAAAAGCGCCCCAATCTATGTAAATGCTGTTTGCAAGGTCAATTATTTTGTTTCCCGCATTGTCTAAAATAAAAGCTCCCGTTGCATCTGTTTGATATGTAATTTTCAAAAATGTGTAAGCCGAATCAAGCCCAGCGCCACCCAAAGACAAAAGCCAATTTATGCAAGGCATGATGATTTTGTTTGTCAGAGCCGTCACAATTGCGGTAAACGCACTTGCAACAATGACGCCGATTGCCATGTCCAAAACGTTTCCGCGGCTTATAAATTTTTTAAAGTCCGCCCAAAATTGTTTTATTTTCCCCATTTCTTTCTCCTGATGTTTAAATGATAACAAAAAATGTTTTAAAAATCAAACGTTGTCGCTGAAAATGCCAGAAAGTTCAGGTTTCCACTGATATTTCTTTAAGTCCACGACACCATTTTCGTCAACAACCACGCCTTCCGCTTTCAAAAGCTCTTTCTGTTTGTTTTTTCCACCAAAAGCAAACGCAGGACTCAACGCTCCAAGTCTGTTTACCACCCTGTGACACGGAATAATTCCTGGCTCAGGGTTTTGGTGCAGTGCATAGCCCACATATTTGGCATATTTCGGCATTCCCAAAATTGTGGCAATCTGCCCATAAGTCGCCACTTTGCCTTTTGGAATATCTTTCACAACATTATAAACTCTTTCAAAAAACATTGATGGCTCCAGTCAAAACAAAATCTTCTCCGTCAAATTGAAACTCGCTTATTTTGTAAGACAAAATCAAATAATTGTTTCCGCCTTCAGAATAAGTTATATCCGTTTTGCTAGAATATAAACTTTGGTTTGTGACAACAAATTCATGTGCCGCTAGTTCTGCAGCTGAAGTCAATCTGAAATTTACATAGCTGTCACTTGTCACAGTGATTGCCGTTGTTGGAACTTGATTTATCATATTGTTCCATTGTGTGACCTGAGAATTTTCGCTGTCTGTGATGGCATATTCCACCGCAGAAACTCTCGCATCGCTCAAATTGTAAAGCAAATAAATTTCTTTTTCAAAAGGTTTGAAGTTTGAAAATTCAAAGCTCAAATCTCTGTCACAAACAAATTCCAGTTGAAAATGGTCATAGGCTTCGCTGCTTTCGTTGTAAGTCGCTTTCAAAGTCATATCTCCAATTTGAAGTGTGACATTTTCGGTCTGTTCTGACAAAAGGTTCTTTAAATTTATTACTTCTTCAGAGTTTTTGTTTATCACAATGTCATAATCCAACAAATCAAATGGCGAAGAATAAGCATTTGCTGTCTCATTATATTTATATTGCCAAATCAAAGCGTTTCTTTGCCCTTGCAATGAGATTTGCACGCCGTTTGGCAAATAACCAATCGCTCCGAGTTCTGCTCCACTTTCGTCAATTGCACAAAAACGCGGTTGAATAAATGCGTTGTCTGTGCCAACAAGTGTCGCGGTCAACTCAAAAACATCTTTGTTATATTCAATGCCTTCCACAAAAACTTGATAGACATTGTTTCCGCCAGCGAGATACGGTGTGAGTTTTTCTGGAAGAATAAATGTGACTTCCTGTTCGGTTTCATTTGATTTTTCAAGCACGGTTTGATTGAGTCTTACAGTCAGATTGGTGTAATCTGCACTTTCAGGCAAAGTTTTGCTTATGGTCAACGTTCCACCGGTTTGATAATTGAGAAAATTCACATCGGTTTCCACTTCATAAGTCATGTTTTCTTGTGGAAAAACAAAGAGAAAATTTTGATATGCCAAATCTTTGAAATCAGCGACCAAACCATATTGTCCGACATAAAGTTTGCCAAGGCTGGCAGTGTAAACACCGTCAGAATAAGTCATGGCGTCCAAAGAAATTTGTTGGCTTCCCGATTGAAGATAAAATGGGACATTGTTTAGATCAAAAGGGTTTCCACCGTCAAATTTGACTTTGAACGTTGAAAAATCTTCACTCGTTTCAAACTGACGAGTGACAGTTTTTGAAGTTTCCGATGTCAAAAAGTCATATAAATTGACATAATCTTCTTCTCCGCCGAAACTGACCGATGTCATTTCCAGTTTTTCAATCACCGCTTCATCTTCAATGTCGTCAGCTTTCAGCGTCAATGAAAGTTCGGCCGTTTTAGCTCCAGAAAAATTTATGTCCGTGTTTTCTTCCACTTGTGGCAGCAAAATGTAGCCCACATACAGGTTTTCATCTTCCGGATAAAAACTATAATCAGAATTTGTTGTCAAATTTCTGTTCTGACCATTGATGCTGACAACCAAATTTGAAAAGTCCAATCCAGCCTTTGCCGCATAAACTTCCACGCGAATGTTGGTTTCAGGTTCAATTTCATATTGAAAACTATCCGACGTCAAAGTTCTTCCGTCAGACGACAACACAATTCTATATAAGCTCTGATCATCAAAACTCAAATTTATGTATGTCTTTGTTTCATTGCAAGCAAAAAGAGTTAAACTTGAAAGCATCACAAAACATGCCACAAATATATAAGGAAATAGTTTTTTCATTAACTCCTCCATTGATTTTAGTATAACACAAAACACAAAACTTACCTAGCAATAAAACAGATAAACAAAAAAGCACTTTAAAAAGTGCTTATTTGCTCATCGCTTCTTGTTCTCTGTCAAACAAATCGCAAGAATATTTGTAGATGTTTTCGTTTCTTTCAATCATTTCTCTGCGTTTTTGGTCACGAGATTTTTCGACGCCGTTTTCGTCATATTCTTTTTTTGCTTCGTCTTCACGTCCAAATTCTCTGAAAGTCCAGCTCATTTTGAAACCACGTCTCTTTTCGCCAACGCAAGCCACTGGTCGTTTCACAATGTGAGCACAGATAAAATCGTTCAACTCTTTCACATTTTTGTCAAAAGTTTCGTTGTCTTTTCCTGCTTCATAAACCATGAGCATATGATTCAAATAGTGACAATATTTTATGGTTTTTTCAAAAGTTTCGTTTGTGTCCAAACAGCTCAGCGAATCCAAACGATTAAAATGATATCTTGCTCTTGCAATCTCATAGACCTGTTTTGCATATTTCAAATCAATGTTTTTTGCGGTCTTGCCATCCCACAAAAAGCCATCTTTTGAACGACTCGTGAAAAACTCTTGTTTTGGTTTTTCACAATTTTCCAAAACACGTTTTGCAAATTTAATATACTCTTTGTCACTAACTTCAAAATTTTTCATATCTTTTTCTCCAACTAAAAAAAATTATAACACATAAAATTTGCAATTTCAAGGGGTATTTTTCAATTTTTTTTACAAAAAAACTGCCTATTGACAACGATTTTTGATTTTGCTAAAATTTTTATAGGAGAATCTGTATGAAAAAGGCTGAACTAAAAAAGGCTGGAATATATGAATATTATATGGATTTTATTCGCCGTTTCATAAATGGGAAATATTATGAAAAAGATTTTGAAGAATTTCTTGTGAAATTTCTTTTGGATAATCCAGAATTCGAATCTGAAACCAAGCCAAAAATCGAAATTCGTGAATTAGAAGAAGTGCACAATGCTTTATATTTCCCCGACCAAGATTTGATTTTGATTTCAGCGCAAAAAGTCAAAGATGTTTATTATCACCGACTTGCCCCAATCGAACTTTTGGTGCATTCGGCTCACGAACTTTGCCACCACATTCAATTTAAAGATAAAAAACATGAAACTTACAAGAAAAACATGGTAAATTCCATTCATCCGCTGGTCGAAAGTCAATTTGTTCATTTGGTGGAACTTGCCAAAGATTACATTCATCCTGCCTACTTCAAAAAATATAACTTAAGCTCTTTCGACGATTTGAAAGGTCAACTGCACGACATCTATTTTTCTGCATACTTAAACAAACCTTTCGAGGAAGAAGCCCGAATTTATGGACTAAATTTTGCCAACACCTTTTTGAAAGAACTTTACAAGTTTAATGTTCACAAGGTCAATAAATGGATTTATTACCAAAATGCAGCTTTGAAAGGGATTTTTGCAAAAGAAAAAAATTATGACAAGCAATATAAAACATACACAGACCTTGTCCGTTGTTTGAAATTGCCTTTAAACGTTTTGACCAATCTTGACATTGCAATCGCAAGCACTCAACCTTTCTCTCATTATGACAAAAATTTTAAAACTGAAGATTATCGAAGCATGATAAATGAAAGCAATCAGATTTTGAGAAAACTGATTGATTTCAAGTTTGGAGATTGCATTTTAGCCATTCAAGTCAAATATTTTCTATATGCTCTTCAAACCAGCTCTTTGATTATGGCTGACGAACTTGCCACGATAATTGCTTTCAACAAAAACCTCAAGTTTGACGAAAAGTTTGAACTTGAAGAAGAAATTTTGAAGTTTTACAAAAGCAAAGATGCAACTTGTGACCATTTGCTCGTCGACATCACAAAAATTTTGCCAATTGAAAGCTGCGAGCATTTGTTAGATTTTTATTTCACATCAAGCAAAATTCGATATTGCCGCCCACTCTTAAACTATTGCTTTCATTCCGAATTCAACAACTATTCACAAGACCAAAAATCAAAATTGGCCGAACATGTTTGTGAAAAGCTTATAAAATATGCACTTCACACATTTGACGAAGTAAATGGCGAAAAACAAAGTTATGTTTGTGAGAACTTTCCTGAAATTGATTTGTTGTGCCAAATGGTATATCACCGTGTTGGAGACGAAAACAAAGCAAAGTTGGACTATATTCGAGGAATAATATATGGCAATAGCAAAAATGTAGAAAAATATAACAACAACTTTCCGACATCCATCAAAGAAAGAAATTTTTTTCTTGTTTACGGGCAAAAAGAATTTGACAATTTCAAACGCGATGTAAACATCGGCAAAATCGAATATGAAGATTATTTAAAAAATTCTCAAAAAAATCAATAAAAAATTGAAATTTTATTGATTTTTTTTGTATTTTTTGATTATTTTTAAATAAAAAAAGTGGAAATTATCCACTTTTATTTTTTATTTAACATTTAATAGGAATAATTTAATTAAAAAATTAGTTAATAAATTCATTTTTCTCCTATTTTAAATGTTTTTTTAAGAATTTTTCAATTTTTTTAAACGGAATCACATCTTTTTTGTCATATAGGTCTGTGTGAACAGCATGTTGTTGCGTCAAAATAGCCATAGTGGTTCACTCTTGACATATCATACATCGTGACTGCCACAGTGGCTTTAATTCTCGTGTCAATCGCTGCCGCATTCAATGCCATTCCGCCCCAACCACAAATTCCTATTATTGCAATTTTGTCGCTGTCGACATTTGGTTGAACAGAAAGAAAATCTACGGCGGCACAAAAATCTTCGGTGTTTATGTCAGGAGAAGCCACAAATCTCGGAGTTCCACCACTTTCGCCAGTAAACGATGGGTCAAACGCAATTGTCAAAAAACCACGCTCTAAAAACCTTGTCCCAAACTTTTGTCAATTTCAACATCTCTCCTTTTCCAAAAATAATTATAGCACTAAAGCAAAATTTTCAAAACTTTTTCACGCTTGAGAATAAAAAAATGGTGCTTCTGTGCGGACTCGAACCGCAAACACCTGGTTCCGAAGGGGCGACCTGAAAATGCCTAGAGTTCGACTTTTCGTATCATATTTTACCATAAAATATCATATAAAAATCTCTCAATCCCTTTATTTATCAGCATTTTAGACACTTCATCTTATCAAACAAGATTATACAATACAAACACCTAAAAATACAACACAAAACACCCCATTTGCAAAAATCTTGCATATTTCTTGCAAAAATTTGTAACAATTATTAGATTTATGTTGAATTTATGATATAATCCATATTAGTAAAAGGAATTTTTATATGAATTTTAATTGTTTAATCCCAGAACTAAGAGTTTATGATTTAGAAAAATCAAAAAAATTTTACACGGAAATTTTAGGTTTTGAAATAGCATATGCAAGAAATGATTTCGCAATGCTTGTTTTAGGCAATTGTCAAATTATGTTGCAAGAACTAACAATCCCTTCAACTAATGGAAGTTGGAATGTAACAGATGATATGAAATACCCTTTAGGTAGAGGTGTAAATTTTCAAATAATATTACCAGATATTTCACAAGTTTATAATTCATTAAAACAACATAATATTAAAATTTTTATTGATCTGCTAGTTAGTGATTATCAAGAAAACGATATTATAAATCATGTGTTGGAGTTTTTGGTTCAAGACCCTGATGGTTATTTACTACGATTTCAACAAGATATTGTGGACTGGCATTTTGGTGATAACAAAAATATGGCAGATGAATTATTTGATCTTGTACTAAAGGGTGATAAAACTGCCACTTCATATTTATACAATAAAAATGATAAACTAAATACAGGATTTTCAATTCTTGCAAATTGGGATAAAACAAAAAAAATAATTTTACAAACAACAAAAATTTATAAAACGACTTTTGATAACGTTACAGAAGAACACGCGTTCAAGGAAGGAGAAAAAGATAAAACATTAAAATCTTGGAAAACAATTCATAAAGTATTCTTTTCAAAAGAACTATCATTAAAAGGAATCCCTTTCAATGATAATATTGATATAATTTGTGAAGAATTTAAAATGATAAAATATTTTGGTGGCAAAGAGTAAATTATGAGCAAAAATAAAAAAATTACATCTTCCATCAAATAAAAACAAAAACTTTAAAATCGCTAAAATTAAAAAGATAATATATTAGCAATTAGTTGACAAAATAGAATAAAATTGCTAAAATATGAGCATTATGAAAGAAATGTATGATATAAATGATTTTGTTTCTGTTCCAACAGAAAGTAAAACGACAAATGATTTAGTTGAAAGATTTAAAAAGAGAAGAAAAGAGTTAAAACTTTCCCAAAAAGACTTATCAGTTAAGTCTGGTGTTTCTTATGCAAGCATAAGAAGGTTTGAAGAAACAGGCGAAATTTCTTTATCTTCTTTAATTAAACTAGCAAATGCCATTGATTGTTTAAATGATTTTGACGCATTGTTTAAAAATGCTAAAATTTTATCTTTAAAGGAGCTATAATGGAAATTCAAAATGTTAAAAAGCTAGTGGTAAGATATAATAGCACAATCGTTGGTTACTTAGCAGAACTTGAAGACAATAAAATAGGTTTTCAGTATGATGAGGAATGGATTAAAATAGGTTTTTCGATTTCTCCATTTTCTTTGCCACTTTCAAATAAAGTATATATAAATGAAAAACTAACTTTTAATGGGTTGTATGGCGTTTTTCAAGATAGTTTACCAGATGGTTGGGGTGAACTATTATTAAATAGAATGTTATTTAAAAAAGGAATAAATCCTAATAAAATATCTCCACTTACAAAACTAACCCTTGTTAGTGGAAATGGTCTTGGTGGACTTTCATATGAACCTTGCCAGACACAAGAAGAGAGTGAAATAGATTTTGATTTAGATGAAATCGCAAAAGAAGCACAACAGGTATTAGAAGATGAAAGTATAGATATTGATTTAGATAAAATCTATAACCTTGGTGGAAGTTCTGGTGGAGCAAGACCAAAAGCACATATAAAGATAGATAACGACTATTGGATTGTTAAATTCCCTTGCATTATAGACCCAAAGAATATTGGAGAACAAGAATACAAAGCAAATACACTAGCAAAAGAATGTAGTATAAATGTTAATGAATTTAGGTTGTTTAAATCTAAAATATGTTCAGGTTATTTTGGTGCAAAAAGATTTGATAGAAAAGATGGCAAACGAGTTCATATGATTTCTTTATCATCTCTACTTGAAACAACACACAGAATACCAAATTTAGACTATATGCATTTATTTCAAGTAATACAAAACATTTGTGTAGATAAAAATGATATTATAGAAGCTTATAAAAGAATGTGTTTTAATGTTTTGTATGGTAACAAAGATGACCACGGCAAGAACTTTTCTTTTTTGTATGATGAAAATAAAAAAGGATATGTTCTATCCCCAGCTTATGACTTAACAAAAACACAAAACAAATTAGAACACGAAATGACAGTCAACGGAAATGCCAACCCAACAAAAGAAGACTTACTAAACATAGGAAAACAACTAAAACTATCAACAAATCTTTGCAATTCAATAATTGAGAAAATATTGTATGTGATTAGTTGAATTAAATAAACAAAAGGAGAAATTATGGAAAGTATTACCGATAAACTTATTGGTTGGGCAACAAATAACGGATATTGGGCTCAATCATTATTAAATGCTTGTTTTACTAATGGCGAAATTAGCGGCGATAAGCTGAATGAAATATTTAACAACTACAAGTCGCAAGATTTCCCTAATATTAAACTAATAGCTACGGGAGATGACAATGCTCATAAAACATTTTTAAAATCCATTAAAAACATAAAAAACGTTAATAAATTATTAGATAATCAAGAAATGAAATTTAACGATAATCTCTCTATAATTTACGGAGCAAATGGTGCAGGAAAAACTGGATATGTAAGAATCATAAAATCAATGGGAAATTCGTTAGATGATGAAAATGTCATTTACTCTGATTTAACAGAAACTGAAAAGGAAAATCATACAGCCGATATTAAATTTTTTAACGGGACTGAAGATGAAGAGTTTTTATGGAATAATATAGAACCAAGACAATTAAATATTAAAGTATTTAATTCTAATTGTGTTAGATTTTCCTTAAACAGCAAAAAAGATATTCAATTTATTCCACAAGATTTTAATTACTTTAATCTCATTAATGTCGCAACTGGAGAGTTGTCAAGGCTTGCAAAAGAACATATAAAAAAGTTGCAGTCCGATATGAAAATGTATGCAATAATTGACGATACAAAAGTTGCGAAATTATTAAATAAATGTGACAAAGTTGATAATGTTGAAAAGTTGGTTAATGAATTTATTAGCGAAAATTCATTGGAAATTAATAGTATCAAAAACCAAATTGAAGAATTAAATAAAAGATCAAAAGAGTTAACGAGTGATAGCATAGAAAATAAAATTAAAAGTATATTAAAAATAAAGTCAAAACTTGAAGAGGTAAATCAGTATGTATTTATAAAATCAAATTTATACAATTCAAAATTCTGGGACGATTATAAAAATGAATTAGATACGATATTTAGACTGTTATCTAATAATG
>ERZ780218.639-NODE-639-length-29930-cov-6.626008_pt1 | contig 29930 bp, 15 predicted proteins | sample MGYA00510975_ERZ780218 | MGnify/ENA primary metagenome ERZ780218 (study PRJEB29588, sample SAMEA2152063) | human gut metagenome | biome: human gut; feature: human-associated habitat; material: faeces | place: Denmark | collected 2008/2010 ... | reverse complement strand
CCGGTCATCGGCGGGGCCATCGCCGAGGCGATCCTCGAGCGTCTGCTCGGCAGGGGGTGTTACGGCGTGATCACGACCCACTACGCCAATATCAAGTATTACGCCGCGTCGGTGGAGGGCATCGCCAACGGCGCGATGATGTTCGACGTGCAGAACATCCGGCCGCTGTTCCGGCTGGAAATGGGCAAGCCGGGCAGTTCGTTCGCCGTGGAGATCGCCCGCAAGATCGGGCTTCCGGAGGATATTATCCGTGCGGCGAGCGAGAAGGCCGGGTCGGATCACATCAATATCGAGAAACAGCTGCGCGAGATCGCCCGCGACAAGCATTACTGGGAGCAGAAGCGCGACCGCATCCGTCTGACGGACCGCAAGGTCGAGGAGTTGGAGCAGAACTATGCCGAGCAGCTGGCGAAGATCCGCGCCGAGCGGCAGGAGATTCTGAAAAAAGCCAAGCAGGAGGCCCGGCAGTTGATCGCCGACGCCAACAAACAGATAGAAAATACGATTAAAACCATCCGCGAGGCGCAGGCCGAGAAGGAGCTGACGCGGCTGGCGCGGCGCGAGCTGGACGACTTCCGCGAGGCGGTCGAGAAGGCCGACGAGGCCGGGAACGAAGCCGCCGTGGCCCGCGAGATCGAGCGTATCGAACGCCGCCGCCGACGGCGCGCCGAGCGCAGAGCGCAGCAGGGCGCGCAGCCGGCAGCCGGGGAGGCCGCTCCGCAGCCCGAAAAGCCGCGCGAAGTGGTCGCCGGGTCGAAAGTCCGCATGGCCGGGCAGGAGATGGTCGGCGTGGTGCAGTCGGTGAAGGGAAAGCGGGCGCAGGTGGCGTTCGGACAGATACTCACGACGGTGGACAAAGGGCTGCTGACGGTGGTTTCGAACAACGAATACCGCGAGGCGACACGCCCCGTTGCAGCCCGTACGGTACTCTCGGTGGACATCTCGTCGCGCAAACTCAACTTCAAGGATCACATCGACGTGCGCGGCATGCGGGCCGCCGATGCGTTGGACGAGGTGCGCAACTTCATCGACGACGCGCTGATGGTGGGTGTGGGCACGGTGTCGATTCTCCACGGCAAGGGCACGGGGGCTTTGAAGGAGGAGATTCGCCGCTACCTGCGCACGGTGCCGGAGATCGCCTCGGCGGTCGACGAACATGCCGACCGGGGCGGTGCGGGAATTACGATCGTGACGTTTGATCTGTCGTGATTTTGCAGTCTGCGACTGCTGCTGTTCTTTGTACCTTTTGACCGCAAAAGGTACCCAAAGTTCTCCGCATGTCGCTTTACGCGGGATTGTCCTCCTGTCCGCGCTGAACGGGCGCAGTAAGATCAAGCCTTTACGGCGCAAAAACACGCGCCGTTTAGACTGTGGCGGCTCGGTAAACAGCACGCTGTCTGCCCTCGCCTGCGGACGCCTTTGCCAGCCTCCCGCTCCGGGCGCGCGGACCATCGGACGATCTCTTTCCGCTCCAAGCGATCATGCGGCGGTTTAAAACCGCTTTTAGGGGCGAGGGTAGGTTATTGCGATTCCGATTCCGTCCTGCGCAAGTACTCATAAAACAGGCGTCTTACGCCTGCGCCGCGGAACGCGACACGGGATTCCGACTTGAGGACGGCTGCCACAACACAGCGCATCCCCCGCGCCCCCCCGCAAACCCTACCGCGTAAACCGGTAATAGGTTCCCAACGGCAGCTGCTTGCCGGCCCGGTCGGTGAAACACAGCTCGCCCCACTGCTCCTCGCGCGGCGCGCCGAACGCCTGCCTCACAGCCGTGCGTGCCAGCGTCGACGAGAGGCCCATCGAGTAGAGGTTCAGCACCAGAAACGCCCCCCGGGGTTCGAGCAGCTGCGCGCAGCACTCCAGCATCTCGCCGATGTTGTCCTCCAGAATCCACCGCTCGCCGCCGGCCCCGCGCCCGTAAGCCGGGGGATCGAGGATGATCCCGCGGTAAAGGCTCCCGCGGCGCACTTCGCGCCGGACGAATTTCAGCGCATCCTCGACGATCCACCGCACGCCCTCCAGGCCGCTCAACTCCATGTTCTCGCGCGACCAGGTCACCACCTGCCTGACCGAATCGACGTGCGTCACCTCGGCCCCGGCGGCCCGCGCCGCGAGCGTCGCCCCGCCCGTATAGGCGAAGAGGTTCAGCACCTTGGGGGCGCCACCTCGCGCAACGCCCGAACCGACAGCCGCAACACGCTCGCCATCAGTAGGTCCGTCTCCGGCCAAAGCCCGGCAGTTGTCGTAGATGAAATTCCAGTTGGCGGCCTGCTCGGGGAAGATGCCCACGTGCTTGAACGACGTAAGCCCCAGCCGCATGCGCAGCCGCATCCGCTTATAGGCATACTCCACCACCCAGCGATCGGGCATTCCGGGCACGAGACGCCATTCGCCCCGCTCGTCGCTGCGCGCATCGCGCCGAAACGAAGCGTCGGCCGTGCGCCGCCACTCCTCTTCGGCGAGCGAACGCCTCCAAATGGCCTGCGGCTCGGGACGGCGCGTCACATAACGCCCGAAGCGTTCCAGTTTCTCGAAATCCCCCGTGTCGAGGAGTTCATAATCCCCGAAATCGGGCGTCAGCTGTTCCTGCATACATTATTTTATAAATAGTTACACACCTTCCGGCTCCCGCTTTTCAAGCGGATCGACCAACGACATTTCGCAGGCCTCGCAGTCGAACGCCAGCCGGTAACGGTAGGCGCCGTGTTCCAGAAACAGGTCGCCGCGCAGCCGCGGATGCTCCCGGAGGCATTCGCCGATCTCGCGGCGGATACAGTAGGCCGAACGCAAGACCACATGCCCGGCGGTCGTCGGCGCGAGGTCCAGCCCCCGTTCGATCTGCCGCACCCCGTGGTCGCGGTAGAACGCCTCGGCCAGCCGGTTGGTGACGTTCTCCTCGGCCGCAAGCCGTTCCGACGGGTATTTTGCGGCGGGATTCTCGGGCAGAATGCGGTGTTCCGGCCGCCGCTCGCGGCGCGCTCCGGCAAGTGCCGCCAACGCTTCGCGGCGCAATTCCGCAGCCAGCGACGCCGGCACGAACCACTCCGCGCCCCGCACTTCGGCTTCGCGGACCGCGAAGATCGTGTCGCCCGACTTCATCGCCTGCGCACGCAGTGCGGCGGCATTGGCGTCGGGATTCTTCGCCGGGTCGAGCCGCACGACCCGCACGGCCGAGGCCGCAACGCCCTCGCAATCCGTATAAGTGAGTTTCAGCCCTTCGGCCGTCGCCTCCGCCGCGGCCTTCGCCGGAATCACCCGCCGCGTGCGGCTGCGCTCCACGGCCAGCGTGAAACGGCGGTCGAAATTGCGGCGGACCTCCGCCCCGGGCGTGATCCCCTCCATGCGATTGGGCGTGATGCGGCGGCCCTCCACGGCGTTGACGTTGGTCCCGGTCACGCCGCGCGGCGTCAAGAAACAGATGCCGTCGCCCGGCGCAAGATCGTGCGCACCGTCGAGCGTGAACGTGCCGCCCGAAACGCCCGCCACGCGGCCCACCCGTTCGCCGACCGCCTTCGGGGTGTCGAACGACGCCACTCCGGCGCGCTTTCCGTCCAGAAAATAGTCGGACTCCCCGCGTGTAAAACTCTTCGACGGATCGGGCGTGAAATCCGGGACGCTCTCGCCGACGGACGACCGCACCAGCCCCGGCCGCAGGGCCAGCGCCTCGTCCACCGCCCGGCGGTAGTGGGCCACAACGTTCCGGATATAAGCGAGATCCTTGAGCCGACCTTCTATCTTGAATGAAGTGACGCCCGCATCCAGCAGATCGCCAATGCGTTGCGAAAGATTCATGTCGCGCACCGACAGCAGATGCTTCCCGGCAATCCAGGTCCGGCCCTTTCCGTCGGTGAGGTCCCACGTCAGGCGGCAGGGCTGGCTGCACGCCCCGCGATTGCCGCTACGCGCGGACATCGACCGCGAGAGGAAACAGCGGCCGCTGTACCCCACGCAGACCGCCCCGTGGACGAAGCATTCGACCTCGGCCGCGGTGGCGGCGCAGATGGCCCGGATCTCCTCCAGCGTGAGGTTGCGTTCGAGAATCACCCGCGCAAACCCCGCCTCGCCCAAGAACCGCGCCCCCTCGGGCGTGCGGTTCGAAACCTGCGTCGAGGCGTGCAGCTCCACCGGAAGGTCCATCCGCCGCAGAGCCATGTCCTGCACGATCAGCGCATCGACGCCCGCGTCGATCAGGCTGCGGGCCTGCCGTTCGGCGGCCTCCAGTTCGTCGTCCCACACGAGCGTGTTGAGCGTGGCGTGGACCCGCACTCCGAAGCGGTGGGCATACTCCACGACCCGGGCGATCTCCTCCGCGGAGTTCCCCGCGGCCTGCCGCGCGCCGAACCGCGCGCCGCCGATATAGACCGCATCGGCGCCGTAGTCCACGGCGGCCGCGGCCGCAGCGTAATCTTTGGCAGGAGCTAACAGTTCGACGAGTTTCATTTTTTTCTTTTTGCAAAAGTAACAAAAAGCGGTCAATATCGGGACGCCGCGGACGGAAAATCGCGGGAACCGCCGCCGGGACGGACATTATCAATTATCATTCAGCGGCTTACGCCCCAAATTGTCAATATATAACAAACATTCTTCTTTTTCACCGGACCGGAAATATCCCTGCGATGACAATATCCGACAAGCAAAACAGTTGCAGCCGCAAAACGGCCGTCATTCTTCAAAATCGCTAAAAATCAACATTATACACACGCATAACACCGAAAAACAAACAATACGAAAAGACTTTTACGACAATATTTTCAGGATTTCCAGAAAGCATTCGGGCAAATTTTCGTATATTGTGCCGCAAATAAACAAGTCCAAAAATTTCACACGATGCAATTTTCAGCAAATACGGTTCTCCGGAAACGGGATACCGTACCCATTCATTTTTTATTCCTAATCCAATTTTTATGAGAAGATGCTTTACGCTATTGACGGTTCTCGTCCTCTGCGCCTCAAGCGGCTGCGACGACAAGAACAAAGAGGAGGTCGCGGATGTGATCGTCCTCTCGCGAAGTAGTGTCGCGTTCGCCCAGAAAGGCGGAACGACCACCGTCGCGGTAGCCACGCCCTCCGACTGGAAGGTGAGCTGTCCGGACGATTGGGTGACGCTGGCCTCCGAAGAGGGCCTGCTGACCATCTCCGCGGCAAGCAATACGACCGACAATGTCCGCAACTCGAAAATCACCGTGGAAACGGCCGGCGACAAACAGGAAATCGCCGTTCACCAGGCATTCTCGTGGGAAACGGTCCTGCTGTCCACCACCGCTTCGGAGGAAATTTCGCTGGATTCCGAAGGTGAGAGCGTTCTCTTCACCGTGGTCTCCAACGGCCAGTGGAGCGTCACGAGCGACGCCGACTGGGTTTCGGTCGAAAGCGACCCGGTCAGCGGAACGGTACGCGTCGGCGCCCCGCGCAATCCCGACGCCCACCGCAATGCGACGCTCACCGTCCGGGCGACCAAAGGCTCCGCTACGGAATCCTGCAAAGTGACCGTTTCGCAAATCTCACGCGAGGAAAACCCCTACTACCAAATGCTGGGATATTACGGACTTCATGCGGAAAACTGGTATTACGGCCGTGAACCGATCGGCGTGAGCGGCACGGGTACGTTCTGCACCGTCGAAGAGAAAGAGTACCGCAAGAGTTTCTACATCAAGAACCTGTTCCTGACGGGCACGGTCGTGGAAGCCACCTACGACAAAAACACCCAAACCATGTCGATCGAACTGGGCAGGCTCTGCTACACCCGCGAGATCTCCCCGACGGTCTCCCGCTTCCACTACCTGTACTCGATCAACATGCAGGGCGGAGGTTTCCACAACGGCATGCTGACCGGCAGGCTGGGAGAGGGCTACAACGACGACGCGGACGAAACCCGCAAGGCGATCCTCCTGAACGGTTTCGAATCGCCGTACACCACGCTGGGCATCATCGGATACCAGGAGCAGCAGTGGCTGTCGTTCGGCGACCTCTACTACGCCACCGGCACGATGTATCTCGTGGACTGGGACATTCCGGCCGACACCGGCACGGCCCCGACCTCCGTCACCCGGGCCGCCGACGGCATCGCACCCTCGGGCAGCACCTTTCCCGTATCGAAACATTAAACCGCAGCACACATGAAAAAATTATATGCACTGACAGCTTTACTGCTCGGCATGATGGGGTGCTCCGAAGAGACGATCACCTACACCAACCCCGTCCCGGGCGACGAACCGTCCGGCATTGCGGCCGAACTGGGCATCTCGTCGAAAAACACATGGTTCGCCGCTGAAGACGAACGCAACGCCTCGATCGGCTTCAAGAGCCTGGGCGGAGAGGTCGTCGTGGACATCCAGACCAACACGACGTGGAAATACGACGCCGTCAACGCCGGCTGGCTGACCATCGAGAAAGACGACGTCGCCGACCAGCTCGTCCTGAACTGCGAGGGCAACAAGGTCGAGGAGCAGCAGCAGGCTACGATCACCATTACCGCCGGCGACAAGACCGCGACCATCTCCGCCACGCAGAACGCGTACGGCACGCTCGAAATCGCCGCATCGAAAAACAATTTCCAGATTCCCGCCGTCGGCGAACTGACCGCCGAATTCGAAGTGCAGTCGACCGACGAAGACTGGATCTTCGAAACCAAAGACTGCCCGTGGCTGCTTCTCGAACAGCAGGGCGACAAAGTCACGATGACGCTCGACCCCAACGAGGAGATCGAGGACCGCGAAACGACCTTCGTGCTGATTGCCGGCGAGGGGGGGGGAAATCCCGTCTCTGAAACGATCCGCGTCACGCAGGACCGCGCCGTCTACGTCAACGTTTCGCTAAAAACCATTCCCCTCTCGCCCACTCCCACCGAATCCGACAAAAAAGAGTTGGGAATCAGATCCAACTACGACTGGGAGTACACGCTTTCCGAAAATTCCGACTGGCTCTCCGCCACGAAAACCGAGCAGGGACTTACAATCACCGCCGAGACCAATTCGAGCGGATCGTCCCGCACCGCAACCATCACCGTATCGGCCGGCGACGGCAAACAGAACCAGACCGAACAGGTCGTCACCGTCTCCCAGACCGGCCTGGACCTCGACGCCTTCATCCTCGGAATCGACATCACCTCGTCGAGCCTGAAGACCTATCTGCCGTTCGACAAGGCCATCGACGCCACCATCGACTGGGGCGACGGCAGCATCGAGGAGAACGTCACCTCCGCCTACCCCTCGCACACCTACACCGACCCGGGCTACTACATCGTCTCGGTCAAGGGCAACGTGACGTCGCTCAACTCCTACGACATCCCCGACTACGGACTGGGCAACCAGTTCAGGGAGGTTTACAACTGGGGCCGCACGGGGCTGACCTCGATGGCGCGCGCATTCCAGAACTGCCGCGAGCTGAAACGGATTCCCTCCGACAACACCGAAGCCTTCGCCAAGGTCACCACCTTCCACTATGCATTTGCCGACTGCCGCGTCCTCGAAGCCGTTCCCGACGGGCTGTTCGACCATGCAACCGAGGCGGAAACCTTCGCCTACTGCTTCCAGAACTGCAACATGGTCACCGAAGTGCCCGCCGACCTGCTTTACAACTGCACGAAGATCACCTCGGTAGGTTCGCTCTTCTCCGGCACGGCGATCACCCAGATCGACGAGGATTTCTTCTCTCGCAACACGGAGCTGACCGACTGTTCGATCATCTTCTCGAACGGCAAACTGAAGACGGTTCCCGAAAAACTCTTCGCCAACAACAAGAAGGTGACGACCTTCAACTCGCTGTTCGCCAACACCGAGTCGTTCGAATCCGTCCCGGCCGGCCTGTTCGCCAACAACCCCGAGGTCGACTCGTTCCGCATGCTCTTCTCGGGAACAAGCCTGAAATCCGTCCCGGCCGGCCTGTTCGCCAACAACCACAAGGTCACCAATTTCCAGAGCACATTCAGCAAAACGGCCATCCAGAGCGTTCCCGCCGACCTGTTCGCAGGCTGCGACAAGGTGACGACCTTTATGAGCTGCTTCACCGGATGCAGCGAACTGCAAAGCGTCCCGGCCGAGCTGTTCAAAAGCAGCGGAGCCTTCACGACCGTGACGAAGACCGCCTTCAACAACATCTTCAAGGACTGCGTCTCGCTGACCGAAGTGCCCGCAGGGCTGTTCGACGGCTTTACCCTGGTCACCGCCTTCAACGACGCCTTCAACGGCTGCGCGTCGCTCACGACGCTCCCCGCAGGGCTGTTCGCCACCAATACGGCGGTCACCTCGTTCACCAATGTCTTCAAAGGCTGCACCTCGCTCAAAAGCATCCCCGAAGGCGTCCTCGGCGGACTTTCCAAAGTCACCTCGTTCTCGGGCCTGTTCGCTGGCTGTACGGGGCTTGAAGAGATCGGCGCCAACATCATCTCCGGCTGCGCCGCCTGCAAGAATATCTCCTCGATGTTCAAGGACTGCGACAACCTGAAAACCGTTTCCGCGGAGGCTTTCGCCGGCGCACCCGCGATCACCAACATCGGCAGCCTGTTCGAAAACTGCACGCTGCTCGAAAGCGTTCCGGAGGATATTTTCGCCGGGATGCCGAATCTGGCGACCGCCACCAGCGTATTCGCGGCGTCGGGACTGAAAACGGTTCCCGCCGGTCTGTTCAGCCGCAATCCCTCCGTCACGACCTTCGGCAAGGTGTTCCAGAACTGCGCCGCACTGACGACGCTGCCCGACGGACTGTTCGCCGGCAACCCGAAAGTGACGACCTATTCCAACGCCCTGGAGAACTGCACGGCCCTCGAATCGGTCGGCCTCCTCTTCGGGAAGAGCACGGCCTCAGCCAAATGCGACCGCCTCTTCGCAGGGGCCACGGCGCTGAAGAGCGTGCCCGCCGGAATCTTCGACGGACTGACCGGGGCGACGGCCTTCAACAACACGTTCTCCGAATGCTCCGCCCTGGAGACGATTCCGGCAGGGCTCTTCGCCAAGAACGTCAACGCGACCACCGTGGCCCAGTGCTTCCTGAACTGCACCCGCCTCACGACGGTTCCCTCGCGCCTGTTCGAAGCCAACACCAAGACGAAGACCCTGACGGAGATGTTCTCCGGCTGCTCGGGAATCGAAAGCATCGCGCCGGACGCCTTCACGGGACTGAACGGCACGTCGCTCAATTTCCAGAAGGCATTCCTCAACTGTACCTCACTCCGGGAGATCCCCGACGGGCTGCTGAAAACCACGCAGATTTCAACCTACGCCAGCCTGTTCGCCGACTGCACGGGACTGGTCCGCGTCGGGTCGGAGGTGTTCAACTGCGCTTCGGCCACCATGTTCAATTCGGTCTTCGACGGCTGTACGTCGCTCGAAGAGGTCGGCAAGAACATGCTGGTCAGCCCCGTCAAACTGACCAGCGTCGCGAATCTCTTCCGCGATTGCGGGATGCTCAGGAGCGTTCCGGTGAGTCTGTTCGACGAAGCCGTGAAGCTCAAGACGCTGACTTCGACCTTCCAGGGCTGCGCGTCGCTCGAAGGCGAATCGCCCTACACGGTCGTCGACGGTGTGAAATACCACCTGTACGACCGCACGGCGGAGAATGCCGCCGCCTCGGGACTCACCGCGATCACCGCCGCCAAGAGCAGTTTCGCGGGATGTACGAAACTCTCGGACTACGACAAGATCCCCACCACATGGAAGGAATAGACGAACACAAAACGATCCCGAACATGAAAAATACGATAATATGCAGCATCGCAGTGCTGTCGGCCGCACTGCTGGCAGCCTGCACCGAAACCACCCGGATATGGCCGGAGGAGGGCGAAAGCAAGGCCTACGTGGAGGTGTCGAGCCAAAAAGTGATCTTCGACGCCGACGGAGGCAACGCCGTGATCACCGTGGCGACGAACGCCGACGGCTGGGACTACGCCGCCGAAGGCGACTGGTTCACCGTCGCCCGGCAGGACGGCAACGCCCTGCTGGTCGAGACCCTGATCAACGCCGGAGCCGAAACCCTGACGGGCAAACTCACGGTCAGCGCCGAGAAGAACGGGGAGACCGTTTCGCAGGAGGTCGCACTCGTACAGCGCGCCGAACGGAGCGTCAACCTGAGCGCCGAAGGCACGGCCAACTGCTACATCGCCCGGACCGGCGGCGTCTACAAATTCGACGCATCGGTCAAGGGCAACGGCGGCGGCGACGGAGTCAGCGATTACATCGCCAACTACGGACTCGCCATCGAGGACGGCGCCTTCGCCGAACTGCTCTGGGAATCACGCCACGACGGCGACAAGACCATGTCGCGCGAAATCATCGACGGCGCGCCGATCTACCGGGGCGGCTACGTGACCTTCTCGACGGGGCGTTCGGAGGGCAACGCCGTGATCGCCGTGAAGGACATCAAAGGCAACATCGTCTGGAGCTGGCACATCTGGGTCTGCAACGACGAAATCACGGCGCACGACCACATCGACTCGGAAGGCAAAGTCGCCGCCGTGATCATGGACCGCAACCTCGGAGCGCTGAACAACACCCCGATGGACGTGGGCAACCGAGGCATGTTCTACGAGTGGGGCCGCAAGGACCCCTTCACGCCTTCGCGATCGCCCTACCACGCGGATACCGACGGCAACAACGTCCCGGCCTACAACGAACCGAACACCGCGATCGGCGACGGAACGGGAACATGGGTCTACAACGCGCAGGCCGCCGTGCTCGCCACGCCGCCGGCCAACATTCCCAATTCGATCCTGAACCCGATGACCTACCTGCAATCGCCGTACAACGGCCATGCCGACTGGTACTGCACGGGAACAGACCCGAAGGCCACGCATCCGGGGCTGTGGGGTCCCGAGAAGACCATTTTCGACCCCTGCCCTCCGGGCTACAAGGTCCCGGGACCCGACCTTTGGGGCATTCCCGCCGGAAACAACTCGATCACCAACGGCGGCGCAGCGGCGGATTACGACGAAACCGGCGTCAGCGCCAAATGGGACTGGAACGCCTACGAAGACTGCGGGCGCCGCTGGAAAAACACCGGCGACTACTACCCGATGGCCGGCAACATCTACTACACGGACTACATCTCGGTGAGCATCTGCAACTACACGGGCGGCATGGCATTCTACTGGACCGCCCAGGCTACTCCCGACGCGACGAAGTCATCGGCCTACTTCGTGAACTTCAACCCCAACTGGTGCAATTACAGGCTCGGCGAGCACGACTGTTCCGCACAGATACGCTGCATCCGGGAATAACACTAAAAACTGATCGTCTATGAAATATCCATTCAAATCGCTTCTCCTGGCGGCAACCGTCCTCGCGGCGGCATCGTGCGCCAAGGACGACACGCAGAGCGGCGGCGAAGAGACCGCGGGTCCCGTCATCGTCAACGCCTCCCCGGCGGCCATCGGCGGCGAGATCATCCTCAAACTGAAGACCGAGGCCTCCGGCATCGTGGAAAAGAGCCGCGCGCAGGGCGTTTCGAAAGGCAGCGGCATCGACGAGATCGACCGCATCCTCAACACGGTGAACACCGTACGTTTCGAACGGCTCTTCCCGGACGGCGGGCGTTTCGAAGAACGCACCCGCAGGGAAGGCCTGCACCTCTGGTATTACGCCAAATACGACCCGTCGGTCCCGACGAGCGAGATGGCCAGCCTGCTCTCCTCGTGCAAGGACATCGAAATCATCGAATACTCGCTGGCCGCCGAAACTTCGGACCACCGCCGCGCGGCATCTCCCGCCGCCGGGGCGCAGAGCGTCACCCGCGCCATCGCAGACGAGGTGCGCAACGTCCCCTTCCCGTTCAACGAGAGCGAACGCTCGCAGCAGATGCAATGGCACTACAACAACACGGGAAACATCTTCGCGCAGACGAGCCAGCTGGGCGCCGACGCCAACGTATACGCCGCCTGGCAGCTCTCGACGGGCAATCCCGACGTGATCGTCGCCGTCGTGGACCAGGGCGTCAAGTACGACCACGAAGACCTGGCCGCCAACATGTGGGTCAACGAGGCCGAACTGAACGGCACGCCGGGCATCGACGACGACGGCAACGGCTATGTGGACGACATTTACGGCTACAACTTCACCAAAGAGACCGGCGAACTGGATTTCTCGGCCGAACTGATGCACGGCACGCACGTCGCCGGCACGATCGCCGCCGTGAACAACAACGGCGTGGGCGTCTGCGGCATCGCAGGCGGCTCGGGCAGGGGCGACGGCGTGAAGATCATGTCGTGCGAGATTCTCGGCAAGTCGGAGTCCGGATCGTCGGGCGCCGGACTGGCCGGACAGATCCGCGCCATCAAGTACGCCGCCGACAACGGCGCCGTGATCTGCCAGAACAGCTGGGGATACACCGCCGGAACCATCTCCGTGACCGACTGGACACGCGGTTCCTACTCGGCGCTCTCGCGTGCCATGGAGTACTTCAACAAATATGCGGGACTGGACGAAAACGGCAACCAGACAGGCCCGATGGCCGGCGGCATCGTCCTCTTCGCCGCGGGCAACGACGCTTCGAGCGAGGTCTGCTATCCCGCCGCCGACGCCAACGCGATCAGCGTGGGCGCAACCGCGTTCACGGGCGCCCCGGCCTACTACACCAACTACGGCACATGGGTCCAGATCTCGGCCCCGGGCGGCGACCAGATGCTGAGCAACGCCTACGGCGGCGTTTACAGCACGAGCGTGGCCGCCGACGGCTCTTCGGGCTACGAAGGCAGCCAGGGGACCTCGATGGCCTGCCCCCACGTGTCGGGAGCCTGCGCGCTGGCCGTCAGCTATTACTACGGCGCTGAAAAACGCAAGGGCCTTACGGGCGAAATGCTCCGGCAGGCGCTGTTGAGCAGCACCCAGTCCGTCGACCGCTACTGCACCGGCAAATACCAGCAGTATCTGGGCAACATGGGCATCGGCAGCCTCGACACCTACAAGCTGCTGCGGAACATCGCCAAGATCGACGGCATCCCGGCGCAGCGGGTCGGCGTGGGCGACACCGTCAGCATCGACCTGGGCGACCACTTCACCGCCACCAATGTCCTGGGGTACACCGTTTCCGTTCCCGACCTCGTGAAGATCGAACTTCGGGGCGGAGTGATGAAGCTCACCGGCCTCAAGAAAGGCCGGACGACGATCATCGTCTCGGACGGCGCGGCCATTCGCAAACCGATCGAGGTAACCGTCGAATGACACATTCACTAACGCAAAAGAGAATCAAACCTATGAAAACCTTTTATAAATACGCGGCATTCGCGGCGGCGGCTCTCGCGGGACTGTGCGCCTGCTCGTCGGACGACGACGCGGCGGAGACCGGCTCCGGCCTGCAACCCGTCGCACAGCCGCAGATCATCGTCAGCGACCTGACGACCACCGGATTCACCCTCCGCTGGGAAGCCGTCGACGACGCAGGGTCCTACGTCTACACGTTCGACGGCGGGAGCGAAACCTCGACAACCGGCTGCCGGCTGGAATTCAACAGTCTGGAACGGCAGAAAGAGTATGTCGTGGCGGTCAAGGCCTGCCCCCGGGACCCGGCCGAATACACCGAATCCCCCTTCACCTACATCCACGTGCTGACCGACGATCTGGAGCAGCTTCCCCAGCCGAAGATCACGCTCGGCAGCGCCTATGCGTCGAAAACCGTCATCTCCTGGACCGAAGTGCCCGAAGCGGAACTCTATGAGTTCTCGGTCGACGGCGGGGAGGTGTCGACCACCCGAAACCGTACGGTCATCCTGTCGAAACTCGACAAGGGCCGCACCTACTCCTTCTCGGTGCGCGCCATGACGTCCGACGCCACGCGCTTCACCAACTCGGAAGCCGCACAGCTCTCGTTCGTCACCTCGGACGCCGACGTTCCGCCGCTGGTCATCGCCCCGACGACGATCATCTCCGACGCCGTGGCGTTCGACATCTACGCCTCCAGCGACGAAACCTACTATTATGAAATTCTCCCGGCCACGACCTTCGCCAAGTATTCGCCCGAAGAGCTGATGACCGCCTTCCAGACCTATATCGTCGAATACGCCAAAAAGCAGGGCATCAGCCTCCAGCTGGCCATGGCCTCGATGCTCAAGTCGGGAACCCAGAGCCTCCAGATGACGGGACTCACCCCCGAGTTGAGCTACGTGATCTTCGCCTTCGGCATGGACCTGCGGGGCAACATCACCTCGAACCTCTCCTCCACGCAGTTCAAGACCACGGCCGACGGCTACTCCGCCGGTCCGAACTACGGCGGCAGCGACTGGTTCACGCAGCGGTTCTACATCACCAACGCCTACCTCGCCCTGACGGGTTACGGCTGGACCAACTCCGTGTGGACCCACTGGAAGGGAGACGACGTGACGGACGTCCGTTACCGTACGCTGACGACCAAGCTCTTCAATCAGGTCTTCTCCGATCCCTACGACCAACAGGCCATCGCCGCATTCCTGAAAGACCCCAATTACGGAGTCCAGTTCAACCCCGCGCTGCTCTCGGCGACGGTAAACAGCGCCGACGGTTACAACGGACTTACGGAAGGAGTCAGCGCCGGCACGTCCTACACGCTGCTCACGCTGGCCACCTCGTCGAGCGGCGCCGAAACGGTCTGCGTCAACTCCGTCACCACGAAGACCAGCACGGCCGCAGCCGCGTGGTTCGCAGCCGCAGCCTCGACCAACGCCAACTACGGCCCGACGCACAACACCGTGGCCGGCGTCATGAAGGGCATCGACATCGCAACGGTGCGTTACGCGATTTTCAAACAGAGCGCCCTGGCGAACGTCAGCACGGACAACTATCCGGCCGTGATCGAAGAGTTCGGACACGACCTCAAGGAGGAGTACCTCCCCTACATCAACGGAAACGGCTTTGCCATCCTCTTCACCGGGGAGAGCGGCGTAACGCCCGAAACCACGTACGTCTTCATGGCGACGGCGACCAACACGGTCGGCGACAAAGTCACCAAATGGGGTTCGGCGACCACCAGCGCGGCTCCGGACGCCGCCCGGGCGAAGGCGCAGGCCGCAACCCGAACGGACGAACCGCTCCGGTCGCCCGCCGGGAAACCCATCGCCAACCCCGAGAAGTTCATCTACCCGATGGAGAGCGTCCAGCTGCCCGCCGGAGCGAAACCCGAAGGCGACCTCTGGACCATCATTCACAACACGCACAACATCAAATAAGAGTACATCTATGAACAAGATAGCAGCAATTCTCTGGTGCATCCTGTCGCTGGCATGGACGACGGCCTCCTGGGCGCAGAACGTCACCGTCAGCGGCAAAGTCACCGGAGCCAACGGCGAAGCCATCATCGGCGCGAACGTTCTCGTGGAGGGCACTACGCAGGGCATCACGACGAACGTCGACGGAGACTACACCCTGACGAACGTCCCGGCCAACGCCACGCTCGTCGTCTCCTACCTGGGCTACAAGACCGAGAAAATCCCTGTCGGCAACAAGACCCGCATCGACGTCACGCTCCGGGAGGACACCGCCGAGATCGAAGGCGTGATGGTCGTGGCCTACGGTACGGCCAAGAAGGAGTCGTTCACCGGTTCGGCCGCCGTCGTCAAGGGCGGCGAACTCCAGAAGCGCGTCGTGGGCAACGTCACCAAATCGTTCGAAGGAACCGTAGCCGGCGTGCAGGTCGCCTCCGGCGGCGGCCAGCCGGGCGAAGCGGCATCGGTCATCATCCGCGGCATCGGGTCGGTGAACGCCTCGGCGACACCGCTATACGTGGTCGACGGCATCCCCTTCGACGGGTCGCTCAGCGCGATCAACCCCGCGGACATCGAGACGATGACCGTGCTCAAGGACGCATCGGCAGGTGCGCTCTACGGCGCCCGCGGAGCCAACGGCGTCATCGTCATCACGACCAAGAAGGGCAAGAAGGACAAAATCCGCATTTCGTACAAGGGCAACGTCGGAATCGCCTCGCGCGCCATCCCCCGCTACGACCTGGTCGACATGAAAGATTACGTCGAGATGAGCTACGAAGCGCTGCGCAACAGCGCCCAATACGGCACGGGCATGGATTTCGAGGGCGCGAGCCGCTACGCCGCCGCCAACCTCGGCCAGCAGATCGGCGGACTGAAGAATCCCGAATACTACAACCCGTACAAGAACTACACGTGGGAGACGCTGATCGACCAGTCGACGGGCAAGATCCGTTCGGATGCCAAAGCTGCATGGAACGAGAACTGGCTGGACGAAATCAGCGACAATTCGGCCATACGCACCGAACACATCGTCTCGGTGAACGGCGGTTCGGAACGCGCCAACTACGTCGCATCGCTGGGATACTACATGGAAGACGGCATTCTCCAGAACACCGACTTCTCCCGCTACACGGGCCGCGTGGGCGCCGATTCGCAGGCCAAGAGCTGGCTCAAGATCGGCATGAACGCCAACTTCGCCCACAGCGAATCGAGCTACCAGAGTTTCGAGGACGCAAGCACGTCGAACGTCTGGTACACGGCGCAGTTCATGGCCCCGGTCTATCCCGTCTACCTGAAGGACATGGCCGGCAACAACGTGCGCGACGCCGACGGGCGGCTGCAATACGAATACGGATCGGAGGATGACAACGGCTACGCCAACCGCCCCTCGGCCCAGGGCTTCAACTCGAAGGCCGAACTTTACAACAACAAGGCCTACTACACCCGCAACTCGCTTTCGGCGCGCAGCTACATCACCTTCGGGACGGTCAGGGAGGAGGCCCGGCTCTACGGACTGAAACTCACGATGAACTTCGGTACGGACTACACCGACTACCAGCGCACGCTGGTCTACGACAAGGAGCACGGCAACGCGGCCCAGCAGGGCGGACGCCTCAGCAAGACCAACACCCGCACGCTGAGCTACACGTTCAACCAGCTGCTGACCTACGACCGCACGTTCGGCGACCACTCCCTCAACCTGCTGGCCGGCCATGAGTACTACCGCTACAAGTACAACTACGCCCTCGGCGAAAAAACCGGCATCGTCGGCGGGATCGACGAGTTGGGACCCGCCGTGACGACCACCGACAACAACAGCTATTCGCACAACTACGGCGTGGAGTCCTACCTCGCGCGCATCAACTACGGCTTCAAGAGCCGTTACTACATCGACGCCAGCTGGCGAACGGACGGTTCGTCGCGCTTCCATCCCAGCGACCGCTGGGGCCATTTCTGGTCGGTGGGCGCCTCGTGGCGCATCTCCGAAGAGCAGTTCATGGAGAACACCCGCCAGTGGCTCGACAACCTCACGCTGAAGGTTTCATACGGCGTACAGGGCAACGACAACCTGGGAACCTATTACGCATGGCAGGGTCTCTACGACTACACGTGGCCCAACGCCACCGATGCGGGCGCCTTCGTCGACAAGCTCGAAAACAGGAAGGTGACCTGGGAGAAGAACGGCAACCTCAACGCCGGCATCGAAGCCACGATGTTCGGCGGCCGACTGGGCGTTTCGGTCGAGTACTACAACCGCAAAACGCGCGACATGCTGCTCAAAAGTCCACTGCCGATCTCGACCGGATTCACGGGCTTCAACGACAACGTCGGCTCGCTGCGCAACCAGGGGCTCGAGGTCTCGCTGCGCGGAACGATCCTCGACAAGCGCGACTTCCGCTGGGACGCGACGCTGATGGGTTCGTTCAACCGCAACAAGGTGCTCTCGCTCACGGGCGGCCAGGATGTCATCACGTCGGGCATCCGCGTCATCGAGGTGGGGCGGCCGATCTACACCTTCTACCTGCCGAAAACGGCCGGCGTGGACCCCGCCACGGGCAAGCAGCTCTACTACGCCTACTGGACCCAGACGGTCAACGACGAGGGGACGCTGGTGAACACGCGCTGCGACGAGTACATCACCGACAACGTGGCGATGGCCACCTTGAGCAAATACTACCACGAAAGCCGCGAGCCGAAACTCTTCGGCAGCATCGGTTCGACGTTCACGATCCTGAAGAACATCGACGTCTCGTTCCTGACGACCTATTCGATCGGCGGATGGGTTTACGACGGACTCTACAACGGCTCGATGTACGTGCAGTACGCCGGCAACAACTGGCACAAAAACGCCAAACGCCGCTGGCAGAAGCCGGGCGACAAGACCGACGTGCCGATGCTCGAAGTGGGCGGCTCGTACGCCACGGCCAGCAACTCGCTGATCGACGCCTCGTACTTCGCCATCAAGAACATCACCGTCGGCTACACGCTTCCCAAGCGCTGGCTCAAGAAGATCGACATCGAGTCGCTGCGCATCTACGCCACGCTGGACAACATCGCCATGTTCAACCACATGGACGGCATGGACCCGCAGTATAACTTCACGGGATCGGTGGCTTACAGCTACACCCCGTCGCGCGTGATCGCATTCGGTATCGACCTGAACTTTTAACCACGGGAGAAAACAACTATGAAAAAAGCAATATATCTTATCATCGCACTGATCGGCTTATCAGCCCCCTCGTGCAGCGACTCGATGCTCGATTTCTCCCCGACCGACTCGGGTTCGGGCAAGGAACTGCTCAAATCGGCATCCACGGCCATCACTTCGGTCAACGGCGTCTACCGCTCGATGTGGACGGCCGGATGGTCCACGACCGCAAACACCCACCAGTGCTTCGGCATCGCGGCCTACAACCTGGCGCTCGACTGCATGGCCGACGACCTGATCATGCAGTCGCAGGGCAACGGCTGGTTCTGGGGCGACCACTGCTACAACGTCAAGAGCAACTACACTTCGTCGGCCTTCCGGTCGTACGACGTCTGGTACGCCAACTACAAATGGATCGCCAATGTAAACTACATCATCGACGCCGAGCCGGAAATGGCCGGAACGGAGGCCGACGTGGCCTACGTCGCAGGACAGGCCTACGCCATCCGGGCGCTCTGCTACCTGAACCTGGCGACGTGGTTCTCCCGCGCCCCCTACAACTCCCTGACGGGCGCTTCGCGCTGGAACGAGCCCTGCGTACCGGTTTACACCACCGGCACGTCGATCGACACGGGCGGACAGCCCCGCGAATCGCTGCGCACGGTCTACGGCCGTATCGACCAGGACATCGACCGTGCCATCGAACTGCTCGAAAAGGCCAGGGAAACCACGCTGGCCGAGAATAACAAATCGCACATCAACCTCTACGTGGCCTTGGGCATCAAGTCGCGCGCCTGTCTGGCGGAAGGCGACTGGGACGGGGCATTCAAGGCGGCCAAGCGCGTGATCGACGAAGGCGGCTACGCCGTCGGCACGAAGAGCGACCTGACGGGCGGCATGAACTCGCTCGACAAGCAGAACGTCATGTGGGGCGCAGGCATTCAGGTGGCCGACCAGGCGGGCGGCTACGCCGGGTTCTTCACCCACATGGACAACAAGGAGGGCGCCTATGCCAAATCGGCTCCGAAGCTGATCAGCAAGCAGCTCTACAACCGCATCAGCGCGACAGACATCCGCCGCGACTGGTGGGACCCCTCGGACAAGGAGTCGCCCTACGTCAGCAAAAAATTCTCGTTCGCCAACGTGGCCTCCTTCCTGGGCGACTACATCTACATGCGCGTCGAGGAGATGTACTTCACGGCCGCCGAAGCGGCCCTGCGGCTGGATGACCTCAAGAGCGCACGCGAACTGATGAACACCGTCATGGCCGAACGCGACCCGGGTTACAGCGCCAACAACCGCAGCGGCACGCTGCTCGGCGCGACGACCACGACCTGGACCGGATCGTTCCTCGAAAACATCCTCACCCACCGCCGCATCGAACTGTGGGGTGAGTACGGCCGGCTGTTCGACGTCCGCCGCCTGGGCCAGGGCATCGACCGCCGGACCGACGACGGCTTCTCCGAGGAGTGCATTTCGATGATGAACCGCCGGAACGTCAACATCACCAAAGCCGACACTTACGACTGGGTGCTGACCATTCCCAAAGCCGAACTGGATGCCAATCCGAACATCAACGAGGAGGACCAGAATCCCTAACGAGCCTTTGAACCGTTGAAAATCAAGTACACTATGAAAAACATATCGAAATATCTGGGTGCGGGACTGCTGCTCTTCACCGCGGCCTGCAGCCAGACGCAGGAGGGCGACCAATACACCCCCAACAAGGACGATGCGAAGGCCATCCACTTCATCCAGTCGTCCATCCAGAAGGAGTTTCCGCAGGACGCCGTGCAGGGCGTGATCAACGTCGAAATCGCGCGTCCGGGCAACAAAGGCGCCTACAAGGTCTATCTGGCGACCAAGGACGACGACTACGAGCTGTTCTCGGTTCCGGCCGAGGCGACCATTCCCGACGGCAGCCACTCCGTGACGGTTCCCGTCGAGGTCGACCTTTCGAACTTCGTCATGGGTTCGAACTACAAGACCACGCTCTACATCAGCAGCCGGGAGGCGCGTCCGGGCGACAACGCCGCGCAGGTGGCGCAGTACTCCGACAAGGTGACCCTTTCGGCCACCTACGAACTGGAGTGGGAGACGCTCTACCGCACCACCGGAGAGGGCGAAGAGATCCCCCAGCTGGCAACCTACCACTACAACGGGTACTATTCGGGCCGCGATTCGGGTCTGGAGGTCGAAAAAGCCGTGGGAGCCAATATCTTCCGGCTGAAGGACTGGGCCAGCGGCGTGACGTTCAAGTTCGTCCTCCACGACGACAACACCTGCACCGTGCCGGCGCAGTCGATCGGCTACTACAACTCGAACTACAACGAGTACGTCTACGTCGCCGACATGGCCGTTTACACCGGCAACGACTCGGCGTACGCCAGCTATCCCTGCACGTTCGACGGCGAGAGCACCTTCTCGTTCTACCTGATCTACTACGTGTCGTCGGGCTATTTCGCCCAGGGGACCGAGAAACTGGTCTTCGACACCGACATCGACACCACGCCCGTCGTGGAGATCGCTTTCGAGGGCATCGAGACCACGAGCACCGGATTCAAGGCTCCGAAACTCCACTTCTCGCCCAACGAATACACGAAGTACTACAAGGCCGCGGTCGTCGCCGGAGACATCACCGCCGACGCCGAACGGCAGCAGGAGGTGCGCCGGCAGCTGATCGACGACAAACTGGAGGCCGTGACCCCCGTGGTGACGCTCCTCGCGGACGACGCCTCGGTCTGGAACGTTCCCTCGGGCAACTACACCGCCGTGGCGCTGGCCTACGACTCGATCGAGAACCCCTGCAAGCTCTACACGCAGCGGTTCACGAACGACCCGAACGACGAATATGCTCCCCGATCGCTCGAATTCGAGTTCTACGCTCCGGAGAACAACCTCAACTACTCGCCCTACAACACGCTCATCTGGCAGATGCAGACCGCGAATGTGGCGGCGATGAAATATCTCTGCGTCAAAACCGCCGTCGCCGACTACCTGTGCGAAGCGCTCGGCATGACGCTGGAGGAGGTGACCGCATCCCGGGGCTACGACGTTCCCGAAGAGATGATCGCGCAGCTCAACTCCCCCGAAGGCCGCGGCACGTCGTTCAGCCCGCTCGACGAAGGCAGCACGTACACACTCGCCCTGCTGATGTACAACTCGTTCGGCGACACGGCTTTCGTTTCGAAGAGCGCGTCGACGTTCGGTTACTTCGCCAAGGATTTCGACCGGACGAAGACCCTGGAGGACTTCATCGGCGCATTCGGCGTCACGGCGACCGTCGACGTCGATTCGCAGTCGTCCGAAAAGACCTTCCGCATGGACATCGCGCGCATCAACGACCGCGACGTGCTCATCAGCGGCATGACCGACATGCGCGACTTCGCACCCCAGCTGAAGGGCTACTACGACAAGGAACTGCACATGCTGATCGTCGAACCCCAGTACGCGGGGATGTACAACGGCGCCTATGCGACGCTCGGCTTCTCGAACGGACTGTCGATCTTCTGGGGCGACGCCGGAATGGCCGTCGGCTACATCGGCGACACGCTCTACTGGGCTTCAAGCCCCTACTCGCCCGAAGAGGTCAACAGCTACATGTTCCTGCTCTTCAGCACGCCGCAGGCGTCGAGTTCGAGCTACCTGCGCCAGTACGCCGGTTCGAAAACCTACTCGTCCCTCAAGATGAAGCCCCTCCAGCAGGCGTCCGCACAGACCGCTGCCCGCGCCGCGGAATCGCGGACCGGAAGCATCGAGACCGGCGGACAGCGCTTCACGACTTACCTGACGGGCGAACGCGTCGCCGTTCCGGCGAAAGCCTCCGGAAGCACGGCGGCGAAAGTCCCGGCCGAAGGCAAGCGTCTGCGCACGGACCTCGTGCTCCACACCCGCTGATCCGCAGCCCGCACAACCGAAAACCGGATTTCCGCTTTGGGCGGAAGTCCGGTTTTTTCATAAAATCGCAAAAAACGGCGTCTCGGCGTGACAGTTTGGCGCGAATTTACTAATTTTGCAGGTTGTAAGGCGAAAACACAAAAAAACTCACGATATTATGCTTACGATAAAGCAAATCCGCGATGACAAAGAGGCCGCCGCACGCAAGCTGGCCAAGAAGGGCGTGGACGCCGCGCCTGTCATCGAAAAGATCATCAGCTTCGACGACCGGCGCAAAGCCCTCCAGCTGGAACTCGACAACACGCTGGCCGCCCAGAACAAGGCCGCCAAGGAGATCGGCGCACTGATGGGCCAGGGCCGCCGCGAGGAGGCCGAGGAGCGCAAACGCTTCGTGGCGGACCTCAAGGAGAAGTCCTCGCGCCTCGAAGCCGAGCTGACCGACGCCCGGCAGGAGTTGCAGTCGGCCATCGTCTCGCTGCCGAACTTCCCCGCCGAGATCGTCCCGGAGGGCAAAACCGCAGAGGACAACCTCGTCGTAAAACTCGTCGAAAGCTACACCGAACTGCCCGAAAACCCGCTGCCCCACTGGGAGCTGGCCCGCAAATACGACATCATCGACTTCGATCTGGGCGTAAAACTCACGGGTGCCGGATTCCCCGTCTACAAGGGCAAGGGCGCACGCCTGCAGCGGGCGCTGATCAACTACTTCCTCGACTGCAACACCAAAGCCGGCTATCTCGAAGTCGAGCCGCCGATCATGGTCAACGAGGCTTCGGGCTTCGGTACGGGACAGCTTCCCGACAAAGAGGGGCAGATGTACCACGCCACGGTCGATAACTTCTACCTGATCCCCACGGCCGAAGTTCCCGTCACGAACATCTACCGCGACGTGATCCTCGACGAAAAGGATTTCCCCGTAAAAATGACCGCCTACACCCCCTGCTTCCGCCGCGAAGCCGGCTCCTACGGCAAGGACGTGCGCGGCCTGAACCGCCTGCACCAGTTCGACAAGGTCGAGATCGTGCAGCTGAGCCTGCCCCAGAACTCGTACGAAGCGCTGGACGGCATGGTGGCGCATGTCGAGTCGATCGTCAAGTCGCTCGGCCTGCCCTACCGCATCCTGCGTCTGTGCGGCGGCGACATGTCGTTCACCTCGGCGCTCACCTACGACTTCGAGGTTTACTCCGAAGCGCAGAAACGCTGGCTGGAGGTTTCCTCCGTCTCGAACTTCGAATCGTTCCAAGCCAACCGTCTCAAGCTCCGCTATAAGGACGCCGACAAGAAAACCCAGCTGGCGCACACGCTCAACGGCTCCCCGCTGGCCCTGCCGCGCATCGTCGCCGCCCTGCTCGAAAACTTCCAGACCCCCGAAGGCATCCGCATTCCCGAAGCGCTGATTCCCTATACGGGTTTTGATATTATCAAATAAGTTTCTATATTTGTCATTACATACACACATTAACAAATAAATTTTTCAAAAATGGCTTACAAAATCACCGACTCCTGCGTTGCCTGCGGTACCTGCATCGGCGAATGTCCGGTAGAGGCTATCTCGGCTGGCGATATCTATGTAATCGACCCCAACACCTGCATCGACTGCGGCACCTGCGCAGGCGTTTGCCCCAGCGAGGCGATCATTCCGGAATAACGCACGGTTATAACATGGAAAAACATGCCCGAAGCATAATGCTTCGGGCATGTTTTTTAGGCGTTAGCGTGAGACGGTTATTCAATCATTTTTATCGGCCCTTCGGAGCGACAATTATCGGTTAATCTGGGTCTTTAACAATTAGTTCGGCTGCATGTTTATAACAAGTCTTTAAATAGCAAGTGTCGCCCGGAATGGTTATTTCCCAATAACTTCCGGGATCCTGAGGAGGATTTCCAGTATAAAAAATATCATTGACAGGATAAGATGTAACAGCAAAGCCAACCATTCCCCAAGTACCAGCGTCCCTACGCACCTCTCCCTCTTCACCAACAACGGTATCTATTTCAAGATTTTGCAACAAATCTGCTATTGAAACCATTTTATACTTAAAATAAGTCCTAAAAGGCAAAGAGGTATATTCTGCATGTTGAGAATCACATAAATAAATATAACTTCTGAATTGCAAACTTCCCGATGTAACGCGCAATCCAAACTTCATCTCTGGCCTGAAAAATACCTTTACATGATAAGACGGACTGAACTTAATGATAGGTGATTCCGCAGGATTATCCCACCCTACTCCCGGCGCGATCCGATAATCTCCCGGCTGGTCGAAGCGAATCCGATAATTCCCGGCTCCGTCGTTACTCAGAATCGTATATTTCGGGTCGTTGAATACAGATTCCGTTATTTTCAGAATTGGATCGGGATAATTGGGATTTGTGAAACTCAATTTAAAACTATATTCTCCCCCAAGCGCCACGGTACTCGGACCGACAATTTTTTCCGTAAATGATACAACCCGGCAAATCAGTTCTGCTTCACGAATCAGCACGGGATGCAGTCCCGGCCCCGTAAAACGTTCAGCCAATTGCAATTCCGCTCTGACAACGTAAACTCCCGGAGCTTTGAAACGGATCGTTGCCCGATCGTCTGACCGAGAAACTATTTTAACCGCATCGTCATTTCCCTCTATCGCGCGGACTGTTATCTCACCCTGCATCAGATCCAAATACTGTTCGTCATATACAGCCTGAAAGTTGTAATCTCTGTTCTGCGCATAATATTCATTGCCGGGACCGGCCCCGGCAGGATCGACAATCAGACTAATCTCAAACGTACTTGCACGCGTCTGGCCATCAGGTATCACCTCCTCTGATTCGAGGATTTCCTGCGAGCAGGAACCCGCACACATTACCGCCAATGCACCGAATAGCGGCAGTACGAAATTGGGGAACAAGTAGGATTTTTTCATAGCTTAAATTATTTAAGTGGGTGAATAATAAAAAGCCGCAGGAAAAACATCTGAATTATTCAAATATACAATAAATTAGGCACATTATTTCATTTTTTTAGTTTTTTTTTCACAAACCGACCTTCATATTTCCGAAATACGTATATATTGAAATAAAAAACTGCGGTCCAATTTGGACCGCAGTTCGGTTATCGGAATCTCTGAACCTCGAAATGGCGTCAGAATTCTTCTCTTTGAGAAAGAGCTATTTCTTGATAAAATGCTTTTTCAGTCCCAAAGGCTTATCACCAATAGAAGCTTCGTATACCGCCGCAGGACGATCGAATACAAGCGAACTCGGCATTGCTACTTGGCTTTCGAATACCATGCCATTCTGCTTAACTGAAGTTGACAGAGCTATACCTTCAGAAAGTACACTTGACAGTTTACTTGCATGCAGGATTGTAGCGGCAGACTTCGAAGCAGATACAGAAGCACCTGAACTCTTCCTTGTCATTGTATAAGGACCTATCGGATAATCCCTATCGGTATATCCTTCAGCTGCCTTTTGCCAATAAATATCTTGTCCAAGAACCCAGAAGAAGTCCATCGAACTGGTAGTAAAATTACCCATTCCGTCGACACTTCCTTGATACAGAGTAATCGTTGCCGAGTTTTTATCTGCATTAAGCTTTCCGGTAAATCCGGGATAACCACCGTTAATAATATAATATTTTCCCTGCAAAAGTGCCCGTCCTGTAAGAGTCAGTACACTTCCATCCTCCGGATCGGTATATAAACTCTGACCTTCCAATATCTCAAAATTTCCGGTAGCACTATCGAACTTAGCCGACGGAAGAATCTGCGACTGGTCACGAATCGTAGTAATGCCCCATCCTTGTAATTTATAGGATGAATTAGCAACCCCCTGAATGAACGTAACATCGAAGGAAAGCGGCGCAGCATTCACCTCAGACGAAGTGCTGGTTAAAGTCCACGTACCGAGCCATGCCTTGTAAGCATCCGAAGCCTCCCCACCACCTTCAGTAGTGGCTGCGACATGCTTTGTAGTCGATTTACCAGCCGAATCCGTAACTTTTAAAATACAAGTATAGGAAGTAGCGGGATCTAATCCACTAAAGGTTACTCCAATTCCGGGATTCTTAACAAGCCCGTCCAACCATCCGTCTTTAGTAGACATATCTGTTCCGTTCTGAGTAACTATAGCATCATAAGAAGCTCCCTGAGCAAGTACTTTTTCAACATCCGAAGTTAAAAATACTCCATAATACGCACCTGTTGCAGTCGGAGCATAGGCTCCCATATAAACCTTAGTGTCCGTATTTGCACCATTAGCATCTCCAGCACGAAGTGTCAAAGTCAGTTCCGGTCCATCACCTTCACCGCCTGCTTGAGTAGTAAACTCTTTTACAACGGCAGTGGTAGTCGTAGCTCCAGTTGTCGCATCAACACCGATAGCGAAAGTATAATACTTCGTTCCGGGAGTAAGTCCGTCGAAATCATAACTGTCATTTCCAACCGAAACAATCTGAGATAAAATCTGCGGAAGAGTCATTGACGGATATTGCGCCTGATAATAAGCTAACAAATCCGATATGAACTCCGCAATCCCTTCGGGAGTTCCACCATACCCCTGATAATCCTCTTCATCAAACAGATCGAAATAATAGGACGAAGTCTCATCGCTCGAAGTAACGTTTACCGTAGCGGTTGTAGCAGTAATATTGGTAACGTCAATGGATAATTCGAAATCGCCGCCACCGCCTGTTGTATCATAAATAGAGACACCACCTTCGTACTTAAATTCATATTCTTTTCCGCCAGAAGTTACTTTTGCCGTTATGACATACGAAGAACCAGCACCTTCAACAATAAGTGCACCGCCATCAATATAGAGATAATTTTTCGTTCCGTCTGAATTAATCTTCACGATAGCCGATCCGGTCATCATGCCTCCGCCATAATCGGCCCCCGGAGCAATCGTATTCTCCTCGGCATCAGCACCGCTTGCCACCGGGAATGTTCCAGCCGGAAGCGTTGCCTTTCCCGTAACGGCAACATTCAAGTCGAAAAGCAAATAAGTACCTTCGCCCGTGAAATCCATCATATCCTCCGTCACAGTATCTTCAGACATCCAGAACGTAAAATTATCAAAAGCCCCGAACGAAGTGCCAAAGAAATAGCCGCCGGCCTTAGAAATTACAAGTTCAGGCTCCGGAGCATCGTCCGTCTTGAACGCCTCTTTCACCAGATCGGAGGTGAAGCGGCCGTCCGTCAGCATGCCGAGCGCAACGGCGTAGTAGTCGGTGCCGGCCGTCAGATCGGTGATTTTCTGCGGTGCGCTTCCCTTGACGAGGGCCGTTGCGAGATACTCGCTGAGCGGCAACACCTTCTTATCCGCAATAGCTTTCAGATTGTCGAGAATATGCTGGGCATAGGCCGCGTCGGACTCGAACGTGTCGAACTCGGCCTTCTTTACAGCCGCATAATAGTAGGTAGCTTGGTCGTTGCTGGGAGTTACAGTTACGGTAGCTTCGGTCTGGGCTACATCCGAAACAGCGACACTAAACGAATAAGAGGGGGGGGGTCCGACTTTGTCGTCGTCGTCATTACAGCCTGAAGTGACAAACAGAAGAGTCACGGCTGCCAATAACATGCGCAAGTAAGATTTGAGCGTCATAGGCTTAAAATTAAATTAATAAAATTGACAAGATATAACAATTCGTCCGGCAAGGAACGCTAAAAATTATATTACGTTAGCAAATATAAGTATTTATATTTGTAATTGTATCATTCAGATACAAGAAAAACGGAACGCCGGATCGGGTTTCTCAGGCCGTTTGATTACAATATTGAGAAATTCCGGGACATTTGATTACAAAATCCAATCATCGACGGCAATATTCAGTAATATTTCCGAAGGAAAAAATATTTTTCAGATTTTTTCAAAAAATTTATTTTCGACGCATGCCGCTTCACTCCGCATAGAGCAGATACGGCTGCCGCTGGCGGCGGAAACGGCGCAGGTCCTCCTGCCAGCACGCGCGGATTTCCGCTTCCGAAGCCCCGGAGAGAATCATCTCGCGGACATAGCCCACGCCGATGAGTTTTTCGAACATCGGAGTGAAGAACCGCTCGCCCAAGCCCAGATTGCGATAAGCCTCGATCACGTAGCGCAGCGTCAGTCCCACCTGCCGCGCCTCGTCGAGCGGCATTCGGCTCAGATCGGCGCCGTGGCAGAGCCGTCCCTCCAGCGGCGGATGCTTGGCCCCTGCCGTAGGCCGTGGCGTAAACGAGAATCCATACCCCTTCATATCGGGATGGCCGTAGATTTCGAACGGCTTGTCGGTTCCGCGCCCAAGACTGACGACCGTCCCTTCGAAAAGACAGAGCGACGGATAGAGGTAGACGGCACGCTGCGTCGGCAGATTGGGCGACGGCGCGACCGGAAGCCTGTAAGGTGTCGCATGGGTGTAATTGCGGCAGCAGACCACATCCAGCCTGCATTTCCGGCTCCACCCCTCGCCGACGGCCATCCGGGCGATCTCGCCCATCGTAAGCCCGTGCAGCACGGGAATCGGCAAGGCTCCGACGCCCGACTTGTACTTCATGTCGAGCACCGGCCCGTCGATCAGATGCCCGTTGGGATTGGGCCGGTCGAGCACGACGACCGTACGGCCGAATTCGGCGCAGGCATCCATCATGCGGAGCATCGTTATATAATAGGTGTAGAACCGCAGTCCGACGTCCTGCATATCGACCACCAGCACGTCGAACGACTGCATCGCCTCGTCCGAGGGGCGTTTGGTATTGCCATCGTAGAGCGACCGAATCGGGATTCCCGTCCGCCCGTCCACCGAGTTTCCGACATGCTCGCCCGCATCGGCCGTTCCCCGGAATCCGTGTTCGGGCGAAAAGATCCCCGTCACATTGAATCCGCGGCCGTGCAGCAGATCGACCAGATGGATCGTCCCGTCGGCGGAAGCCCCCGGCAAACGAGCCGGCCGACACCCGGCCCTGTCCGGCAAAGCCGCCGCTTCGCCTGCGGATACTCCCGACAGTCGTTCCGCCTCTGCCGCGTATTTCCCCTGCGCCGGTTCGCAGAAACGCGCGACGGCGGTATGGTTCGCCAGCACGGCCACGCGCAGGCCCTTCAGTTTCGGGAAGTAGGCCGCAGTATCGGTCATGCCGACCAGCACCGGAGCATGCGGAAGCGGTGCGCCGCAGGCCGATACGGGCTGCGCCCCCTGAGCCGCAGCGCGCGGCGCGACGGCAAAAGCCGCAAGCGTCAGGAAAACAAGTAGTCTCTTCATCTTACAAAGATAGCGATCTTATCGTACGGCGAAACCCCGGATCAGGCTTCGGCGCCGTACTCCATCAGGTAAGCCTTGATGAATTCGTCCAGCCCCCCGTCCATGACGGCTTCGACAGCCGAGGTCTGCACCCCCGTCCGGTGGTCCTTGACGCGGCGGTCGTCGAAGACGTAGGAACGAATCTGCGAACCCCACTCGATCTTCTTTTTCGACGCCTCCAAAGCCTGCTGCGTGGCCATGCGTTTGTCCAGCTCGCGCTGGTAGAGCTTCGATTTGAGGATGCGCATGGCGTTCTCGCGGTTCATCAGCTGCGAGCGGGTCTCCATGTTCTCGATCAGGAACTCCACCGCTTCGCCCGTATCGGCGTCCTTGCCGTGATAACGCAGGCGCACGGCGGTTTCGACCTTATTGACGTTCTGACCGCCCGCACCGCTGGCTCGGAACGTATCCCACTCTATGTCCGAGGGATTCACCGTCACCTCGATCGTATCGTCCACGGCGGG
>ERZ780218.633-NODE-633-length-30127-cov-3.317239_pt1 | contig 30127 bp, 17 predicted proteins | sample MGYA00510975_ERZ780218 | MGnify/ENA primary metagenome ERZ780218 (study PRJEB29588, sample SAMEA2152063) | human gut metagenome | biome: human gut; feature: human-associated habitat; material: faeces | place: Denmark | collected 2008/2010 ... | reverse complement strand
ATAATATTTTATATAATTCTTGCATTTCTTTTTTTTGATACAATTTTACTAGTTTTTGATCATATTTTATCTAAAAAATTTGGATAGAGACGTACTTTTGTTCCGATTTTTTATTATTAGTAATATGTTTGATTCTAATTATTGTAGTCAAACGTTTTCGGTGGATTATATATTTTTCACTAAAAATAGCAAATATGAAAGATAAGGATGTTAAATCGAAATGCAGGAATAGGTTGTGCTTTATTCCAATGATTTTAGTGGCACTGTTTTTGGCTAATTGTCAGGATGACGAGGCAAAAATGGTTTTTGATCCCGGGATACCCGTACAGATAACCGGTTTCAGTCCGGATACCGGGGGGGCGGGTACTCAATTGGTCATTAGTGGTCGGAATTTTGGAACAGAAAAGGAACTTATTAAGGTTATGGTAGGAAAAAGCCGCAGGGAAGCCTCCATTATCGGAAGTGACGGAAATCATATTTATGCCGTTGTTGCTGCCCGTTCGGATACCGGACGGATTTATGTGGAGGTTGGAGCAGAAGGATCGGTGAGGAAAGATTCCAGTAAAACGGAATTTAGTTATCAGATACAGGAGAATGTCTCCACTTATAGCGGGACCGGTGACCGGGAAACGCTGGATGGAGTGCGTTTGGGTAGCAGTGATGAGGCGGCCCGTTATGATTGTCCTCATTATATGACGATCGATGACGAAGGGGTGATTTATGTACTGGAAGGTGATCAGGAAGGGACAGCCGATAATCAGGGACTGCGGATTATCAATGGAGATGAGGTAACTTCCGGTTTCAGAAGAAGCAATAAGGATCGTCAGGGACGTTTCCGGTCTATTTGTTTTTCCATGAGCCAGGATACCTTGTTTCTGGCTCAGGATGACGGCGATGTCAATAAAGCGGCTTTTTTCATTTCGACTCGCAATAATAGTTTTCAGGATTTGACCGAAGTGGTGACCGGTACTAATCAATGTAATACGGTGGCTGTAAATCCTGTTACCGGCGAATTGTTTTTCAACAGCTTCGGTAGAGGAATCACCTATCGGTATAATTTTAAAGAAGGAAAAGTTGAACATATGGGAGAAGATATGGGAGAAAGCAAAGAACTTTATTTCTGCTGGTCGCTGGATGGCAAGAAATTGTTTGCTGTTGTGCGGAACGGATCTTATATCGCGGTGGCGGATTATAATTTGAATACCAGAGTTTTGGGGGGATGGACACCTATTATCGGCAAGATGCATGACGACAACCTGGGTGCGGATGCCGATTATCGAGACGGGGTGGGGACTGCTGCCTGGCTGAATACTCCTTGTCAGATGGTAGCCGGTCCGGATGGGGATTATTTCCTGGCCGACAGGAATAATCACATTATTCGTCGGATTGTTGAGAATGCCCCCGGAAGTTTTCAAGTGACAACCTATGCCGGTCAGCCGAAAACAGAAGGATATGTCGACGGAAAACCTTTGAAATCACAGTTCCGCCAACCTTCAGGGCTAACAGTCGATTTAGAGACAGGAACGATATATGTGGCCGATAGGGACAATCAGCGTATCCGTAAAATTGTAGTAGAATAAGTATTGTAAGCGAAGAAAATATGAATTGCCTAAAGAAAATAATGCTTTCTGTGAGTTTATTGCTGATGGCGGTCAGCTTGTTTGCTCAGAAAGATATTACTGTCTCTGGTACAGTAAGAGATGAAAAGGGAGAAACTCTGGTAGGGGTGAATGTGGTTGTGAAAAACCAGCCTGGATTTGGAGTGGTGACGGATCTGGACGGAAAATATGTAATTAAGACTCAGTCGAATGAAGTATTGATATTTAGTTTTGTCGGTTATGATAAACAGGAAGTCGCTGTTTCCGGACGTGAAAAAATCGATATTGTCATGAAGGTTACCTCCGAAGCTTTGGAGGAAGTGACGGTGGTGGGTGCCGGAGTGCAGCGTAAAGCCAGTGTTGTCGGGGCGATCACTACTGTTGATGTCAAAACAATGAAAATGCCGACGGCTAATTTAAGTAATGCTTTGGCCGGTAATGTCGCCGGTATCATAGCCATGCAGCAGAGCGGAGAACCAGGAGAAAACGGTTCTACTTTCTGGATTCGGGGTAAAAGTACTTTTGGTGCCAACGACGGGGCTTTGGTATTGGTAGATGGAATTGAGCGCGATTTTAACGAGATCAATGCCGAGGATATCGAGTCTTTTTCCGTATTGAAAGATGCGTCTGCAACGGCTATTTACGGTCAGCGTGGTGCCAATGGAGTCTTGTTGATCACGACCAAAAAGGGTCAGGAAGGAAAAGTGAAGATCAATTTCAAGGCAGAATACGGTAATCAGCGTCCCACCCGGATGCCTGAATATGTCGATGCTGTTAACTATTCACAATTGGCCAATGAGGCACGGCTCACCCGGAATATGGAACCTTTGTATTCCAATGAAGAATTAGATATTATCCGTTATGGACTGGATCCGGATCTTTATCCGAATGTGGACTGGCAGGATGAGGTATTGAAAAATACGACAAACAATTATCGGGCTATGTTGAGTATAAGCGGCGGTGGACCTACTGCCCGCTACTATCTGTCCGGAGCCTATTATAATGAAGACGGGATGTATAAGACTGATAATTTGAACCGTTATAAGACCAATGCCAATTATAAACGGTATAATTTCCGTTCGAATGTGGATGTCAACATTACGAAGACGACAATTTTGGAATTGGGAGTCGGCGGATGGATTGTAGATCAAAACAAACCGGGTTCCAGTTCGGATGATATCTGGGGGTCGCTGTCGCGCCTGACGGCATTGACCGTGCCTATTAAATATTCCACCGGACAGTGGGCGACATATGGTACCGGAAATACAATGAACCCTTATGTATTGCTGACACAGACGGGGTATAAGACCAAATGGGAAAACAAGGTGGAAACTAATTTGGGGTTGCGTCAGGATTTGAATTTTATTACCGAAGGATTGAAGTTTTACGGTCGTTTTTCTTATGATGCATACAATTATCACGAGATTTCCCGTTTGCGGCAACCCGAGCTTTACAAAGCCGAACCCAATCGGGATAATCACGGAGATCTTGTATTGAGAAGGGTGGCGGAGGCTACTTCTATGGAACAGAGTACCGTATCTAACGGCAATCGCCGTTATTACGGAGAAATCAACCTGAGTTACGACCGGCTTTTTGGGGAAAAGCATCGGGTGGGAGCCCTCTTTTTCTTCTATGCACAGTCAAAAAGCGATGCTTTTAACTCAGAGAACTCTACGGAAAATGTTTTCAAGGCTGTGCCATACCGTAATGCGGCTTTCTCCGGCAGGGCTACTTATGCCTATGACGAACGTTATTTTGCCGAATTTAATTTCGGATATACCGGTTCTGAAAACTTCGAAAAAAATAAGCGCTTCGGTTTTTTTCCGGCTGTGGCTTTCGGATGGATGGTGTCCAATGAGAAATTTGTTAAAGACCATGTAGGCTGGTTGAACCAGTTGAAACTGCGCTATTCCTTCGGAGAGGTTGGAAATGACAAGATGAGTGACGACAAGCGTTTCCCTTATATCACTACTTTGCAGAATGATGGTAACTATCATTTCGGGAATTTGGGAGTTACCAATAAAGGGGGAATCCGGATTGCAACTTTGGGAACTTCCGGTTTGACTTGGGAAGTAGCCAGAAAGCACAATTTTGGTATAGATTTGACAGTAGCCGATGACTTTACTTTTGTCATTGATATCTTTAGAGACAAACGGGAAAAAATTTTTATGAAACGGGGGAATATTCCCTATACAGCCGGATATGATGTGGCAGATACCAATATTCAACCTTGGGCAAATGTCGGTAAGATGTTGAATAAGGGTGTGGACGGTACGTTGAAATACAGTCATCAGTTCGGAGATTTTTTTCTCACGGTACGTGGTAATCTGACCTATTCGAAAACTGAAGTGCTGGATTATGATGAAGCGGCTAATGCTTTATATTATCAGATGACCAAGGGATACCGGCTGGGACAGCGCCGGGGGCTTGTTGCCATTGGATTTTTTAAGGACCAGGCTGATATTGATCATAGTCCCAGACAGGATTTCGGGGAAACGTTGATGCCAGGAGATATTAAATATAAAGATGTGAACGGGGACGGTATTATTGATACTAAAGACAAGGTGCCTATCGGATATACGGAAACTCCCGGACTGACTTACGGTTTCGGTTTGAATTTGCAGTGGAAAGGCTTTGATTTGGGTGTTTTGTTGCAAGGATCGGGAAATAATAGTTTCTTTATTAACGGCTCGGGTGTTTATCCCTTTGTTGATGGAGATTATGGAAATATCCTGAAACAGGTAGCCAATGAAAGTGATCGCTGGATTTCCCGGGATATTTCCGGTAGTGCCTCTACCGAACGCCAAAATGCAGTATTTCCGCGTTTGAGTTACGACGGAAATGCCAATAATTACCAAGAGTCAACTTTTTGGTTGCGGAATGCCCGTTATCTGCGTCTGAAAAATGTTGAATTCGGATATACTTTGCCGAATAAGTTGACCCGCAAATGGCTGATGGAAAATGTCCGTTTCTATTTTATCGGAAATAATCTGGCGATTTGGGATAAGTTCAAATGGTGGGATCCGGAACTGAATAGCAGTGACGGGGCCAAATACCCGCTTCAGAAAAACCTGACCGTCGGCGTTACGGTGAATTTCTAACATAAAATTGAACAATATGAAAAAATACATCTTATATATTCTTGTCGGAATCGCTTCATGGGGATTGGCCTCTTGCAACGGTTTTCTGGATGTCGATCAATATTTCAACGACTTGTATCAGCTGGATTCCGTCTTCACCAAACGAAGTACGACAGAACAATGGTTGTGGAAAGTGTATTCCCGTCTGGATGCTAATCGGGAGATCTGCAATAAAATGAGTAGTGGCTTCAATTTTGCCTCCGATGATTTGTTTTATGGCGACCGGACCGCTACCGTTCCATGTCAGTCTTATCAGAATTGTGAGTATAGTCCTTCCAAAATGCTGAATGAAGACCGTTGGGGAAATCTGTATTGCGGTATTCGTGAAGCTTCTACATTTATATCGAATGTGGATCAATGTACGGAGTTGACCAACGATCAGATTGAGGATTATAAAGCGCAGGCCCGTTTTCTTCGTGCCTATTTTTATTGGATGCTGATCAAGCAGTGGGGACCGGTACCTTTGCTTCCGGATGAAGGATTGGATATAAATCTGAGTTATGAAGAATTGTCTACTCCGCGTAATACATATGACGAATGTGTGGATTATATTGTAGCTGAATTTGAGGAGGCTGCCATCCATTTGGAACAGGAAAGAAGTACTGCTTATCTGGGAATGGCGACCAAAGGGGCGGCTTTGGCCGCTCGGGCAAAGGTATTGCTGTATGCAGCCAGCCCTTTGTATAACGGTAATCATGATCTCTTTGAACTGAAAGATGAGGCTGGAAATCCTTTGATCAATCAGAATTACGATGAACGGAAATGGGCACGGGCTGCCGCTGCCGCCGAGGAGGTGATCAATACTGGATGGGATGAACTTTATACGGTGCCAGTCAGCGAAGAAACTGTATTGCCCCCAGCTGAAGTGCGGTCTCGGGAATTTCCTTACGGATGCGGAGGAATCGATCCGTATGAATCTTATCGTCAGTTGTTTAATGGGGCAATCCGGGATATGAAAGATAATCGGGAATTTATCTTTTACCGACAGTTTAATAATGCGGGAGCCACCGGAGGGGAAGATCTGATCGATCTGGTAAAACATTCTTATCCCCACAATAGCGGTTGGGACGGTTGGAATACGAATGCCGTTAGTCTGAAACAGGTAGATGCTTATTATATGTTCGATGGCCGGGATAAGGACAATGCCAGTGAGGGCTATCCTTATCATGAAGACGGTTTTATTACTGCAGACGATGCAGATAGTGTTTATAAGTTTGTTAATCGCGCTTCTGAGGAAAAATATCAGGTGAGCCGGCGTTTTGGAAACCGGGAGCCTCGTTTCTATGCCTCGATTTCCTTTAACGGTTGTGTGTGGGAGAGCGAAAATGCATATAAAAACCAGAATGGCACTGTAGATATTCAAAACAAGCCTTGTAATTATTATCGGGGGGGAGAAAATGGGAAAACTTCCAGCGAACCCGAATTTTGTCCTTTTACGGGAATCGGTCTGTTTAAATATTATCATCCGGATGATACCTGGCAGACTTCCGGGGCTGTCTATCAGACTTATAAAGTGGAGCCGACCATTCGCTATGCTGATGTATTGTTATGGTATGCCGAAGCTTTGAATGAACTTACTCAGGAGTATTCTTTCCCGACTTACGACGGGAGAGGGACTGTTACCGTGAGCCGGAATGTGGAGAAAATGCGTAGTGCTTTCAGTCAGGTGCGTTTCCGGGCCGGTTTGCCGGATGCTGACAATTATGACGATGCGGCTCAATTTAGAGTTACTCTGAAACGGGAACGCCAGATCGAACTGTTCGCCGAAAGTGCCCGTTATTTCGATTTACGTCGCTGGAAAGATGCTCCTACAGAGGAAGTCGGACCGATCAAGGGCTTCAATATCAATATCACTTCCAGCAAGAGAGAGGATTTCTATAAAGAGACTGTCATATCCCGGGTGCAGAAGAGATGGATGGATAAGATGTATTTGTGGCCGATTCCTAAGAACGAAACGGACCGGAATGTTAAATTGCAGCAGAATCCGGGATGGGAACGCTAATTTTTAATTTAAATATGATGAAGATGATGAAATACAGACTGTTATTTTTGTACATATTGGGAATGACGGTTGCTGCTTGCAACAATGATCTTCCCGATGAGCTGTTTGTCAAGCGGGTGGTGATTGCGGAGAACGGTTTCCAGGATTTGCGGGTGGAATATCCGGAAGATGGAACGGTAAACACTCAAATTACGATTTCAATCAGTGGAACTTCCGTATTGTCGAAAGATGTAGAGGCTCAGGTAAAGGTATGCCCGGATACGTTGGATGATTATAATTATGAGCGTTTCGTCCAGGATACTATGCTTTATTATACGTTGTTACCTGAAGATTGCTATACTTTGGAGAATGAAGGAAAAGTGACCATTAAGAAAGGGGATGAGTATGCTTTGCTGTCTGTTCAGTTTGATTTGTCCAGACTGGATATGTTCAAGGATTATGTATTGCCTTTGGAGGTTTCTTCCGTGTCGGATTATGAAGTAGGTGAGCCGAAATACCGAAAGGCTTTGTTTCATTTGAATATTCTGAATAATTTTTCTTATGTCTATACGCCCTCAGGTGCAAAGGTGTATAATTCCGGAGACAATGATGATTATACGGCTTGGACAACGGATCTGACTTTGTCGACTTTGAATTACAACACCTGCCGTATGTATGCCGGTGGGGTTTACGAAACGGATACGGATCGGGACAAGTATGTGATTCAGGTAACGGTCAATAGCGACAGTACATTGAGTTATACTGCCATGACTCCGGAAATCAACTTGATGGCTGAAGGTGACGCTTCACAGAATAGGATTAGCATTTCGGAATCTCCGGATTTATTGGTACAGAATAAATCGGTGATCACGACGACCCTGAAGATGAATTACAGCTATACTTACACTTCTCCTGAAGGGTATCCTTATCATAGAAGATTCGAAGGTACATTTACGAATGACCGCACGGTTTTCAGGGATAAAGATGGAAATATACGCGAGGAATGGTGAGATCAGGGAAAGTAGAAATATGCTATAATTTTGAAATGATTGAAATGAAAATGAGAAAATTACTGTATTTAGTGCTGGGGGCAAGTTGTTTGCTTACCGCGTGTACCGAAGCTGAAAAACCGAAGAGCGATTTGCGTGCTCCGGCTTATCCGCTGGTGACTATCGACCCTTATACTTCTGCCTGGTCGACAACCGATAATTTGTATGATAGTCCTGTAAAACACTGGACCGGTAAAAATCATCCGTTGATCGGAGTGGTACGGGTGGATGGAAAGAGTTATCGTTTTATGGGAAAAGAAAATCTGCCCTTGTATCCCATTGTGGATATGGCTTCCGTAGAGGCTTGGGAAGGAAATTATACGTTGAAAGAACCGAAGAAAGGTTGGGAAAAAGTCGATTTCAATCCCAAAGGATGGACGAAAGGAAAAGCGGCTTTCGGTACGCCTGAAATGTTGTTTCTGGGTACCGAGTGGACCACCAAAGATATCTGGGTGCGCCGGGAGTTCGATCTGAATCAGGATTTGTCGGATGCCGATGTTTTCCTGAAATATTCTCATGACGATACCTTTGAACTGTACATCAATGGGAAACAGGTTGTAAAAACCGGATATGAATGGCACAATAATGTTGTGGCCGAATTGAAAGACGAAGTGAAGAAAACCCTGAAACCGGGAAAGAATGTGATCGCTGCTTATTGTAAAAACAAAACCGGCGGTGGTTATGTGGATTTCGGATTGTATGTGAAGGAGCCCGATAAGACGTTCTTTGATCAGGAGGCTGAACAGGTGTCTGCTATGGTATTACCTACTCAGACTCTGTATGCTTTCGAAGCCGGACCTGTGCAGTTGGATGTGACTTTTACCGCACCTCTGTTGTGTGACGATCTGTATCTGATGGCTCGGCCGGTAAATTATATTTCTTATGAAGTAGTCTCGAAAGATGGACAACAACACGATGTGCAGGTGTATATCGAAGCCACTCCGCAGTGGGCGGTTAACGAAACCGGTCAGCCGGTGGTTTGTGAACGGTTGGAAAAGAACGGACAGACCTTCCTGAAAGCGGGGACGAAAGAACAACCGGTACTTGCCAAACGGGGAGACGACTTGCGTATCGATTGGGGATATTTTTATCTTGTAGGAAATACCTCGGATCGTTCGGCTATGATGATCGCCGATTATTATACTCCTAAAAAAGCATTTGCTGCTAACGGAAAAGTGGAAAATACCGCCGATCGTAATTTGTCCGGAAATATGAATAAAGAGATGATTGCTCTGGCTTATAGTGAGGATTTAGGAAAAGTAGGGACCGATAAAGTGGCCGGGCATGTATTGATCGGATACGATGATTTGTATTCTATCCAGTATTTCGGTAAAAATCTGATGCCTTATTGGAAGAAAAACGGTCAGGTAACGATCGAACAGGAGTTTGCTGCAGCTGAGAAAGACTACCGGACTATACTGAGTCGTTGCGATCGTTTCGACCGTGAACTGATGGACGAAGCTGCTGCCTGTGGAGGAAAAGAGTATGCCGAGCTGTGTGCTTTGGTTTACCGTCAGGCTATTGCCGCCCATAAATTGGTGGCGAACGGAAATGGGGAACTGATGTTCTTCTCGAAAGAAAATTTCAGTAATGGTTCGATCGGTACGGTAGATATTACCTATCCTTCATCACCTTTATTCTTAAAATACAATGTCGAATTGGCTAAAGGCTTGATGAATTTCATTTTCGAATACAGTGAAAGCGGAAAATGGAGTAAACCTTTTGCCGCTCACGATGTGGGGACCTATCCTTTGGCTAACGGCCAGACTTACGGTGGAGATATGCCGGTGGAAGAAACCGGAAATATGCTGATTCTGACTACCGCTATCGCTCATAAGGAAGGAAATGCGGATTATGCAGCTAAACATTGGGATATGTTGACTACTTGGGCTGATTTCTTATTGGAAAAAGGATTGGATCCTGAAAATCAGCTTTGTACGGACGACTTTGCCGGACATTTTGCTCATAATGCCAATCTTTCGATCAAAGCGATTATGGGAATTGCCGGATACGGTAAAATGGCCGGAATGCTGGGTAAAAAGGATATCGCTGAGAAATATACTCAGGCAGCCAAAGAGATGGCCGGAAAATGGGTGGAAATGGCTGCAGACGGAGATCATTATAAATTGACCTTCGATAAAGCCGGTACCTGGAGTCAGAAATACAACCTGGTATGGGATGAATTACTGGGATTGAATATCTTTCCGAAAGAAGTCGCTCAGAAAGAGATCGCTTATTATCTCACCAAACAGAATCTTTATGGATTACCTTTGGATTCTCGCCGTACGTATACGAAATCCGATTGGATCATGTGGACGGCTACGATGGCACCGGATGTTGTGACGATGCAGAAATTTATCGCTCCGGTGTATAAATATGCGAACGAAACGGGCAGCCGTGTGCCTATCAGCGATTGGCACGAAACACCCGATGCTAAACAGGTCGGATTCCAGGCTCGTTCTGTTGTCGGTGGTTATTTTATGCCGATGTTGAAAAAGGAGCTGATGAAATAAAGAACTTTTTGTGTTATCCTAATTTGAGAAAGGGTTCCTGGGGATTGGTGCAATTTTCCGGGGACCTTTTTCTGTTTATACCGACATCTGCTAGTAATCGTACGAACGATGTATCGGTAGCGAGATATAGATTTCCAATTACCCGTAAATTAAGGAAGAATGTGTGATAAAACTTTTGTTATCCGGGGAATGAAGCTGAAATAGAAGTTGGTTTAAATCGGTTTATAAAGTTTCTGGTCTCTGTCGCTATCCTCTTGACGAAACCTCCGGTTCCGGTCATTCGTTTCAACAGCTGTAAAAAAGTATCAGCAAGGTTCAAAGACTTAATAAGCTTTTTATATACTAATTACACTAGGTTGTGTAAATCATTTTGAGAGAATCAGAAATTTTGTAATTGAATTTTATATTATTTATTGTTAATAGGAATATTTCTATTAAATTTGCAACTGTTGTATAGTTGTAGGCTGAGGGCGTTTATTCCATCAGTTCGGAGGGAAGCGTTTTTTCTAAGTCGGCAAAAAGATTACTTGAAAAATGATTAAAACGTGCCGTTTTAATTTAGTTTTTTAAGTTTATAAAGTTGTGCTTCGGCACTTAAAGTTCATCGACTCCGGTATAGTATCTTTCGGGATTTTGTTCGGGATGACATCGCTGGGGATTGTTGAAAAGTGTCGTAGGGTCTATGAACTTTATAGATTTTATAAACTAAACTTTCCGGTACGATAAATTTAAATTCTTTTGGAGGTATGACAATGTCGTTTACCCCGGTAAACGACATCATAAGTTATCTCAGGAGAATATTCAGGAACACTCAGATGGAAGTTTTAAATTTAGTACTGGTCTATTTGCAGAATCTTATGCATGCCGATGTGACTATTCATAAAGAGGAAACAGATCAGGTTTGGTTTAATGAAGCCCGGAGTATAAGTGACTTTAACAGTCATTTGATGATCGGGGAGATTATGTGCACTTCGTTTTTAGCGGATTGGGTCGAACGGGCCGGTAAAGATCCGGTGTTGATGAAAGTGATTATGGAACGCTTTAACCAGTTTAATCAATTGTATCGTTATGACGACAATTTTGGCTGGACCCATCGGTATCTGACAATCCGCGAGCAGGGAGCCCTGCTTGCCCTGAACGATTTGCCTGCAGTTACCCGGGAAACGATCGCCCATTATCTGATTTTACAGCATACCTCCCTGGAACGTCAGCAAAAATTGTTTTATTGTCGCGAATCGTTTCTGAAACAGGAGTATAAATTGAGATTGACTCCGACAGAATTGTTGGAACTTTCGTTGTCTTTGCTGGCTTCCGGAAAATTGGAAGGTGATAGTAAAAGTGTCACACAAATCGGTACGGTGCGTTTTTTGGCCGATTGTCTGGGACTCGATTTCCCGGCTAATTATGATTCGCTGATGTACCAATTGAAGGAGAGAGAACAGCTGACTAAATTTATGGACGAATTACGCCAAAGCCTGATCGCTTATCTGCGAAAGAAAAATGGTTGATTGTAAGCTTTTGAGAATGAATAGGGGGGATATAGGGGAAAATTATGTGGCCGTACACTATGATAACGATTATACTTGTCGTATATTTTTGTATTATTATTACAGTAGTAGAATGACGACTGTAATTGCAATTCAAAGTCTGAGGAATATGGCCGGAATAAAACGACAAAAGCAAAATTCAACAATAACAGAGATACAGATTGTCTATCGTTATAGGGGGAAATGCAGGGAAACAGATTGGGAGGAAAAGGTGTTGAAGTGGTTACTTATAATTGCCTTGCTATGGTTATTCGATTGATTATTAAAATCCTGCGGGTAGGTTTTAGCCTGACCCGCAGGATTCGAAGTTTATTTTTCCAGCTCTTTCCAGACTAAAGCAGCAGCTCCGTAAATGGCGACATTCTTAGTCAGTTTAGAAGGTAAGATTTTGACTTTATTGCTATAAATCTTCAAAAGATTCATTTCCATATGATCTTTTACCGGTTCGAAAAGCAGGTCGCCGGCTTTGACCAGGCCTCCCATCAGGAAGATGGCTTCTGGGCTGGTGATGGCAACGGCGTTGGCCAAAGCTTCACCCAGCATTTTTCCGGTATATTTGAAAGTATTGATAGCGATCATATCGCCTTTTTGTGCGGCTTCGCTTACGATTTTCGCATTCATTTCATTGAAAGGAATGGATCTCAATTCGCTCGGATAGTTATATTTAGCCATCATTTTATAAGCGGTGCGTTTTACTCCCGTGGCAGATACATAGGTCTCCAGACAACCGCTACGTCCGCAACCACATTGGCGGCCGTTGGGAGAAACGATGGTATGACCGAGTTCTCCGGCAAAGCCGTCGTGTCCGTAAACCAATTCGCCGTTGACTACGAATCCACTACCCAGACCGGTACCTAAAGTGACCATGATGAAATTTTTCATCCCTTGGGCACCGCCGTAAATCATTTCACCGATGGCTGCAGCTTTGGCGTCGTTGTTCAGATAAACCGGCAGTTCGGGATAGTATTCTTTCATCATATCGCACAAAGGAATGACATCGTGCCAGGGCAGGTTCGGTGCAAATTCGATCGCTCCTTTGAAATAATTACCATTGGGTGCTCCGATTCCGATTCCTACAAAGTTGACTTCCTGGCGGATAGGATCCAGTACTTTTTCGATTTCCAGATATAATTCTTTCAGATAATCGTTGATATCTTCATGTTTAGCTGTCGGGATGTTCCCTTCTGTAAGGTAGTTCCCTTCTCTGTCGATAAAACCAAAAGCGGTGTTGGTACCACCGATGTCAATCCCTAAAGCGACGTCTTTTTTCATGATCTTGTGATTTAATTAGTAGTGCAAATATAGCCCTAATATTTAAAAATCAATTCTCCTCCCCGGACAATTTCAGCATGTTCGAGCTGGATATTGTCGATTCGTAACCCGTTCGGTTCTATTTTCCGGATAGGAACCTCTATGGAATGCCGGCCTTCGACTTTGAGGGTAAAAGTTTTTCCCTCTGTCGGTTTGCTCCGGATCTACCTGACCGTTGTATCCGGAAGTGCCGATGAACAGATTGACCGGAATATCCTGCCGGACATGGGCTGAAGACTGTAAAAAAGGATTGCAACGATAGAAAATCAACTGATTTTCATGTTCATGTTACTATTTCTGACGATTTATTTCCGGCATTGTTTTTAGCATTATTCAAAAATTCTTTCGGGGGAACTCCGAATTGTTCTTTAAAACATTTCGTGAAATAAGAAGAAGAACTGAACCCGACCAATTCGTAGATTTCGTTGATCCGGTATTCCTGTTGTAAAAGCAATTCGGCAGCCATCTTCAAACGGATTGTCTTCAGGTAGTCGTTGGGCGACATACCTGAGATCCCTTTGATTTTCCGATAGAAATTCGAACGGCTCATACACATGATTTCTGCCAGTGTGTCGATAGAGAAAGTCGGTTCCTGCAGGTTCTTTTGAATTTCAGCATCCAGACGTTCGATAAATTCTTTGTCTTTGGGCGAAATAGCCATCGTTTCGGCTGTAACCAAAGGTGAAGAAGCGAAAAGCTTCCGTAGTTTCTGACGGTTTTGCAACAGATTGTCTATTTGAGTCTTCAAATGTTGTACAGAGAAAGGTTTTTCGATGTAAGCATCCGAGCCGTATTGAAGTCCTTTGATTTTATCGTCGGTCGTAGTCTTGGCGGTTAAAAGGATAACCGGAATGTGACAATATTGAGGGTTGTTCTTGATGCTTTCACACAGGCTGTAACCGTCCATCTCCGGCATCATGATATCGCTGACTACCAGATCGACGTTTGCTTCCTTTAGAATGACGAGTGCCTCTTTCCCGTTCCGGGCCATCAGGATGCGGTAATATTTATTCAATTGTTCGGCTGTCAGGCTCAGCAACTCGGTGTTGTCTTCTGTTAAAAGAATACTATAGCTGCCTTTTCCTTCAAGAGCCTGGAGTTCTTTGTCCGTATCGCTTACCGGAGAGGTCAGCAGTTCCAGTTTTACCTGATCGTCTTCTTGAGTGTTTTCTTGTAACAGAGGAATGTGGGTTATAAATGTTGTCTCCGGTGTCTGTTCGTCCAGGTAAAGCCTGCCGCCATGTTTTTCTGCCAGCAATTTGGCTAAGGGCAGGCCGATACCGGTTCCGCTCCGGCTGTTGTCCGTTTGATAGAAGATTTCAAAAATTCTTTTCCTGTCCGAACGGGGAATGCCCGGACCGTTGTCGGATACCCGGATCTCGAAATATTCCTGCTCGGTTTGTAATGTCACTTCGATCTTATCGTGGGCATATTTCAGGGCATTGCTCAAGAGATTGCTGATGATCTTTGTCAGTGCTTCTTCATCCGCACAGCCGATATAAGGAGTTACGGGCAATTGGACATCCAGGGCGATATTTTTTAACTGGGCTGCCGGGGCAAAACGACTTACTATGTTGTGAAGTAATTCGTTTAAATTGTATTTTCTCAGTTTGAGTTTGAATTCATTTGTCTCTGTTTTCCTGAAATCCAGCAGTTGGTTGATCAGGTTGAGTAAAAGGTCCGTGTTTTGATTCATGGTAGTGAGGTATTTCCTCGTCTCTTCATTGCCGTCGCCGGATTGGATAATACTTTCCAGAGGCATTTTGATCAAACTTAACGGAGTACGGATTTCATGGGCTACTTGAGTGAAAAAGTTTATTTTGGTTTGATAGGTTTCTTTTTCCTGTTGTTGTCTGTATTGTTTCAGTAATTCTTCGTGTTGCTTCTTCACCCGCTTGGACCAGGATCTGAAAGTCATAACTCCCAGGAATAAGATTAAAATGGTATAAAACAGATAAGCCCAGCTGCTTTTCCAGAAAGGGGGAAGAATCTGTAAACTGATCGAGGAACCTTCGGTATTCCATAAGCCGTCGTTGTTCGAACCTTTCACCCGAAAAACATAATCTCCCGGTTGGAGGTTGGTGTATGAAGCTTCATTTTTACCATCGGTATAGATCCATTCTTTATCGACTCCTTCCAGCATATAGGCATATTCATTCTTGTCCGGAGCCTGATAACTGAGGGAAGCAAAAGTAAAACTGAAGGTATTCTGATCGTAGGGCAGCGTAATCGCAGAAGTTTGAGTAATGGACCGGGATAAAGGGGAGTCAGGAGTATCGGGCCCTATTTCCTGATTGAAAAGGCTGAACCGGGTGATGACTACTTCCGGTATATAAGTATTTTCCCGGAAATCTTCGGGATAGAAACAGTTGAATCCGTTGATTCCGCCGAAATAGAGCTTGTCGTCGTGAGCATGCAGGGAAGAATGGAAATTGAACTGGTTACTTTGCAACCCGTCGGCTTGCGTATATAGTTTCCATTTCCGGGTCTGAGGATTGATCGATAATAATCCGGCATTTCCGGCTATCCATAAATTTCCGGCTTTATCTTCTTCGATGGCATAAACCACCGGATTAGGCAATACCTGGTTTTCCGGATCGAAAGAAGCAAAAGTTTCGGTGTCGTAATCGAATGTACACAAACCGGCCCCTTCTGTCCCGAACCAGATGTTCTGCCGGCTGTCTTCGAAAATGGTGATGATACTGTTACTGGTTACAGATCCTTTTTGGTCGGGGTTATAGTTGTAATGTGTCCAGCTCTTATCCGGGTAATGATAGCGGAAAAGGCCGGTATTATAAGTCGCAATCCACAGATTGTTTCTGCTGTCTTCCAGGATGTCGTAGATGTGGGAAGTGGTTCCGACATCGGTGATGAGTGAAAAATCCCCGGTGGATGAATTGTAACGGTTTAATCCCCAGACTGTTCCGATCAGGATAGTACCTTCCCGGTCTTTGTATATGGAGTAAATACTGTTGTCACTGATGGTTCGGATATCTCCGCGCGTATGCTGATGATTGACGACCCGTCCGGTGGTAAGATCCAGGATGTCCAGGCCTCTTGAAAAAGTGCCTATCCATAATTTCGGGCCGTCGAGGAATAAAGCATGGATATTGTGATAGCTGATACTGGCTCCCCGGGCTCCCGGCAGATAGCTCTTAATCTGGTTTGTTTTCGTGTTCAAATAGTTCAAACCACCGTCTTCTGTAGCTATCCAGATATTTCCCTGTGCATCTTCACAAAATTCACTGATGGCTTTACCGGAGATAGATCCCGATTGATAACGGGGAAAATAAGATTGGAAAGGTTTCAGGTTACGGGGCAGATAATTCACCCCTCCCAGGTTGGTGGAAATCCAGATACCGCCTTCCCGGTCTTTGAAGATATTGAAAATAGACTGATCACTCAGACTTTTCGGATTCGAAGGATCGTCCATTCGTAAAAACTGGTGGGTCGTCCGGTTGAAAAGGTACAGCCCGTTGTCCGCTCCTACGAGTAATTCGGTATCCGAATACACAAGAATACTACGGATATTGGTCACATTGGTCGTGCCGAACTGAGTGGGGAAAGTATGTATTCGATTACTTTTCAAATCCAGCATGTTCAGGCTGTTGGTGCCGAGACTGAACCATAAGGTATCGTTGTAGTAATAAAGTGCATTGGTTTCGTTATTTTGCTCCGTAGTCTGGAGGTCGGGAGAAAAGGAACGTTTATAGATTCCGTTAGGGGCGAAACAAATGATTCCTTCCTGCCGGGTGCCGATGTACATATCCCCTGAACCGGAGGAGGTAATGGATTTGATAAAAGAAGAATGTTGTGTATTTTGAATCAGAGTGTTGGTCTGGGGAGTATAGATAAACAATCCCTGTCCGAAAGTAGCTATCCAGATTGAGCCGTCGTGGCTCTGCTCTATATCGTAAACATTACTACTGATTAATACTCCGTCTTCCGTTTTATTGTCGAAAAATTCAAACTCTTCCTGCTGTGAATTGAAAATGTATATTCCCCGGTTTGTACCTACCCAAAGATTTTGTCTTTCATCTTCGAAAATGGTCCGGACAATATTATTTCCCAAAGAAGTACTGTCTTTCGGGATGTGGCGGAAAATTTTGAAGTTTTTCCCGTCGAAACGGTTCAAACCGTCACTGGTACCGAACCACATAAAACCTTGATGATCCTGTATTGTATACCATACTGTATTGTGAGACAGTCCGTTTTCTACCTGATACTTGACAAAAGAAAATTGATTGTAAGCATAAGATAGTACGGAATGTAAAAGCACGAAAAACAAACTAAGTATGATTTTCATAGGTACATCTTAGTGGTTTAAAACTGTTTTTACAAAGTAAACAATTGATTTTGGATTCTGCAAGAGCAGGAAATTGTTCTCTATTTATTCTTTGATTTTTAGAGTCGGATATATTTAGTTAATCTGTTGGTATTTAGTAGATTATGTATTTTATACAAACGTGTGCATGGTCAGATTTTGTAAAAAAAAGAATAGAGATTGCTATTTTCCTTTAAAAAAAATAGATTACTTTGTAATATACAATAGCTGCAATAAAAATTAGTAAAAAGATGAAAAGAATAAAAAATGTATTGATTTTTTTTCTGGCTATGGTAATGCTAGGAGCTTGCCGGGATAAAAAGTCTGAAAAAAAAGAGGAGGGGAATATACAGCAAGAAAATACATTTGTAAATCCGCTGAAAACGGAAGGTGCTCAATGTTGGGCGAATTATTACGATGGTTGGTATTATTACATGCAGGAGGCGGTCGATCGGTTGGAATTGTGGCGTACCCGGGATATTACGGATTTGGAACATGCGGAGCATAAAGTGATCTGGATACCGAAAGATCCGTCTAATGCTCATCATCTGTGGGGACCTGAAATTCATCCCATTGCAGGCAAATGGTATGTGTATTATGCTGCTTCCGACGATAATATGGATAATCATCAATTATTCGTATTGGAGAATAGTTCGGCAGATCCTTTCGAAGGTGAATTCGAGTTGAAAGGACGGATCAGTACGGATAAGAATAACAATTGGGCGATCCATCCGAATGTCTTCGAACACCGGGGAGAATGGTATATGACCTGGTCCGGTTGGCAGTCCCGTCGGGTGAGTACCGAACACCAATGCATTTATATCGCTAAGATGAAAAATCCCTGGACCCTGGAATCCGACCGGGTTTTACTTTCGAAGCCCGAGTTCGAATGGGAACGCCAATGGATCAATCCGGATGGAAGTAAAACGGCATATACGATTTATGTGAACGAATCCCCTCAGTTTTATAAAAGCCGGAAAGGGGATAAGATTTTCATCTTTTATTCTGCCAGTGGTACCTGGACTTGTTTTTATGCGGTAGGAATGTTGATGGCCGATGCCGACAGCGATTTGCTGGATCCGGATTCCTGGACGAAATCAACCCGCCCTGTGTTTAAACAGTGTCCGGAAAATAAGGTATACGGACCGGGACATGTCAGTTTTATCCCTTCACCTGACGGGAAAGAGGATTATCTTTTATACGACGCCCGAAGTGTAGAAAACGACCCTGCCGGTTCCCGGGATTCCAGAACACCCCGTTTGCAAAAGATCGAATGGGATAAGGACGGAATACCTTATTTAGGTGTACCTCTACCGCTTTCTGTCCGCTTGAATAAACCTTCGGGTTTATGAGTGAACGTCGGGGGCGAAATATAGAATAAGTGTAGAATAATTTTGGAAATCAGAACCGTAGAGGTGTGGTTGTTCAGGGAGATGAATATACAAAATATGTTTTAAAAAATATAGAAAGATTGTATTTCTAACTTTTTTTTGAATATCTTTCGCCATCGTTTGATTGGTGTATTTTGAATTATAATTTTTACATATGGTAACAAGGAGAGATTTTATTAAGAAAAGTGGCTTGGCTATAGCTGCTGCGGCGATGAGTGGTTCCCCTTTGAAGGCTATGATGGGAAATAACGGACAGGGAAGCGGTGCTTCTGCAGCTGCCGACGGTTATGTATGCCAACGTCCGAAACCCGAAGAACGTCATTTTACTTCAAAGGCCGTTGAAGAAGTGATCGCCGGAACGAAAAAGAAATTGAAAGATCCGAAACTGGCCTGGATGTTTGAAAATTGTTTCCCGAATACATTGGATACTACTGTTAATTTTAAGATGATCGACGGTAAACCCGATACTTTCGTGATTACAGGAGATATCGATGCCATGTGGTTGAGGGATTCAGGAGCACAGGTGTGGCCATATGTAGCTTTGTGTAAGAAAGATGAACAATTACGTCTGTTGATTGCAGGAGTGATTAATCGGCAGACCAAGTTAATCCAGATCGACCGTTATGCCAACGGTTTTACTCATGGAGCGGAATCGAGCGAATGGGCGACCGACCTTACCGAGATGAAGCCGTATGTGCACGAACGGAAGTGGGAAATCGATTCCCTGTGCTATCCGATCCGGCTGGCTTATCAATATTGGAAAGTGACCGGTGATACCAGTGTTTTTGATCAGGAATGGAAAAAATCGATGGCGTTGGTGCTGCAAACGTTTAAGGAACAACAGCGGAAAGACGGACACGGACCTTATAAATTCCAACGGAAGACCGAACGACAACTGGATACCTTGAATAATGACGGTTGGGGAAACCCTGTCAATCCGGTGGGATTGATCGTTTCTTCTTTCCGGCCTTCGGATGATGCAACGACTTTCGGTTTCCTTATTCCTTCGAATATGTTTGCCGTTGCCTCATTGAAACAATTGGCCGAGATTTCGAATAAGGTGTCGGGTGACAGTACTTTTGCTTCACAGTGTATGGCTTTGGCCGACGAAGTGCAGGCCGCTATCCATAAATATGCTATCGTAAACCATCCGAAATATGGGAAAGTATATCCCTTCGAGATCGATGGCTTCGGTAACAACTACTTTATGGACGATGCCAATGTGCCTAGTTTGCTGGCGATGCCCTACCTGAAAACTATCTCTGCGAAAGATCCGGTTTACCGGAATACCCGTAAATTGGTCTGGAGTCAGGATAATCCTTTCTTTTTCAAAGGAAAAGCAGGCGAAGGAATCGGTGGCCCTCATATCGGTTACGATATGATTTGGCCGATGAGTATTATTATGCGTGCATTTACTGCGGACAATGACGGTGAAATACGTCAATGTATCCGGATGCTGAGAGATACAGACGGTGGTACCGGATTTATGCACGAATCTTTCCACAAAGATAATCCGACTAAATTCACCCGGCATTGGTTCGCCTGGACGAATACCTTGTTCGGGGAATTGATTGTGAACCTGGTGGAGAATAAAAAGATTTCACTACTGAATAATCTATAAAACCAAATACTTATCCCTGTATTCCGGTATAGGAAATAGGGGGATAAAATTTGAAACTACACTTAATTTTTAACAGAATGGAACAAAAGAACAAGTTTATTTACATCTTGCCCGTAATGTTCGGTTTTTTCATTATGGGATTCTGTGATTTGGTGGGGATTTCTGTAACTTATGCGAAGGAGCAGTTCCAGTGGACCGAAACACAAGCCGGCTTTTTGCCGTCAATGGTATTTTTGTGGTTTTTTATCTTGTCTGTACCTACAGCCATGTTAATGAACCGGATAGGACGAAAAAATACAGTATTATTGAGTATGCTGTTCACTTTCGCCGGCATGGTATTGCCTTTCATTGATTTCAGTGAAACCTCCTGTTATGTTGCGTTTGCCTTATTGGGAATCGGTAATACCATTCTGCAGGTATCTTTGAATCCGTTATTGGCGAACGTTGTACAGGGAAAAGGGTTGACCAGTAGTTTGACGGCAGGGCAGTTTGTAAAAGCCATTTCTTCCTTTGTCGGACCGCTTTTGGCTGGATATTGTTCGGCTGCTTTAGGAAACTGGGCGCTGATGTTCCCGATTTATGCCGTGGTTACTTTGATTTCCTCCGCTTGGTTGTTCCTGACTCCGATTCAGAGAGAGAAGGTCGAAGGAGAAACCTCCTCTTTTCCTGCAACTTTAAAATTGCTGGGAGATAATAAAATTTTATTGTTATTTTTTGGTATTTTGTGTGTCGTTGGCTTGGACGTGGGAATGAATACATTGACTCCGAAATTGTTACTCGAACGAGTTCCGGGGATTTCTACCGAAAGTGCAGGATACGGTACAAGTTGGTATTTTGCTGCACGTACGATAGGTACTTTTTGTGGTGCTTTCCTGTTGGCCAAATTATCTGAAAGAGGCTATTTCCGGATCAATATGATCATTGCTATGATTGCGGTTTGTGGGTTGTGGTTCGCTACCGGCCAGGCTGCAATTCTTACTTTGGTTTGTATTATCGCTTTCGCGGCTTCCAGTATCTTCGCCGTGGTTTATTCTATGGCTATTCTGGCACGTCCCGAAAAAGCGAACGAAATTTCCGGTTTGATGATTACGGGGGTTGCCGGTGGTGCTATCGCTCCTCCATTGATGGGGATCTGTGCCGATGCTGTCGGCGGACAAGGTGGTTCAGTTACTATTATTGCTATTTGTACTGCTTACCTGTTATTCTGTTCTTATGGAATTAAAGTAGCTAAGAAATAAGTTGAATATTATTGAATGGCTTTTAACTAAAAGTCCTGGAGAATTGAAGATTCTTCAGGACTTTTTATTTACAGGAGGAGTCTGCCGCTCTCTATTTTTTCTTCCGGCTTCTGCCTACCACTTGAATACTGAGTTCATATAGGAAATAGAGAGGTATAGAGACCAGTAATAAAGTGAAGACATCCGAAGTTGGGGTGATGATCGCTGCTATGACCAGGATACCCACTAAAGCATATTTCCGGTATTGTTTCAGCATGGGAGCGGTGATCAGTCCTAATTTAGACAAAAAATAAGCGATAATAGGGATTTCAAAAGCTGCTCCCAGCAATAACGAGAGCATGGTAAAACTGCTGATGTAGGAAGAGATCGATATTTTATTGACTACAAGTTCACTGACCTGATAGGTTGCCAAAAAACGGAAAGAAAGCGGAAAGATCACGAAATAATTGAGCAAGATGCCGGTAATAAATAGGAAAAACCCCGGAATCATAATTTTCAGGCAGGTTTTACGTTCGGCTTCATGTAGGGCCGGACTGATAAAACCGAACAACAAATAAATGATGTAAGGAGAAGCGAGCAACAAACCGGCATAAAACGCAGTGCTCATATGAATCATGAATTGTGAGGTCAACTGGATATTGATCAGCTCTACATGAAAGTCTTCTACTTGCAGGGAAGGCATGGAAAAATCGGCCGCCAGTCGGTTGAAAAAACGATAGAGAATAAAATCCGACTGCTGTGGAGCCAGGACGATATCGAAAAGTAATTCTTTATTCAGAAAAGCTATACAAGCCAAAAGGATAACGGCTATGGCAATACGAAAAAATACCTTTCTGAGTTCATCCAAATGATCCCAGAAAGTCATCTCTTTCTCATTTGCTTCCTGCATGCTTTTAAAAGTTGAGAATTACTTTTTATCGTTATTATCGGGATTCAAATCATTTTCAACGCCATTCATGCCGTCTTTGAAACTTTTTACTCCTTTCCCCAAACCTTTCATCAATTCAGGTATTTTCCGGCCTCCGAAAAGTAACAACACAATCAACGCAATAAAAAGAATTTCTTGTCCACCCAAACCAAAAATCAATAATCTTTCCATTTTTTAATTTATTTATCGCACAAATTTAATGATTTCTCCCGGATTTTTCTAAGCTTATGGTTATTTTAGAACTATTTTTGTTCATTACGAATAAGAGATCGTGATTCAATTGCTATACTCCATGCTAAAGTTTATGAAATAATTTTTGGGAGATATTGATTTTATTTCTATTTTTGCAATATATTTCAATTCCATCCGACTCTGTGCGGATGATTATACTTACAAATCAATAAAATCCATAGCATCATTTCTATGTATGACATTCTGGAACTAAATGACAAATTGCTGGCAGATTTGCGGCAGATTGCTAAAACGTTAAATATCAAAAGAGTAGAGTCTTATAAAAAACAAGAACTAATCTATAAAATATTGGATCAGCAGGCTTTAGTGGCTGCTCAGTCTGAACCTGTTGTAGAGCCTGCTGCTCCCGAAGCCGCTGCTCCGGTTGAAAAAAGAGAGAAAAAACCGAGAATCCGGGTAGTTCGTCCCGGAGTAGAGAAAGTAGGTGACTCTAAAGGTGGGGTACAAAAATTCGCCCGTCGCGAAGAGAAGAAAAAAGGAGAAGTAAAGAAGGAAGAGGTGAAAAGCGAAGAGATAAAGAACGAGGAACCGCTGCGTGAAGAAGTAAAAAAGGAAACTCTAAAACAGGAAGAACCTAAAAAAGAAGAACGCCGCCGCGAAGATTTCCGGCAGAATCAAAATAACCGCGAAGAAAAATGGAGCGGAGGACGTAAAGAATTTGCCCGGAAGCCTCAGAATAATCCCCCAAAAGAGCGGGCTAATCGTTTTGTACATGAGGATATCATAGAAAAAGATCTGGATTTCGGAGATGTGATCGAAGAAGAATTCGATAAAGAAAATTACGATTACCAAGGTGAACGCGAAAACGATACGATACAACCGGAATTAGTAGAAGTACAGGAAAACCGGTATGAGGAAAACCGTCAGGAACCTGCGATTGGAAATGGAAACGGAAATACTAATCCGAACCGGATGCGGTTTGATAAGCGCGATAAATATTATGAATTCGAAGGTATTATTCTGAATTCGGGTGTATTGGAAATTATGCCCGATGGATATGGCTTTTTGCGTTCCTCGGATTACAATTACCTTAACTCTCCCGATGATATCTATGTTTCGCAAAGCCAGATCAAGTTGTTCGGTTTGCAAACCGGAGATACCGTAGAAGGAACGGTACGGCCGCCGAAAGAAGGAGAGAAGTATTTTCCTTTGATCAAGGTGGAAAAAATAAACGGGAAAACTCCCGATGCAGTCCGGGATCGTATTCCTTTCGATCACCTGACTCCTCTGTTTCCGAATGAGAAATTCAATATTACCGGTAATGGAAAAGCTACCATTTCTACCCGAGTTGTAGATATGTTCGCTCCGATCGGTAAAGGACAGCGCGGTCTGATCGTCGCTCAGCCTAAAACCGGTAAAACCGTATTGCTGAAAGAGATTGCCAACGCGATCGCTGCGAATCACCCCGAAGTTTATCTGATCATCCTGTTGATCGATGAACGTCCTGAGGAAGTAACAGACATGGCACGGAGCGTAAGAGCCGAAGTCATTTCTTCTACTTTCGACGAACCGGCAGAAAGACACGTTAAGGTGGCCAATATCGTTTTGGAAAAAGCCAAAAGAATGGTGGAATGCGGACATGATGTGGTGATCCTGCTGGATTCTATCACCCGTTTGGCACGTGCTTACAATACGGTATCGCCCGCTTCCGGTAAAGTTCTTTCCGGTGGTGTAGATGCCAACGCTTTGCATAAACCGAAACGCTTCTTCGGAGCTGCCCGGAATATTGAGGGCGGTGGATCGCTGACTATTTTAGCTACGGCTTTGACCGAGACCGGCTCGAAGATGGACGATGTGATTTTCGAAGAATTTAAAGGTACCGGTAATATGGAATTGCAATTGGATCGTAAGCTTTCCAATAAACGGATTTATCCGGCTGTGGATATTACTGCTTCCAGCACTCGTCGCGAAGATTTGTTGCTCGAGGAATATACCCTCAACCGCATCTGGATTCTGAGAAACTACCTGACCGATATGAACTCTGTGGAAGCAATGCAGTTTGTGAAAGATCGGCTTGAAAAAACAAAATCGAACGAGGAATTCCTGATTTCGATGAATGATAAATAAGAAATTAATTTCAATACTTTTTTAAAAGTGCCGGGAGTTTTTTACTTCCGGCACTTCTATTTTTTGTGGAAAAATTCTTTTTTACTTTCAGATTGTAAGTCAAAATATACTCTTACAATAAAATATACTATTCTTATCGTTTTTTACTGCTCATTTGTATATTTGTAATAAGTCTAAATAGCACTTTGTTGATAAAATTGCAATCTCCAGATTGCAATATATTTATTTTTCTTCTATCTTTGTATGGCAAAATTGTAAGAATGAACAGTTTAGTATCGACACATATAGATCTTTTACAGGATCGGGTATCTTCTATCCGGCGGGGATTGATGGACCGGATCGATCGGAATAGCCGTCTGATTGCGGTAAAAGGAAGCCGTGGAGTAGGAAAAACGAATTTTCTGCTGGATTACAGTAAAGAATATCATCCGCAGGATAATACCTGTCTGTATGTGAATGTCAACAATCTGTTTATCGTTAACGACGGATTGTTTCATTTTGTAGAGCATTTTTATAAGTTAGGAGGGAAAGTGTTGTTGTTGGATCAGGCCCATAAATACCCCGAGTGGGATAAAGAATTGAGGGCTTGTTACGATGCTTTCCCCGATTTGCAGATTATTTTTACGGCTTCATCAATCGTCAGGATCAAATCGAATGCCTATCTGAAAGGGATTGTCGATATGTATAATCTGAGTGGGTTGTCTTTCCGCGAATTTCTGGAATTAGAAACCAATCAGACTTTTCCGGTTTATTCTTTTGCAGATATGGTCGAACGGCATGAGGAAATCGTCGAGGATATCCTGAAACATGTACGCCCTTTGGCTTATTTTAATAATTATCTGGAATACGGCTATTATCCGATTTATCTCGAAGAGAAATCACACATCGATTATTTGCTGAAAAATATCAATCTGACACTGGAATTCGATATTCCCTATGCCAGCCAGATCGAGTTGAAATATTTAGTGAAGTTGAAACAATTGCTGTATATCGCTGCTAAAGATAATACCTGTAATGTGAATATCAGCAAGTTGAGCGGACTGATCGGCGTGTCGAGGGCTACTGTGCTCAATTATCTGAATTACATGAAAAATGCGCGTTTGCTGACTTTATTGTATGATACGGATAATGACGATGATTGTGGGAAAAAGCCAAAAAAATTGTATATCCATAATCCGAACTTGCTGAATGCAGTCTGTCTGGAGGATGTGGATACGACTGTGTTAAGAAAATCGTTTTTTCTGAGTCAGTTATGTCCGATGAGCCGTATTACTTATACCGAACGTGCCGATTTTTTGGTAGACGGTAAGTATCGGATTGCGGTTTGCGGAGAAGGGGAAGGACAGAAATTCGATTCCTCTTTGGTAGTTATGGAAGACATGATCGAACGGGGCAAAGGGAATATAATGCCGCTTTGGTTGGCGGGGTTTACTTATTAAGGTTAAAAGCTATAGGCTGAGGGCTGGAATAAATATAGAGTAATAACAAGATAAATTGGACACCGGAAAAGGGGTTCAATTTGGAATTAAATAAATTTAATTTTATAACGATGGCAAAAGAGAAAAAATTTATCACTTGTGATGGTAACGCTGCTGCTGCACATATTGCGTATATGTTCAGTGAAGTATCGTGTATCTACCCGATCACTCCATCTTCACCGATGGCTGAGAACGTTGACGAATGGGCGGCTAAAGGAAGAAAGAATATGTTCGGAGAAACCGTTCGTGTCATTGAGATGCAGTCTGAAGGCGGTGCTGCCGGTGCTGTTCATGGTTCACTGCAAGCCGGTGCCCTGACTACTACCTATACCGCATCACAGGGATTGTTGCTGATGATTCCGAATATGTATAAGATTGCCGGAGAATTGTTGCCTTGCGTATTTCATGTAAGTGCGCGTGCTTTGGCTGCTCATGCATTGAATATTTTCGGAGATCATGCCGATGTATATGCTGCTCGTCAGACCGGATTCGCTATGTTGGCTTCAGGTTCTGTACAGGAGGTAATGGATCTGTCTGCCGTTTCTCACCTGACAGCTATCAAATCACGGGTTCCGTTTGTGAACTTCTTCGATGGTTTCCGTACTTCTCACGAAATCCAGAAGATCGAAGAATTGCAGATGGAAGATATCAAAGGATTGGTGGATATGGATGCTTTGCAGGCTTTCCGCGATCGTGCACTGAATTCTGAAAATCCGGTTACCCGGGGAACAGCTCAGAATCCCGATATCTATTTCCAGGGACGTGAAGCTTCGAATAAATTCTATGATGCCGTACCGGATATGGTGGCTGACTATATGGATAAGATCAGTGCGATCACCGGTCGTAAATATCGTCCGTTCGATTACTATGGAGCTGCCGATGCAGAAAATATCATCATCGCTATGGGATCGGTTACCGAGACTATCCGTGAGGTGATCGACTATGAGAATGCAAACGGTCAGAAAGTGGGTATGATTGCAGTTCACCTGTATCGCCCGTTCTCTGCTAAATATTTTATGGAAGCTGTTCCGGCTACGGTTAAACGGATTACAGTGTTAGACCGTACCAAAGAACCGGGAGCTAACGGTGATCCTTTGTATCTGGATGTGAGAGATATCTTCTATGGTCAGGCTAATGCTCCGGTGATCGTAGGTGGACGTTACGGTATGGGATCTAAGGATGTTACTCCTTCTCAGATTATTGCCGTTTACAAAAATATGGAACGTAACGAACCGAAAAACCAGTTTACGATCGGTATCGAAGATGACGTTACCTTCCGTTCTCTGCCTGCTGAAGCAGATGTTAAAATGACTCCTGCCGGAACTTATGAAGCTAAATTTTATGGGCTGGGATCCGATGGTACGGTCGGGGCGAACAAAAATTCGATCAAAATTATCGGTGGAGCTACCAATAAATATTGTCAGGCTTATTTTGCTTACGATTCAAAGAAATCAGGCGGTTTTACGGCTTCTCACCTGCGTTTCGGTGATTGTCCGATCCGTTCTACTTATTTGATTACTACTCCTGATTTCGTGGCTTGTCACGTACCTGCATACATCCATATGTACGATGTATTGAAAGGACTTCAGAAAGGTGGCTCTTTCCTGTTGAACTCTATCTGGGATGAGGAAGAGACTAAAAAACACCTGCCGAACCATATGAAACGCTATCTGGCAGAAAACGAGATCAATTTTTATATCATCAACGGAACGAAGATCGGCCAGGAATTAGGGTTGGGCAACCGTACGAATACCATCATGCAGAGTGCATTCTTCAAAATTACCAATGTTATTCCTTATGAAGTGGCTGTCAGCGAAATGAAACACGCTATCGACAAGTCATACGGTAAGAAAGGTGAGGCCATTGTCAATATGAACTATGCAGCTGTTGACGCAGGAGGTAAAGAAGGTAACCTGATAAAGGTAACTGTTCCTGCCGAATGGAAGAACCTGCCGGATGATGAGATCAAACACGATGAAAACCGTCCGGAATTTATCCGCAATATCGTCGATGTGATGAATGCACAGAAAGGGGATGACCTGCCTGTCAGCGCATTCAACGGTTATGAAGACGGTACTTTCCCTGCCGGAACCGCTAAATTTGAAAAACGCGGAATTGCTGTAAACGTGCCCGAATGGCAGGTAGAAAACTGTATCCAGTGTAACCAGTGTGCTTATGTTTGTCCTCATGCTGCTATCCGTCCGTTCCTGATGAGCGACGAAGAGCTGGCTGCAGCTCCTGCAGGTACTCAGGCTAAACCGGCTATCGGTAAAGAATTGGCCGGTTATAAATTCCGGATTCAGGTATCTCCGCTCGACTGTACCGGTTGCGGTAACTGTGCCGATGTATGTCCGGCCAAGACCAAAGCTTTGGTGATGAGACCGCTGGAATCTCAGATGGTGGAAGAAAACCGCTGGGAATATATGGATAAAAAAGTAGGATACAAGAAAGTAGTTGAACCGAATAATGTGAAAAATTCACAGTTCACTCAGCCGTTGTTCGAGTTCTCCGGTGCTTGTGCCGGTTGTGGTGAAACTCCGTATATCAAACTGATTTCTCAGTTGTTCGGAGAACGGATGATGGTGGCCAATGCTACCGGATGTTCCTCTATCTATGGAGGTTCTGCTCCTTCTACTCCTTATTGTACCAACTATGAGAGCGGACGTGGACCGGCCTGGGCGAACTCATTGTTCGAAGACAATGCTGAATTCGGATTCGGTATGGCCGAAGGGGCTAATCGTCTGCGCGAACGGGTAAAACGGTTGGCTGAAGAAAATCTGAATAGCTTCTCTGCCGATACTCAGGCGGCTATCAATGCCTGGATCGAAGCTTACGAAGACGGCGACAAGACCCTGGCTACCAGCGATGCGATGGCTGCTGCTTTAGCTAAAGAAACAGCTCCTGCCGCTAAAGAGCTCCTGATCCTGAAAAACTACTTTACGAAGAAATCACAGTGGATTTTCGGAGGTGACGGATGGGCTTATGATATCGGTTACGGTGGTGTCGACCATGTCTTGGCCAGCGGTAAAGATGTAAATATTCTGGTGGTAGATACCGAGGTTTATTCCAATACCGGAGGTCAGTCGTCTAAATCTACTCCTGCAGGTGCTGTTGCTAAATTTGCTGCCAGCGGTAAACGGGTGCGTAAAAAAGACCTGGGTATGATGGCGATGTCTTATGGTTATGTATATGTGGCACAGGTGGCCATGGGTGCCAACCAGGCTCAGTATATGAAGGCGATCAAGGAAGCAGAGGCTTATCCCGGACCTTCTTTGATCATCGCTTATGCTCCTTGTATCAATCATGGTCTGAAAGCCAGCATGGGGAAATCACAACAGGAAGAGAAGAAAGCTGTAGAATGTGGTTACTGGCAGTTGTACCGCTACAATCCGATGCTTGAAATAGAAGGGAAGAACCCGTTCCAGTTAGATTCTAAAGAACCCGACTATACGAAATTCCGTGAATTCCTGATGGGAGAGGTGCGTTTCAACTCCCTGATGAAAGCTACTCCGGAAGAAGCAGAACGGTTGTTCCAGGCAACGGAAAACGATGCGAAATGGAAACTGAACGGCTACAAACGTTTGGCTGCTATGGAATACGGTAAGTAAATCCGGGCGAGCCTGTTTATAAGAAAGAGGTGTTGGAATCGACAAGTCGATTTCGACACCTTTCTTTTTTATTTTTCATTA
>ERZ780218.632-NODE-632-length-30194-cov-7.613756_pt1 | contig 30194 bp, 19 predicted proteins | sample MGYA00510975_ERZ780218 | MGnify/ENA primary metagenome ERZ780218 (study PRJEB29588, sample SAMEA2152063) | human gut metagenome | biome: human gut; feature: human-associated habitat; material: faeces | place: Denmark | collected 2008/2010 ... | reverse complement strand
GGAACTATGGGACTTCGAGCTCAACTCCTGTTGCACTTAGTTTGACAATTCACTCTCTTACAAATAAGAATACCTTTCATTCATCGACCCGAAACCAGAATATGGGGCGGCGGAATAATACCGCCGCCCCACATCTGTATTGTACCGAGACGATTATTTGTTGTAGGTGCGGAACAGGAAGGTCACGATTTGAGCACGGGTGCAGTCATTATCGGGACCGAACAGCCCGCCGCCGATGCCGGTGGTGATGCCGTTTGCTGCAGCCCATGCCACCGCATCCGCATAGTACGCGTTTTTGGGAACATCGCGGAACTCCGCTGTACCCTCTGCCCTGGCACTTAGCGCACGGTAGAGGAAGGTCACGCTTTGCGCCCTCGTACAGGTAGCATCGGGTGAGAATCTTCCATTGCCCGTGCCAGTCGTGATCCCGTTCTCGACTGCCCAAGCCACCGACCTCGCATAGTAGGCACTTGCGGGTACATCAGAGAAACTGCTGGCATTCTTCGGCTCCGGACTGCCCGCTGCACGCCACAGGAAGGTGACGATCTGCGCGCGGGTGCAGGGAGCTCCGGGTGCGAACAGACCGTTGCCGACGCCGCCGGTGATGCCGTTTTTCGCAGCCCATTTGACGGCCTCATAGTAGTAGGCGTCCGTGGAAACATCCGCAAAGCTCTGTGTTGGAGCTTCCTCAACGAAGCGGGCTCTGACAGTCACATCGCCTGCAGGCATGATGAAGCTGTATTCGCCGCCCCACTTTCTGAGATCGAGTTCGCTGCCCTTCTTGTCCATAACCATAAGCATTTCCAGCTCATAGCCCCTGTCGGGATAGACCATGATGGTTACTGTGGAGCCCTTGGCAGCAGACGAAGGCGAAATGGTAATGCTGCCGTTCATAGTCCTTTCGACCATGATGTTGTAGGCCGGGTTAAAGATGCCTCCGCCCGAGCCGCCGCTGCCACCCGAGCCACCGCTGCCACCAGAGCCGCCGCCCGAAGGTGCAGCATACTTCACCCAGCTCACGCCGAAGGGCGACAGACTGGTCACACGGAAGTGCAGGCCATCCGCCTGCTTCGTGTGCGAAACGAGCTCCAGTTCACCGGCACGGGCAACAGTCGTAAGCATGTGGACTATCGTAAAGGTATCCTTGCTGTCTGTGCCGTTGGGATAAGGAAGCACCACCTCCACACCGCCTGTGGGGAAATTCGCTTCATCGACCTCGACCCAGTTGCCCTCGGCGTTCTTGTATCGCAGCGCAATGTCATAGAACGCACGGTTTTCCGCCGTTCCGGTCATCATGGACTCAAGCCGGAGCTTGATCTTCTCCGCCGTATCAAGGTCAGGATGACTCTCCAGCACCTGCGGCACGGTCAGCTCTCCTATGACCAGCTTGTGCGCGGCGATGTCCGCGCTGATATTGCCAGTCACGCCGGTGAGTGTGACGGTATAGCTCCCGTCCGCGTTCTTCCGCGCGGAAACCGTCTCGCAGCCTGCTGCTTTGCCGCTGCCGGTCAGGCAATCGTAGCCGTTGACGGTCAGCTTGGAGAAGTCGCTGTACTCAGCGGCTGGCCCGACCGTGAAGGTCACATCACCGCCTGCGCGGATCTCGGTATCCGGCAGAGTGTCCGCAGGCAGCCTTTTCACATCGGAGATCTCATAGCCGGGCCCGCCCGTCGGAATGGAGAAGCCGCTGTACTCGGCAAAGGCCACCTTGACCTCCACATTCCTGCTCAGGCTTTCAATGGTCAGTGTGTTGGACAGGCAGTGATCCATAGTCACGCCAAGGGAAGACATGTTCTCCAGGGTGACCGCGATGCCGTTCACCGTCCAGCGGCCGGTCATCATTCCGCTGCTCGGTACTGCGGCGAATACCAGTCTGGAGCCGCCGGCAACGCTGGCCTGCCGCCCTGCGGACAGAGCCAGCTCCGTGCCGTCGGCAGCAGCGCTCAGCGTGCCGCCAACGCCGTTCACGGCGTAGGAAACATCATAGCGGACGGCTGTGGCGAACACCACGGTGACCGTGTGCGCCTGCGTCACATTTTCCAATGTGTAGCTGGTCTTGTTGGAAGAGTTAGGCACGGGAACACCGTCCACCCGCCACTCCTTCACATAGCCGTACTCCGCGGGAACGGCGGTAAAGGTGATGCTCTGCCCGTAGGTCGCGGTGGCGGGGCTTGCCTCATGACCCTCGGCGGTGATCGTGCCGCCGCCGGAAGCATCGTAGGTCACCGAATAGGTAGTGGTATTCTCTGTAAATACGGCTTCAATGGCGTATTCCATTGTTGCCTCCTGCCCGGTGGGAACCGTCCAGCGCAGCGTTGCAGTCTCGTTTGTAAGGGTCTCGCCATCGATCATCCAGTGGTCGAACACATAGCCGTTATGCGGCGCGGCAGTGAAGGTGACCTGCGTGCCGCCGCGGATGCTCGCCGCGCTGCCGGAGTACCCATCTGCGGTCACGGTGCCGTGCTCCGCCGTCCAGCTGACGGTGTACTCCACCGGGCGGAACGCTACGGTGATGACCACGCCCGCGCTTCCGGCGGTATAGGTGTAGGTGCTGTCCGTTTCACCGCTGACCGGCGTGCCGTTCACCGACCACTGCTCCACCTCGTAGCCGGTATCCGGCTCGGCGGTGAAGGTGACGGAAGCGCCTTCTGCCAGTGTGAAGCCGGAGGCAATATTACCAACCTGCTCCGTACCGCCCGCCATTGCGCCGGTGATGCGGCCGTGCTCTCCGGCGGATGCCGTGATCTTGTCGCCCAGCGGCATGAACTGTACCATAACGGTCTTCTCCTCGCCAACACCTCTGAGCACCAACTGCGTCCCGATGAAGGCCGCGCCGCTCTCCTGGTACACCTCGCCGTTCACGCGCCATTCCTGCACACGGTAGCCGTTATCCGGAGCTGCGGTAAAGGTCAAATCGGAACCCTCATAGACCTCTGCGTCCGAAGAGAGGTCGTATGTATACGCCGCCATATTTTTGCGGACCGTGTTTGCGGTCAGGGTGCCGTTGTCGCTGCCGCCGACCGCCGCCACGGAGTAGGAGATCGCATACTTGTCCAAGGCTGCAAAATCTGCCGAAAGCGTCTGATCTGCCCTGACATTGTGGATTGTATAGGTATGATTATCGCTGTTGTCCACCGCTGTCCAGGCTTCGTCGGGATTGTTCACAACATAGCCTGTATCCGGCTTGATGGTAACGGTCAGGTTCGTTCCGGGATCCACATAATCGGTAGAGGTTATGGTGACAGGCTTGCTGTTTTTTGTGCCGCCCACCTCGATCGTGCCGTTTGTCGTGCGCTCGATCATCACGACCGGCTTCTTTGCCACGGTGACGGTGACCTCGGTATCGGCGGCCAGCTTCAGCTCCGCCGACCTGCCGCCTGCCGCAGGCGTTACATTTTCGCTCCACGAAACGAGATCATAGCTGCCGTGCAGCGTCAGCGTGAAGTCCACCGGCGTATTCGCCGCATAGGAGCCTCCGCTCTTCAGTTCCGTGCCATTGCTGGAGGCTGTCAGGGTCGCCTTGTCCCCGTCCTCGGCTGCAAGACCGAGGATATCCCAGCTGAGACGGTGGGTGTTGGCCACGGCGACCACCGCGCGGACATACAGCGCTGCCGGATCGCTGCCAAAGGCGGTGTCGTACAGCGTGAAGCTACCGCCGGAGCCGCCTTCCTTCCAGGTCATACCGTCCGTGGAGTACTCCCAGCGGTTGACCGTGTTGAAGCTCGTGTCCGTGAAGGTGACCGTATAGGTCAGCGCCGTGCCCTGGGGCAGAACGCTGCCCGCAGTCACAGCCTCGCCGGTCCGCGCCCAGGTGATGGCGACCGTGCCTGCAGAAACCGGGGTCCCTTGCTCATCCGTCAGCGTGGGTTTAACGGCGGTGAAGGTTTTTTTCGTCACAAAGGAGACCGTGACTGTGTATTCCGTCCGATCCAGTCCGGAAAGGGTCAGTTCTTTCTCGCGGTAGAGCTTACCGGCGCCCGGCCATGTGTAGTCCGTACCGTTCACCGTCCACTTTTCCACCATATAGCCGCTCTGCGGGACTGCGGTAAAGGTGACGGAGGAGCCGTAGGTGACCTTTGCGCCGTTTGCGATCGTGCTGCCGCCGCCGGTCCTGGCGGTGACGGAGCCGTTTTCGCCCGCGCTGTAATGGATCACGGAGAACTGGTTGGCGAATTCCACCTCGACCTTGAGCTGCCCATCTCTGGTATCGCGGGCGATGCTGAACGCGTCGATGCTCAGCGTCTGCGTGGCCGAGCCTGTGGTCGCTCCGATGCGGTATGGCGAGCCTTCTCCGACCTCCGTACCGTTCACCAGCCAGCGGCTGACCTGATAGCCAGTCTCCGGATTGGCCTGGAACACAAGCTGCTCTCCCTGCTTGCGGTTCTCGCCGGAGGAGAAGTTCGTCTGGTTGCTGCCATAAGATCCGAAGATCGTGCCATGCCCGGTGGCGGCCACCTGATAGTAAACCGGCGCCGCATCAGCCTCGCGGCGGAGAGAGTTCGTCTGCAGCGTGACCGAGTACGCACTTTGCAGGCGTCTGGAATCCTCCGTTTCCTTCCACTGCGGCGCAAAGGTGAATACGCCGGTCCTGCCCTGGTCAGAAAAATATTCGTTGATGTCGGAAACGGTCAGGCTGTTTGTCAGCGCAGTCCTGTCGCGCTCCAGAGCGTCTTCAAAGTCGAGCCTGATGTCCTGCAGTACGGCGGGCGCGGTATCCCAGACCGGGCGGATCGTCAGCCTGCGCGGTGTAACGGTCAGCACGGCGGACGCAAGCTCCCTGCCGTCGCTGTCCTTTGCCGAGAAGGTATACTGTCCGGCGGTCTGTGGGAAGTAGCCGGCGTCGATGTCGGCCGCCGCCGCGCCGGGGGCTACCGCCTGATAGGAGACGGTTTCGTCTGCCTGCGTCCACGCCGCATTGTTCCACTTCTGCGTCTGAAGCTTCAGATCTGCGCCGTATTCCACAGATGCGCCGAGCGCCTTGCCGTTTTCGGTCAGCGACAGACGGTACAGAGTGGTATTCTTCCCTTCAGTGTCCTTGCCCAGCGCAGCGTAATACACCGGTGTTTCCGAGCTGGAGGCCGCATAGCCGCCATCCGCGGTCACAGCCGCGTGGATGGTGTATACGCCCTGGGTGGGAGCTGTCCATTCCATAGTCATCGTGCCGTTCGCATCCGTCGTGACTGCGATTGAAAAGCTCTCCCCGGTGGCGGTGTCCGTGATAACGAAGGCCGCGGGCTTTTTTGCCAGCCTTTCACCGTTGCTCGCCACCTCGGCAGTGAGCGTCAACTCCGAGCCCGATTGCTGCGTATAGGTGTCAACGGAAACCTCAACTGTTTCGCTATAGGAAACAGGCATCAGGCTGCTCAGGGGATATGCGTCGCCGTCGATCAGCAGCTTTTCCGCCGGATCAACTTTGGTCACGGTGTAGGAGTCCGTGTCCGCCGACTTTTTCAGGAGGAAGAAGCATTCCTTATCATCCTTCTTGCCGAAGAGCACGATCTCTTCGTCGTTCTTACTACGATGGAAAACGGAATACTGCGGCTTGTTGGATCCTTTCAATTCAGCTTCCGTGCCGACAGCGCCGCTGTCGTCGTTGAAATATTTGCCGCCGCTCTCCCAGTAGAAGGTCGGTTTTGTGGTCGAGCCATCCCAGTGGGCCACAGCGAAGTAGACCGTGCTCGTCTCGCCGGCGGTTACTTCCTTGCTCAGCTGGCCTTCGGCGTGGGCTGCTGTAAAGCCTTCCACCGCGGCCGTTCCGTTGAACGCAGTATATACGGGAGAAAGCGCTTCCCCTGTCACAGTATATTGATTGTTGCTGTCCGGACCGGTCAGCTGGTAATAATGGGTCTTCGTGATCGTGGTGCCGTCCTGTGTGGTTTTGCTCTCGATCACGCCGATGTACGGGCCGTTTTCTCCCGCCCGGTACACAGTGCCCTGCACGTCATCCTTCTCGAAGGAGGCTGTTTTCTGAACGGTCTGCTGCTGTGTATCGGTCGTTCGCTTCGTCCAGTCCGCCCCGCCGTAGTATGGCTCGCTCTGCGTTCCTTTCCCGCCGTCCGCGTCTGTCACGGTTACATCGCTAACGCTGGTGGGCAGTGCGCCGATCGTCAGCGTGGCCGCGTTGCTGTAATAATACACCGCAGAAGACTCCGCCAGTGTGTATGCTGTCACCATCAGCCGGTACTGGGTGCCGTTCATTGCGGCCGCTGCGTCACGCACGGTCAGTATCGAGCTGGTCGCGTTGCGTACATCTTTCCACGCAGGCGAGCCAGGGTTGCGCTCCTGCCATTGCATGGTAAGGGTAGTATTCGGATCGCTCTTGAGTACTGTGGCCGAAAAAACTGCATCCTCTCCGGGGCGCACCGTTTGATCGGCGACCGCACCGACCTGAACATAGTTCGTGCCGTTTTCCTTCGGCGTGGTAAAGCTGATCGAGCTGCTGTCCACAGACTCCACGCCGTTGGTGTAGCCGCGCGCCACAAAGGTGTAGGACACATCTCCCGCCAGATCGTTCAGCTCAAAGCGGTTCTTCGTTCCGGAAACGGCACCAACAAAAGCATACGGCCTTGTGGCGTTCTCCATCACGCGGTAGATACGATACTCCTCCGCCGGACGGCTGCCCGCACTCCAGGTGAGCGTTGCGCCGGTGCTGGTAATCGTTTCTACTGCCAGATCTCTGGGCGGAGAGGACGGCGCGTGGACATTATTCACCAGATAGCCCAGCGCGGGGACCTTTTTCCCATTGAGCGTCATGTTCCACATGGCGAAGTTCCACGAGAAGCCATAGCCGGCCGCCGTGGGGCTGTTCACCGAGCCGCTGTGCTCCGTGCCTGTGCCGTTCATTTTGGAGCGGGTCTTGGTAAAGGTATAACCGGCTCCGCCGCCCACCTTCGCTCCGCCGATCTTTTTCCATGCCACCACATTCACAGACAGTTCGTACTCAAAACTCTTCTCTGTCTCCTCGGTAACGGTAATGGTCTTTTCGATGTTGCCCTTATCCGTCAACTCGGACCAGCCGCTTTGGGACTCGAGAGCGTCAGAGCCGCCTGCGTTGGTGATTTGGCTGACGTTGGAGCGGTAGCTGAAGGGGTTGCCCGCCTCTGCCAGCCGATCCTCGGCAATGGGTTCTAATCTGTAGGCGACGGCTTCTTCATTGTATTCCTCCACAGAGACGATACTGGTGTGGGGTGGCAGGGTCTTCATGACCGCCATATCTTTGCCGTCGGAAAGATTTCGGTAGGTATAGACCAGTACGGGAACACGGTACACCACCACTGCGTTCTCTCCGGAATTGTTTTCATAGTCGACGCTGTGTTCAATGGAGCGGCTGACATTGGTGGCCCAGGTGAAGTTGTTTTCGATGGTGGTCTCAAAACCGGCGCCGGAGTTTTTGAACTCGACCTCGTACCCCGCCATCACGGTAGTGTTCAGGCCGTGGCTCTTGCCGCTGCCGCTCCCGCTGCTGCGGCTTTTGCCGTAAGCCGTGCGGCCCTCGCCCAGATCGTCTCCCAGCTCCTCAAAGTAGGGCACGGCCTCCAGCACGGCCAGCACGTCGTAGTCCGTCCACTGACGCTCCACGCCCACATAGCGCACCAGGGTGCTGTCGCTGTCATAGTTGAAGTCGGTCAGACACACATAAGCGCCAGATTGCTTGCTGATGAACCAACCTTTCGTTTCCGAGTGCCTGAACGCATAGCCGCTGTTATCGCTCTTTGGCTGGCAGTCGATGGTATACAGGGTGCTGTAATGGTTTCCGGTGCCGCTCTGCTTGACCAGCGATGCGAAGACGACCTGCTCGCGCCCCTCGCCGTTGCCGTCAAAGTTGCCCACGGCCACGGCCTGCACCTGCTTGTTGGTGATCTTGGTTGATCCAATGTATTTGTCGGTTTGAGTGAAGGCACCGTGAGTGTACTTGTGGGCGAGGGAGCCGCTGCCGCTGTTGTCATCCCACGCGTACACACTGCCCGAGAAGAACACCGCATCCGGCTGCGCCCCGCCCTGATAACGGAAGCACTTCACGATCAGCGGACTGAGGACCTCGTCGCCGCTGTACAGACCGTGAGTGGTCAGCTTATTCGTGGCATCTGTCTGCCGGTGCAGGAACTTATACTCGCCCTGAAAGTTTTTCTGCACGCCTGTCCACCTTTCGGTCATGCCGACGCACCGAACCATGGAGAAGCCGAAGTTTTTATTGTTGATCGTGATATTATGGGTGCCGGTGTAGTCGATCATGCCCGCCGTGACGATCTCCGGGAAATCCGTCCCGGTGGAGGAGTCGTCACTGCCCAGCACATTGCCCACGGAGGAGCTGCCCCAGACATAGCGGCGCGGCTTGCTCGCCGCGGACACATCTCCCACCGCAACAGTCTCATTGCCCGCCGAGGGCGCGTATTTGAAGGTCTGCGTCCACCTGCCCTCCAGCCTGTCGTACAGGAACACCTGCGTGCCCAGATTCTTGACACCGTCGTTGCCATGGGTATCGTTCAGCCCGGCGGTGATGACCAGCTCATCGTAGCCGTCCTTGTCGGTATCCGCCGCCGTCAACTGCACCACCGGCACATTCTGAATATGATTTGCCCTCAGGTCGCTGACACCCAGCAACTCGTACACGTTTCCGATCTCGCCGCTCTCGGTCAGCGTCGGGCTGCTCCCTTCGCTGCTGATGGTGTATTCCATCAGCTTGGCATCGCTCTCTCCCTGCGTGGGCGGCACGTAGACGACCACGGAATCCACGCCGTCGCCGTCGAAGTCGCCGCAGGCGATGGCGGCGAAGCCGCCCAGCTCAAAGGCAAGGCGGTTGATCCAGCTCCGGTTGCCGCGGGACACCGTGCTGGTGTGCACCGCATTGTTGTTCCGGTCCCGCAGGGACAGCTCGATCCCTGCCGCACTCAGACCGATCATGGCGATGTGCTCCTGGCGTCCGCTGCCGGTATTCACGCCGTCGGTGGCCGCCACACGGTAGCTGGCTTGCGCTGAAGCCGGGAGGGAGTTGAACGTCACGCGGTACTGGTTCGCCAGATTCGGGAAGGCCCTCATCAGATCTCCCGCCTTGGAGCCGTCCCCGTTGTAGTCATAGGTGTGGCTGTACAGCGGTGCTCCGCCCCAGCTGTAGGACAGCATCAGCTCCGACTTGACAAACAGCGGCACGGCACGGCCGCTGCTGCCGAAGGGGGCGTCCGCCACCGCGCTGTTGTACTCAGTGCTGTCCTCTGTCAGTCCTGTAGCCGCCGGCAGACCGAAGGCTCCCTTGCCCTCGGAGGCAGCCGCAGTGCCTTCCTCCGCCCGCACCATGGCGGGCAAAAGCTGCACGCACAGGATGGCGCTCAACAGCAATGCCATAAGTCTTCTGCTGCAATGTTTCATAAGCGATTCCTCCTTTACTTCGCAGGGTGTCACATAATTCTGCTTATTTTAATTTTACCATGCTTTTCTCGCCCGCGCTGTGTCGTTTAGGGGCGAATTCGTGTTGTTTAGGAGAACAGGGCATATATCGCTTGTGCGATTTGTGCTCCTTTGCTACAATGTTGGAAGAAAGGAGGACGGTACGGTGAGCACAAAAAACAGGAAAATCTGGGCTGCTGGGGTATTGCTGATCCTCACGGTCGCGGCGGCGATCGGGTTCCTGTTCCGCCTGTCGCAGCCGGATCAGGAACAGCGGTCGGTCTACCTGAACTGCACAGAGTCGGATCGCGGCGGCTGGGTATTCTTTACAGAGGCCGGCCCAGTGGAACCTGTCTTCGGCCTTGGTGGTTATATCAACGGTATTCCGGCGGAGGGGACCGGCCCTGTCGCGGCGGAGCGCGTGATGGAGGAACCGGGTGCGCGGCACTTTCTGCAGTTTGACAGTTACGGCGCTGGCCTGCAGGTGTTTCTGGATCATACGCTTCTCTATACAGACTTTCCGGCCGAGGAAAACCCGGTGGACAGCTTTCTGGAGGATGTCGATCCTGCCAGTATTTCCCACGACGGGCTCCGCGTTCCACTGCCGGAGGACTGCGGCGGGAAGCGGCTTCGCATTGTCACCTACGGACCCTCCGGCGATGGCCTTCGCCAGCCGGTACTGCCCTCGCTGGTGGGACGCTTTTCCGACGCCGTGGTACAGACCTCCGGCGTCGTCTGGCCCATGGCGGCAGTCACGGCGCAGCTTTTGCTGGCGATCTGTCTGCTACTGGTGCTGCTGCTTGGCGCACACGATGGCGAGTTTCTCTGGAAGCTGCTGCCTCTGATCGGCTATTTCCTGCTGGCGGCGGCAGCCGGGGTCTGTCATACCTATCTCGAAATTTCGGCCGGGCTGAATGCTGACGCCGGGCTTCTGAACTGGGTCTACCTGATCTATATGGATCTTCTTTACTGCTATCTGGCCGCGGCGCTGCACGGCTGGAAGCGGTGGGTGCTGCTCTCCGGTGCGCTGCTCCATATCCTGCTTTCTGCGCTGTGGAGCTTCGCGGCGCTGCCGCTGCTCGCCAGTGCAGCGGGAGACTGGCTTAGCACCACCCTGTTTCTTCTGGCAGCGGCGCTGCTTCTGTTCTCCCATGAGCAGCCGCTGCGCCGAACGAGCCTGTTTCTCTGCGCGGTGGCGGGCGGTTTATTTGCGTTCTGGGGCGTGACCCGATTCAGCGGAAGCGGGATCTTTTATCCACTGACCAACCCGGTGACCACGCTGCTGGCGGGGTATCCCCATGCATTTTACGCGATCCTGTGCGGCTTTGCCGGTGCGCTGTGCGCCGTGCAGGTGGTGACGGGCTTTGTGCGCGAAACACTGCTTCGCCAGCGCCGGATGCAGGCGATCAAAAGCAGCAGCCAGGCAACGCAGGAAAAGTATGAGCAGGCACAGGAGACAGTCCGGCGGACGGCGGCATTCCGCCATGAGTGGAAGAACCATATCGCCGCCCTGCACCTTTTGGCGCAAAAGCCGGATCAAGCCGGTCTTTTGGACTATCTGAACCGGCTGGATGGAGAATTGGAGCAGCTCTTCCCAAAGGTTTATACGGCCAATTCGACGGTCAACACGATCCTCCAGCGCTTCGCGGCCCAGGCAGACAGGTATGGCGTTTCTTTCCATGTCAACGCCATGCTGCCGGAAACGCTGCCCATTGAGGAGGTGGATCTGTGCGGCTTTCTGTTTAACCTGCTGGACAACGCCGTGGAGGCCGCCGCCAAAACGGAACACAGCGAGATCGTCTGTTCCCTGCAGATCCGCCAGCAGCATCTGGCCATCCGATGTGAAAACACCTACAATGGGGTGCTGCAAACAGATGAAAACGGACAGCTATGCACCACAAAGCAGGATGCCGGCAGCCACGGCTTCGGCCTTTTGCAGATGCGAACCATCGCCGAGAAGTACGGCAGCGTACTGGCTGTCAGCTATGATGACACCCGCTTCACCGTGATGACGGCTCTGAAGCTGCTGCCCGAAAAAGAGTCCCCCATAAGCTCTCTGTAAACACAAAATGCGGCGTCTCCCATCGGGAGACGCCGCATTCTCTTTATCCAAATGGCCTTGCCCTTACTTCAGTTTTGATTGAGATACCGGACGAACTGGTCCTGAAACTGCTCTATATAGCGCCGTCCGATGCTTAGATCTCTTCCATCTGTCAGGTATATTGTCCGGCTGCTGACCCTGCGGATATGGAAGAGGTTTACAATGAAGCTGTTGTGACAGCGGCAGAAGCGATCCTTCGGCAGATACTCCTGCATCTGGCTCAGCGGGCAGAGAATGAATTGTTCGCCATGTGTTGTGTGGAGTACGCTGCCGTGATCCCGGCTTTCAGCGCAGAGGATATCCTCTGCCGGCAGGACAAAGGTCCTGCCGGCCACCCGGAAGGTTACGGTGCGGGGCTGATGATATAACCGCAAATCCGTTTTGATCGCCTGCTCCAGATCTTCCCGGGAAACCGGCTTGAGCAGGTACTGGATGGGGCGGACGCTGTAGCCGTCCTTGAGAAACTCCGTGGAACCGGTGATAAACAGGATGCTGGTCCTGTCGTCCCGCTCCCGCAGCTCCTGCGCCAGCTTCATGCCGGTCTTGCCGTCCATCAGAATATCCAGACAAAGCAGTGAGAACTCCGCACCCGCTGAAAAAGCTGCCTCCAGTTCCTCGGCTGAAGAATAGGGCGTGACCGTATGCTCTATCTGCAGCCCGGACAGGAGCGCCGCGCACTGTGCGCACAAGTCCTCACGGAGATTTTTTTCGTCTTCACAAACCGCCACCCGATACATCCTGCTCACCGCCCTTTCCTTAACGCTCATTATAGCGGATGGCATGGGAATTTGCAATACCGCTGCGCTCCGCCGCCGCACAGCCTTCGGGGTTGAGTTTGCTAAGCACCTATTTATAAATTAAATGTTATTTCCATTACAATTCCGGTTCTATAAAATGCACGGCAGAAGTTTCCCAATATTTTTTAGACACGACTTTCATTACCGTCGAGATTTAGCTGATACATTCGGAATATGACCGGAAAATCTTTTGGCTACCATTGTTCTTCGTAAGAATATTGATATTTCATTCCCACATTCCGCATGACGCCGCCGCTTCGAGGATGGATTTATGTATAATTTAGGGGCGAAAAGCAATCTCCTTTGCAAAAAGAGTGATCCTAAAATATAAACCCAAGGTTAAAGCTACTCTGTATGACAAAATGATGTTCTGCGGAATGACGAAATCTATCTGGGCAAGAAAGTATTTTCTACAGCTCATGGAGTTTGTTGAGCATTCCGAGCACGATCAAAGCGAGCTGAAAGAAGAACTGTTGAATGAAATTGCTCCCATTATCAAGGATCGGCAAAAGTTCCACGATTATGTTCATGCAAAAATAAGCGCGCAGCGGACATTTTGGAATCGTTAGCCATCTATGATAGGCCAAATAGGTAATAATAGCACAGCGAAGTGGACGGCTTTTACCGTCCACTTTTTTGTTGCGGAGGACGATATGGAGATCAAAATTATCAAGGCGTGCTCCTCTGACCCGCAACTTTTTCTCAAAATTTCATCTTTTGCTGGGCAATTCATGTTCTGCATATCGGGATAGGGAGTGAAAGACGAAAATGCGTCTTCGGAAAGGTATCATCTGTACCTTGAAAAACAGGCTTCCACTGCCTTATATCGCCGGCAGGCACGTTAAGCATATGGCCCGGAAGGGGCAGCCGTGCGTAATGACTACGCCACGACCCTATACATTTATATTATATAGGCGAGCGAGATAGCGGACAAGCAAGCTATGGCAACTTGCGGCCATAATCCATATGCCCGATGATGATACACCTTCTTCAATGCAGTCTCAGTGGAGCCATGTAGCGAGCTGCGAAGGAGCCAGAGGAGCCTGGGGGTGTTCACCCGTGGAGCAGTTTAGCCAACTGCCGCCTGCTGTACTTAGAATTACCACCTTATCTAAAATCGCTTGGCTATCTGCATATGGTGTGCTACAATGAACTTACTTGCTATTTTGGCGAAGGGAGGGTGTAGACACAATCAAACAGGTTGCCAAGCTGCAAAGGAGTTCACTATGGAAAACACGATTTGCAGCAATGATTCTCAGCGAACTTATACCGCTGAGCAAGTGGCCCGGATCCTTGGTGTGAGCGTTCGCACTGCATATTATCTCTGCGAGCGCACAACTGAATTTAAGGTAATTCGGCTGGGCAAACGCTGCCTGCGCGTCCATAAAGAGTCGTTTGACAGATGGCTCGATGGGCAGACGAGCGTTTCCTAATCGCGCCAACGAAAGGACGATCATTGCATGGCAACATATCAGGTCCGTGGATCCTCCCATAACATTATTTACCTCTATCGCACCGATGACGGTAAGAGCAAACAGCATTGGGAGACCTACGAAACCGAGCTGGAAGCTATACAGCGGAAGGCCTATATTGAACTATTGCAAAAAGAGAAGCGGTATGACGATATCCGACTGGCGGTACTGGACTATAAGCGCAGAAGAGCTATTGAAAAGACGCAGCGTGAGCTTGCTCAGGCAAACGCAGGTCTTCCAAATGTCCCAATGCCGTCAACGAAGGAAGACAACACGCATCAGACCTTCAAGCACTTTATGGAACGCTTCCTCCCCTTCTATGCACGGAAAAAGCGTTTCTCCCCAAACACATATGACAGCTACGTCAGCAACTTGAACAATCACATCTATCCCTATTTCGGCAACTGGGTAATGAGCACTATCACCGCTGAGGACATTGACCTGTTTCTGGATTACCTCAGCCAGAAGCCCTGCTCAGGAAGCAAAGGATACAAAAAGAAGCCGTCGGAAGTACCGCGGCTCTCTTCCCCAACCATTAAAAAGGTTTTCAATGTCCTCATGGTTGGCTTCCCTACTGCTAAGCAATGGCGCTATGTGACCGAGATCCCAGATGTCGCCCCACCTTCAGAGAAATATCGGAAGCGCAACTACTGGCAGCCAGAGCAGATCCATGATTTCCTCAAATTGATCGAAGATGATCCCATGCTTCACTTGGCCGTGCATATTGGTTTCGTATGCTCTTTGCGCGCCGGTGAAGTGGCCGGCATCGACACCAGCCTCATAGATCTAAAGGACAAAAGCCTTTGGATCAAGCGCATACTGCAAAGAGTTTCCGATGAGTCACTGGCAACGCTGCCGAGGGAAGAAATTATCCATGTGTTTCCTAAAAAGAAGAAAACCTCAAAGAGCAGCCTCATCCTGAAGGCTCCGAAGACAGAAGAAAGCTACCGAAAGCTCTACCTGACAACACCGCTGGTCGAGGAGATCCAACGGCGCCTGGATGAGATTGCAGATAATAAGGCTGTCTTCGGTAGTGAGTACCAGGACCAGGGATTGTTGCTCTGCTTTGCTGATGGATCACCTATTGAACCCAAATCAATCGGTGACGCCTTTAAGGATGCACAGCGACGGCTCAAGATAGAGGATATGTTGGAATTTCAGGGGCTGCGCAAATCAGGTCAGATGCACAAGGTACGCTTGTCGAATAATAACTACCAACTGGTCGCGGAGGCTGCCGGCCAGTCCCCGGAAGTTTTGATGAGCAACTACAATGAAGCGCAGGACTGCGAAAAGCGTGCTCTATCCGAAAAGGTAGAGGAAAGCTTCTATTCGCCCACAACCACTGCTCAAACAGCGGTGCATGCAAAAAAAGAATTTGAGGCCCAAGATCTTCTCGCAAAAGTACAGGAAGATCCGGACCTCTCTCAGCAGTTATTGCGCTTATTGCTATCCTCTGCAATTAGCAAACTTTGATGCAGAAAGAAAAAGTTTAGCTGACTTTTTAGCAAATTTCCGCGTTTTTGATGCTTTGTCAGAAATGCACAAAACCCCGTAACCATTGCGGTTACAGGGTTTTGTTGTCGGGTGTTGACAGAAAAGATGCAGGAGCAAAGTCTTGTGTCGCAAGGGTTTGCGGGCTTTTGAGGCTCGATTTTCCGTTTTGCAATTCGAACCCCCAGCATCTTGTGATGACGGATGAATGATCTGTAAATGTGCGCGTGAATCTGTAAATTAAGTATACGTGAAAATACATAAAACGTCAATTCCAATAGACCAATTTTACGAGCCTTTCATTTGAAGATCCTTTGCGCTATCAATCGTCATGTTTGTTTCCTCCTGTTTTTTGTCTTGGGCGTAGCCTGCGTCAACACAATGGCATAACGTAGTCGGGAAAGCTATTCGTGAACCCGGACAAAGATTTATGCCTGAGCTTGTGAAAAACTTACTTAAATAGAAAGTGGAGACACATTAGCCAATCGCCAGTGCGCCTCCACTCATCATTTCAGTCGGATAATCTGATTATAGAGCATTACGAACTCTTTCTCCACCACCATGTTCTCATGGTAATGCCCGAAGAACCAGTACTGGAATCTGCAGCGTTCCCGAATCTCATCGAAGAAGTCTGTCAGCGCATCTCGCTGGTACAATCCTCTACTGAAGGTGTCCTGGACACTGCTGGGGCAGCAATGGGTAATGATGTAATCTACATCCCACCCTGCCTGATTCAGCGTTTTCCTTGCGGTTTCGTATTCATCCTCGCTGGGCAGTTCCTCTTTCCACCAAGACCTGTGGTTGACGCGGAACAGCGCGCCTGCGGCGTTGAGCTGCCGCAGCTTTCGCTCATAGTCCGGATTATCCGGTTCCAGAATGCCGTCCCGGATATCGTGGCTGCTGGCGCCGCCCATGGTAAATATCCGCTTTCCGCAGATGTTATAAAGCTGGCCCCGCATCAGATGCAGGACGCTGGGGCGTATGGCCTGTACCAAGCCGCCGTGCCATTGGCTGATTGGATAGTTGCGGAGCAGATCATAGTTTTCATGGTTTCCGCTGACGAACAGCGTGGTAAAGGACCTGGTCTCCAGCCAGTCCAGCCACTGCTGCTCCGCATCGCCGCCATCCCAGACACCGCCGAAGTCTCCTTTGTCCTGAATTCGGGATAATGGAGATTATACCGAGTAAATTTCTATACCGAAAAATTTCAGAATCCTGTAAATAAGCAGATTCTACATAAGATTTTTCGGTATAGTATTTTCAATCCAGTGTATAGAGGGCTTGCTTTGCATTCTTGTTTTTCCAGAGTTTCTCAGTGCCTCCGATGATTGGCACTGACTTGTTGATGGCATCACTCATCATCTCCAATGTAGCAAAAGCATAGAAACCAGATGTGGTGGACATGCTTTCATGCCCAAGCAACTGCATTATAAATGGTAAAGGAATGCCGTTTTTATACAAATCCATTGCTTTTGTTTTTCTAAACAAATGGCAGTGAACATTCTCCGGAACCGCATTGCATGTCTCTCGGGCCATCTTTGCCGCTGTACCAACCACGAGACTAATGCTGTCTGTGGAAAGTCTGTGAGGTTTTCCGTCCCTCATGCTATAAAACAGTGGGGCGGACTGTTCCGATGGATGAAACTCCTTCAGATAGGAATTAAGGTGAGCCACAGTCTTCCTCATGATTGGAACATTGCGCCTTTTTCGACCCTTTCCAATTATAGAAATATAGGGGTTAGGTACATCAAGGTGCAGTGATTCTATGTCAAGGTCGGCCAATTCTTGCACCCTGGCTCCTGTATCATATAAGAGTATGAGAATCATTCTGTTCCGTCGGTGTTTCTGCGTGTTCATATCATAAGCAGATAGAATGGCAGCTGTTGCTTCAGGCTGAAGATACAAAATAGGGTGCTTTTCTTCTTTTAGTTTTTGAATTTGGCAAACAGATTCATAGATACCACGAAGTTCAAAGTCCTCCTGTCCACAATATTTTAAAAAAGAACGGATAGATGTGATCCTGAGATTTATTGTTCTGGTTGATGCCCCTTGACCTTTCAACCAGATAATAAACTCTTTTACATAATCACGGGTAAACGCCTCAAAGCTTACAAGCTCGTCTTCGATATTCTTTTTTTCTTTCAAGAACCGTAAATATGTTTTAAGTGACTGCTTATACGTTTCTATCGTCTTACCGGACAGGTTTCGTATAGCGGGCATATAATCATGCAGATAGGAACGCGCCATTGTCCAGAAACATTTGTCTCTTTTACGCTTATATCTCATATGGCTCAACCTCAGGCAGTAAACTCTCCAAGTTCTCTGTTGCAGCGGCATAGTCTGCAAAATAGTCAGGGATCAGGTGCACATAGTAATACGTCTTTTCAAGCGAGGAGTGTCCCATATAGCGCATGAGATAAGGAAGCATGGAAATGACATCTTTTTTCTCTTTAGCCCAACGTGCTATATTGGCACACGCAAAGTGGTGCCGGAAGTCGTATGGCCTTGGCTTAATCTCGCCATCTCGTTTGAGCCCTGCCGCAAGCCATATCTTTCTGAAATTAAATGGTATTGATGATGCAGATATGATATTACCGCTTGGTCCCGGGAAAAAATATTCTCGTTTAGGGAAACAATTCCTTATGGCACAATCATATTCTATCAGGTAAGATATCAACTCATCCGATAAAAATAGCCGACGGTCTCGATGTCCTTTTGATTGTAGGATATCCAGATAACCGTCACTAAGGTGGACATTTTCACAACGGAGATGTCTGGCTTCACCACACCTCGCACCGCAGCAATAGAGAAAACGGTACAGGGCCGGATAAACATAAGGACGCCCTGGTGTTTTCTTTCGGAGCACGTATGGGCGTGTTGACAAAGTCTCGCAACAGCCCTCGCGGTATGTTATAATAAGAAAAAAGTCTGAGGTGATGGGATGCAGCTGGCGATACACATGGTAACAATCGAGGACTTAATGCCGCAGGAGCACTTCCTTCGAAAGCTGGAGGCAGCGCTGGACTTATCTTTCGTATACGAGGAAACGGCGCGGCTTTACAGCCGTAAACTCGGCCGTCCGCCCATCGACCCGGTGGTCATTGTGAAGTATCTGCTGGTGGGTTTCCTGTACGGCATCCCGTCGGAGCGGCAGATCGAGCGACGCGTCCAGACCGACATCGCCCTGCGCTGGTACCTGGGCCTCGACCTCTTCGACCGGGTGCCGGATCACAGCACCGTCTCGCAGCTGCGCCGCCGGAAACCGTCCTTCCGCAAGGTGTTTCGGCGGTTATTTGAAGAAGCCGTGGGGCAGTGCGTCGAAAAAGGTCTGGTCAGCGGGCGCGTGGTGGGGGCGGACTCGACCCATGTGAGGGCCAACGCCTCCCGTGCGTCGGAAGAACTGGTGGAAGTCGCGGAGGAGGCCGGCGTTTACTGGGAACGGCTGGACGATTATGAGGAGGAAGGGTTGGAGGAACTTGAGCGGCGAACCGGAAAGCGCCGCAAAAAGCGGACAAAGCAGATCAAACGGGACAACCGCCGCACCCACAAGCGCGTCAGCCGCACAGACCCGGAGTCGGGTCATCTGAAGCGCCCGGGGAAACCGGAGGGGCCTCATTACCTCGCCCATCAGGCGGTGGACAGCGACTACGGCATCATCGTAGGCCAGACCGTGACTGCCGGAGATGTGAACGATTCCGTGCCGTTTTTGGGCTTGATCGAGCGTATTCACGAAAATGTTGTACCAATTCAGACCGCTACCGCGGACGCCGCCTACGATTTCCCGCTGGCCCATCGGGTGCTGGGCGAGCTGGGGATCGACTTTTTCGTGCGGCCGCAAAAGACCGCCGCACGGGTGTCCGTCCAGTTTACGCGGGACGATTTTTACCGCGATGAGAACCGTGATGTGTACCTCTGTCCCGGCGGAAAAGAGCTCCGTTTAAAGCGGCTGGCCCGCAGCGCCAGCGGTTTGTTTTGGGAGTATCAGGCGGATCAGCGGGACTGTGCGCTCTGTCCGCTGCGGGACAAATGTCTGCGCGAGGACGACAAACGCGGGGCACGAAAGGTGTCCGTCAGTTACTTTGCGGCGGACCGCCAGCGCAACCTGGAGCGCCGTTCCAGCCCTGAATACCGGGATGCGCTGAAACTGCGGCAGGTCTGGTGCGAGGGCTCATTTTCCGCGCAGAAGCGCGAGCACAACTTAGCGCGCATTTTGCGACGAGGCTTAGAGGCAGCGGAGGACCACTGCCTCTTGTCTGCGACCGCATTGAACCTGAAACGGATGATAAAATACGCCGGATGACGCCAGTGGGCGTCTTTTTTATTTACCCAAACGAGGATAAACTGGGATTTGTCAACAGCGCCACGTATGAGTCACATTCTTTAAAAAATCGTTGTATCTCGATGTCGGACAGCAAGTAAACTTCTGGTCGGAAAGAGTTCTGGGAAACAGGGTATTCAAGAACATATGCGTCTAAATCACCCATGGAGCGAAGATAGCGTCCGAACTCTCTAACAGGACTTATCCAAGGGCCGCATTTTGAATTGGAGTGTTCAGAGCGTTCAATACTCCATCCTACTACGAGGCTTTTGCAGAGAACCGTGTTGTTGCCATGCTTGAAATTGTACCGATCTAAGCTCTTTAAACACCATTGAGCCGATGCATTATATTGTATGCCTATGGAATTTTTAAACTTTAGGAATGTTTCCAGAGATGGCCCGAGCGCACTTATAAAAAGACTCATGTATTTACCTTTCGAGATATTCCTGCAAGAGGCAGTACACATTCTTTAAGGTTACTTATGTCTGCGGTTATATAGATATCGGTAGTTCTTGTTTCCGCATGCCCAAGGATTGCTGCAATTGTTGTTAATGGAATGCTATTTTGAACCATCATCGATGCTGCGTTATGGCGCAGCATACACATACCCCAGATACGACCATCCTTTTGTATGCCAGCGCGTTGGAGTATGTTGCTTACGATATAGTAGCACGTTGAGTGTCCCCCCAAAGGTATAAAAGGTGCTTGGCTTCGCAAGAACACATGGTCATCGTCAACTCTGGGACGCTCCTCTAAAATATAGCGATAGATCGAATTCCCAATATCAACTGTTAATGGAAGGCATACAGCGTTGCCCGTTTTGCTTTGCTGAAAGAAAATGGTCTCATTGTCCCAGTCTATATTGGCGAGCCTCAAATCGACCACATCAACCGCACGCATTCCCGTAGTAAGCCCCAGGAAAAATATCGCTGCATCTCTGTGAGATACACTTGGAGATGATAGTACTTCTTCTATACTCATGATCTCATTGTCCGTAAACATTGGAACTATCCGCTTGGTGCGGTAAGGATGAATCCCTGCCACTGCAAAATAAAGATCTTCACGCCCAAAATGCTGGAAGATATTGCGCAATATGCAGAGGACATTACGCTGATGTTTCTGAGACCAAGAGCAAATATAATTTACGACATCTGATACAGCCAGATCCTTTAAGGTCAGTATTCCACCGTCCTCCATATAGCGAAGGAGATGTAACATCCCATTTTGAAAAAATCCGATCGTTCCAATATTTGAATACTGTGTTTTTAAGTGCTCCATATAATCCTGATAGATTTCTATGAGATGTATAGATTTCGGCGAATTCTTCTCTTTTGTGACCATTGAGAAATCAAAAGTGCCTTGGAGATAAAATGAATTTATTAGCCGCACAAAACGACCATACATGACATTCCGATATCCGACAAACGCTCCTGTTTCCTCATTAAACACATTATCAGCAAATATTTGACCAATGTTGACTGTATAAGTATCATAGCCATTTTCTGCGCAGAACTTCTTGAATCTATTGCTGACTTGTTTGTAGTTTTCGATACTTTTTACCGCATAGCCTGCATTGGTTAAAGCGGCTAAAAAGGCCTCGCACAAATCATTAATATCTGATTTCATAGAAGACACCCTCCATTTGCCTGGTGCTTCCTATAATATCAAAAATATTATGCCGAAAAAAGTCTTTAAATTATTGTATTTTCAGCGCAATATAAAAGATTTCGGGATAATATTTTTTTCGATATAATCTCCACAGATGATGAGGTAATCCTCTTTGGTCAGGTCACGTTGCTCATGGAATGCTGCAGGCAGGAGCCTGCTGAAATCACCGTGCGTATCACCGGTTATAAAAATGGCCATTTCCTTTCTCCCTTTTCTATTCATTCTACTTCCTGTTCCAGCACCACATCCGAGTCTCGGAAGTGGATGTGGATGGTTTCCGCATCCTCCACCGTGATCTTTTGGATGACCTGCCGGACGAGCTCATTGTCAAATTCCGTGTAGCCCGCGGCGCATTCCATGATACTGTCCCACATCTGCCGGCGTCTGGCAGCCTGTTCCTCCAGATCGACCTCTGCCTGCTGCGCGTCTGCGATCTGCGCCTTAAGGGATTCCTTCTCATCCGTCAGCGCTTTCATTCTGGCATTCAGCTCGGTATCGGCCATGTTGACGAGCAGCCGATCCAGCACATCGCTTTGCTCCCGGCTCACCGCATCCATACGCTTCTTCAGCTGCAGCAGCCGTGCACCGGCCTGAGATAACGCCTGCCTGGCTTCCTCCGCCATGGCCAGCACATCGGGGCAGACCTCCTGCCGGATGGCGGCGTACTCGTTCATGGCCGCGAGGATGGCGCTGTGCAGCTTGCCTTCATCCAGTGTCGGAGAGTGCCAGCAGTATTTTGTACCGAACTCCAGCCGGGAGACACAGCGCCACACGATGCGCTTTTTCCCATTTCTGGCCCATGTGACCCGCTTGTAGGGGGAGCCACACTCGCCGCACACCAACAATTCTGTCAGAGCGTATTTGCCGGAGTATTTCCCAAGTTCCGTTTTTCCGCTCTTTTGCAGCACCTTCCGTTTGCTGGACCGGCGCGTCATCTCCTGCTGCACCTGATTGAACAGATCCCTTGAGACAATGGCCGGATGGCTGTTCTCCACATAGTACATCGTGCGTTCACCACGGTTCTTTTTGACCTTTTTGTTGATGCAGTCCGTCACATAGGTTTTCTGCAGCAGGGCGTCTCCAATGTACTTTTCATTGGTCAGGATATTGTGGATGATGGAGGGAGACCAGCGCTCTACACCCTGTGCGGTGGGAACACCGTCCTCGTCCAGCTCCCGCTTGATCTGTCTCAGGGTGCAGCCGTCCAGATACCTGTGGTAAATGCGGCGGATGATCTCCGCTTCCTCCGGTACGATCTCCGGCTGTCCGTCCGCCCCCTTCCGGTATCCCAGCATCTTTTTGTACTGGAAGGTGACCTTTCCCGCCTCCGCGCTCTTCTGCTTTCCCCATGCGACATTCTTGCTGAGAGACTCGGATTCCGCCTGGGCGAAGCCGCTGAACAGGGTGATGAGAAATTCGCTGGATTCCGTGAGGGTGTTGATGTTTTCCTTCTCGAAGTACACCCCAATGCCGTTTGCTTTCAGGAGCCGCACCGTATCCAGGCAATCCACCGTGTTTCTGGCAAAGCGGGAGAGGGACTTGGTGATGATGAGGTCGATGTGTCCCCGCTTGCAGGCAGTGATCATCTTGTTGAACTGCGTCCGTTTTTTCAGGCTGGTGCCTGAGATACCCTCATCGGCATAGATCCCTGCCATCTCCCAATCCGGGCTGTCCTGGATCTTCTGGGTGTAGTAGGTCTTTTGCGCCTCATAGCTGTTGAGCTGCTCTTCACTGTCCGTCGAGACGCGACAGTAGGCCGCTACGCGCATTTTTCCGTCATGGTCTCTGTGCAGTTCTTCCGGTTTTCTGGTTGCGGGGATCACCCGCACCCGCCGCTCTAAGGTGGCTGCTGTCGCTTCCATGGATCATTCATCCTTTCCTGTCGCTTTTTTATCCGTAAATATAAGAGTTACTTCGGTATCCTGTGAGATGGTGATATGGGAAACCGCTCGTTGGAAGCGTCTCCAATCCGCCTCTGTCAGACTATCTGACGGCTCAGATTCGGCAGACGGCTCTGGACAGCAGTCATACCGCGCTGCCGCACCCTGCAGGATCAGCGCCATCACCGCTTCCGGCGAGTCTGGCTGCTCCAGCCCCCGGTTGATGGCATTGTCCAGCCGCATGACCTCCGCAGAGGGCGTGTAGGCGGTGCAGCTGGGCTGTTCATGGTCCCGGAACTGACGGACGATCCCGTTTACCGTCGCATCCATGTCCATGACCGCGGTATTCCCGCAGCCTTCGCATCTCAGATACAGCTTGCCGCTGTTCTGCCAGCCGCCGCCCAGCCGGGTCATCTTCCCGCCGCAGGTGCAGCGGAAGTATGGAGTCAACCGCGCAATGGCAGGCTTCTCTCCGTGGGACTGCTTCCTGGCATTCTTTTCCGCCGTCTTTTCCTGCGCCGCTTGGAAAATATCCGCTTCCACCAGTATGGGGTATCCCTCCTTACCGGTGTAACGGGGATTTTCCAAAAGGCGCTTTACCTTATGCTTGTTCCAGAGCGGCACTTCCCGGCAATACGGAATACTCTGCCGGTTCAAGGCGTCCGAGATGGCCTGATAGGAAGCCCCGGCGTTGTAGAGCGTAAAGACCATACTGACGGTCCGCTGCTCCTCCGGCACGATCTCTAACGCGCCGTTTTGGATCTGATACCCGTATAACACCTTGCGGTTGATCATCTTGCCGCCACCTCCCATTGTTCTGTCAGCTCCAAGCCTCCGTAAAGCCGGAAGCGGATACGGTTTTGAGACTCTGCAATGATCTTCTCCACCAGATGTTCGAACAGCTCTTCATCGAAGCCGTCCAGCCGTTCCGGTCCGTTGAGAAGCGTCTGCTCCACCTTGCGGAGCGCATCCATCGTTTCGTCTATCGCTTCGTTCTCTGTCAGCCCGCGCCGTTCTCCGCGAAGCTGCGCCAGTCTGGCGCTGATGGCATTCATGCGGGCGGCGCAGATATCCGCGTCCAGCAAGCCATTGGCCCGCAGAGTGCTGATCTTATGGCTTTCTTCTGTTGCTTCCGCGATGGCCCGGTTGATGGCCAGCACCTGCGGATGATTCTGCCGCAGAATCGTGTCCAGCGTGTTCAGCTGCCGGAGGGCCGGGGCCAGAATGATGTCCGCGTTGCTTTTGAGTCTGTGGTACATCCGCAGGAAGGCGGCATGGATCTCCGCTTCCGGGATGCGTCCTACAGGGCAGTCCGCGGCGTGGCGGTCGTGGGTTCGACAGACCCATGTCACATATCCGTTCTGGCTGCTTCGGCGCTGAAACACCGTCCCGCAGTTCCCGCAAACGATTTTTAAGGCAAGAGGGCTTTTTTCTCTGCGCTTTTTCTCTTTCTGCGCTTTCTTTTGCAGCAGTGCCTGCACCCGCTCAAAGGTATCCCGGTCGATGATAGCTGGATGGGAGTTCTCCGTGTAGTATTGCAGGCGTTCCCCGTGATTTCGTTTCTGCACGAAGGGGAAGCCGCAGCTGTAGGATTTCTGGCTCAGAGCGTCTCCGATGTACTTTTCATTGGTCAGCAGGTATCGAATTCCCGTTTCTCTCCAGCATTCCGCGCCGGACTGGGAGGGGATGCCCTTTGCCGTCAGCTGCTCCGCGATCCATCCAGAGCTGCGCCCCTTGAGGTATGCGTCGAAGATCCAGCGCACCGTGGCGGCTTCCTCCGGGACGATCTCAAGGTCTTTCTTATTTACGATTCGGTATCCGTAAGGGGCGGTGCAGGTGATAAATTCCCCACGCTCCATCCGCCGCTGATAGCTCATCTTCTGATTGGCGGAGATGGAGATGGATTCTTGCTGGGCAAGAGAACCGGAAACGCTCACCATCAGTTCGGTGGTGAGCGTTTTCGTGTCGATATTTTCTTTTTCAAACCGGACGCTGACGCCCATGGCGGATAACTCCCGCAGGGCGGACAGGCAGTCTCTGGTATTCCGGGCGAAGCGGGATACGGACTTCACCAAAATGCGGTCGACCTTGCCCTTCCGGCAGTCCCGCATCATGCGGTTGAAGTCATCCCGCTGATCCATCCGGGTGCCGGTCAGCCCTTCGTCGGCATACACATCCACCAGCTCCCAGCCGTCATGCTGGGCGATCTCTTCCGTATAATTGCGGATCTGGGCGGCGTAGGAATGCAGCTGATCCTTGGAGTCCGAGCTGACCCGGCAGTAGGCCGCCACCCGCAGATGTTCCGCTTCCCGCGTCTGCGGCGCGATGATTTTTACCTGTGCCATGTTTTTCACTTCCCTGTATCTTTTTTGTCAACACACAAGCTACCACACGATCCGCAGAATATCCAGAACTATTCCCAAACAGTCTGCGGGGAATATTTCTCTCTGGCCAGTCTCTTGGCGTAAGACAGTTCTTCCGCGCTCAGCAGGCCGATTTCCGCCAGATGCTCCAGCATCCTGACTGCCAGCCGATACTGCAATTCTTTCTTTGCGTCGATCATCTTCCCACCTCAAAATAGCTCTCCGGCTTTTTCTCCCGCAGAAACCTTGTCACTTCCCGCAGGCTGCCGGTCCTCCGCATTTCCGGCAATGCCTCACTCACAGCCTGGGCGTATCTGCGCCCACGGCAGGCCCGTTCATCCAGAATGGCGATGACGCAGGTATCGCTCTCCGTGCGGATGGCCCGTCCAAAGCCTTGGCGCAGCTTGATCTGCATCTCCGGTACAGCTACCTCACGGATGAATGCGTGAAGGGAAGAATACTTCTCCAATTCCCGTTCCTTTCGTGCGTCTGGGTAGGCGAAAGGCAGGCGTGGGATGATCAGCAGAGATACACAGTCGCCGGGGAAATCAAAGCCCTCCCATGCCGCGCCGGTGGCCAGCAACACCGCTCCCGGCGTGTGCCGGAACTGTTCGATGATGTGGGGCGCGTTGCGGCCCAACGTCAGCAATGGGAATGAGAGAGATTCCTCCCGCAGCCGCTCCTTCACAGCCGACATGGCTGCGTAGGAGGTAAAGAGCACCAGCGCGTGACCGGAAGCTGCTTTGATGAGTCCGACGAGCTCGGCAGTCAGCTCATTAAAGTACACATCCGTATCCTCCACTCTCTGGCGGGGCGGGATTTGCGGAAGGTAGAGCAGGCAGTTGTTCCGGTAGTCAAAGGGGGATGGAGAAACGGATTCCGTGACACGGTGTCCCTTCTCCAATCCTGCCTGCGTTTTGAAACGGCGGAAATCGCTGCCCACCGCCATGGTGCCGGAGGTCAGAACAAACGCCTGATCCGGCTGCCACAGGATCTTTTTTATTCGCTGCGTGATATCGCCGGCTGCGGCGCACAGCATGGCGCCGCCTGTGCTGACATCTTCGGCAGTGTAAAAAATCATATCTGTCTGGGAACTGGTGAACAGCTTGACCGCGTCCAGCACCGTATTCAGCTGGCGGCTTCCCAGCGGGGAGAGCAGGCTGCCGATCTGCCGCTGGATGATGGGCAGTGTGCAGGATGGCGCGGTCAGCAATCGCAAACAGGCTTCCACCGGCTCCGCTTCCTCTCTGGGCTGCGCCAGCTTGCGCAGCAGAGGGCCGGTGCTGTCCTCCAGCATTTCTGCCGCCAGTAAGTACCGTTCCTCTTTTAGCTGAAGGATCAGGTTTCGTATCTCTTCGGCCGCCAACGTCACACCCAGCATCTGCTGTGCGGTTTCCGGGAGCTTATGGGCTTCATCCACGATGATGATGCTGTGCTCCGGGAAGATGGGGCGTTTTCCCTCGCTGCGGTGGATGGCGTCTGCCACCAGCAAATTATGATTGCAGATTTGAAGCAAAAATTGATCTTTGTCGCAGGTCTTGAGGAACCGCTGATAGCGGCAGTCCCTCTGTTTGCAGTCGCAGACCTGCGGTACGCAGACACGCTCCCGGTCATAGCCGCTGAGATGAGAAACTCTGTCCATGTCCAGCGTTTCCCTAAGAGTCCGGAGCGCCGTCAGCGCTTCCGGATTTTTCTTTGCAGGATATACCTGACGCAGCCGCCTGTCCAGCCGCTCGTCGCAGACATAATGGCTTTTCCCTTTGCGGATGACCGCTTTCAGTGGCTTGGTAAGAATCCCGTCCGCCATTAGGACGCAGGACAGCAGCGGCAGATACTCCATCAGCACCGCGTTTTGCAGCGCGATACTGGAAGTGGAAATGATGATGGGGCGGGCGATCTGCCCTGTCGGGAAAGCAGACGCTGCCGTGGCAGCCGCCAGATAGGCGTAGGTCTTGCCGATGCCCGTCCCGGCATCGCACAGGGCGATCTTCCCGTCCTGCATGGCTTCCAGCATCCGGTGACTCAATTGGATCTGCTCCGGACGCTGCGCCATACCGTGGGCGGGAAGAAGGTCCTGAAAAATATGGTCGATCAGTTTATGGGCTTTCAGCCTGTTATCGTTGGTATTCATCCGATAATTACCTCTTTTCCTGTCATGCTTTGTTTTCGTTTCCACCGTATTTGCAGCGCGCGCCCCGGTGGGAAAAGGGAACAATACGGACAAGGTCCGGCAAGACCTTCACGGGCGTATTTCCGGGATCTCTACTGTTTTCAATCCCGGAGCAGCCCAGCCTCTTCATGCTGGCCAGTGCATTGTGTCTCATTATCTGCCCGGACAGCGTCTCTGCGGGCGGCGCTGCCAACGCCGTCCCTGCGCAGGTAAAATCGCTCGCCGCGGGAAGCTGCAAGGCTTCCCGCGGGTCGTGGCGCACACTGCGCGGATTGCTCTTCTGTCCGGGTGGTTATCCGTATTGCTGGTATGCAATTTTCAAGGAACAGCGAGGGGCGATTCGGAGCCCCTCACTGTCCTCCCGAAAATTGCGTTCGGTGAATACCCTTATTTCGAGGAATTTTCAAAAAACTTTTTGAGATCCCGCAGGATGCGGTCTCTCCGCTTGATGACCGCCCGCTGGCTGACGCCCATTCTTTGGGCGTATTCCCGTGTAGACGCGCCGTCGAAGAACAGGGCGTTGATGAGTTCCCGGTCGGTATCCTTTAGTGACAGCAGCGCCAGCAAAAGGATCTGCTTCTGTTCTGCCAGATTCCGAAGTTCCTCACGCTCCAGTGCCTCCGTTTCGGCGCTGGGGGACGTTTCTGCTCCGACATAGTCCGGCAAAAGCGCATCTTCCTCCATCTGCTCCAGAGAGAGCAGTTTTCCGGAGGACTGTTCCTCCATGATGTAGCGCTCCCTGCGGTCTGCCTGCGCATAGGCGAGGTAGACATCCTCCGGCACCTCTACGTCCATGCCGTCTACAGTGATGATATTGGCGATGACTTCGCCACCTTCGCTTCGAACGCGCCGATAGTTGCGTTCTTCCTGCCATTTTTTCATGATTCATGACTCCAATCTCAGATTTTTTTGAAATGTCTGAGATTGGGTCACGGATATTTAGCGATATAGGGCTGCCAGCGTCTGCGCATTGTGTGCCTTTCCGCTTTTCAGCCGAAGAAAGGCACAAAAAAAGAGCCTTACGCATAGCTGAAAAGCTACTTGTAAGGCTCCTAACTCAATGTTCCCATATTCGATGATGGGTGGCTGGTGCGCTTGACGAAGTCATATCAATTGGATTTTTAATTTATGCCTGAACATATCCCATAAAGGGGATGGGCGTGTGGATCAGGGGGTGAGCATCCGGTGTCAGCACCGTGATGCCGATCTGTTCGCCGCACTTGGGGCATTTGGCGATCAGGTCAGGGTGTTCCGCTCTGTGCAGAGCAAACAGCCTGTACTGAGACTGCTCCGCACCACTGGGGATATCCGCGATACGGCCCTTGCCGCACAGCGGACAGCGCAGGGAATTGGTTTTTGACATAGCGCCTCGCTTTCTCTGTTCTCTTTTTTGAGAACAGCACATGAAAATTTTTTACAGCAGGTTATGGTTCTCCAACCGAATGCGCATGGCCTGTTTGGATACCTGAAAGATACCTGCCATATCCGTCACCAGCTGTTGGTTCGTCCGTCCGGAGCGCAGCTGATAGAAACAGCGCTTGACCTGCGGCAGCGGCAGCAGAAGGATAGAGCCCAGCAGGTTCGCCTGCACTTCCAATGTGTTGTCGCTCTCATCGCCGGAACGGAGCGCCGCGTTTTCGCCGGTCCCGCTGAACTGTTTCTTATGGAGCAGCCAGTGCCCCAGCTCATGGGCGCAGGTAAAGCGCAGCCGCCCGGTAGATGCTTCCTCTTCGCAGAGAGAGCAGTCGATGAGGATGGTGCCGCCCTTGACGGGAAGAAGGTCATAGCGGTGGTTTTCCCGGTCATAGATCGCTGTGAGACCGTCGTCAAAGATTGTCTCGCCCAAAACCCGCCCATTATTCCGCAGATATTGATACTCCAGCACCAGCCCCTGTGCCTCGATGATGTCCTCAATGGGAATGGCTGCGGGGGAACCGTAATAAAGTCTGGGGTCATAGGCGGTGATCACATCGCGGGCGATCCGCTCCAGCGCCTGTTCGCGGTAATATGCTTTTTTCATGCGTCTATTTCACCGCCCTCTTTGGATTTCTTTGCGCGCTGGGTAATCCGGTCGATAAATTCCTGCCACTCCTGGTCTGTGGCGTCTGCCTCCTTTGCCGTGCGGAGCGCGGCCCGGACGATCTCCCGATTCATGATGTAGTCCGGCAGGTCTGCGGATACCCGGTTATTCTGGGACTTGGCGGCAAGATCCAGCATCTGCTCGGTTTCCACCTTGCTCAGATGCAGTTCCTGCTCCAACCGTTCCAAATATGCGCGCGTCGGCGCCGGTCTGCGGTCGTTCTCAATGTTGCTCAGATAGACTGGCGACAAGTCCAGCTTTGCCGCCAGTGTGCGCAGGGACAATCCGATAGATTGCCGTTTCTCTCGAACGAAGCTGCCGAATGTCTGTTCCAAGTAACTCACCTCCTATCCGTGTTCTCTTCTCTGGAAACACTGTAGCCCCAGTATAGCAAACATTCGTTCGATTGGCAAGCCGTGAGTGAATTGTCAAACTAAGTGCAACAGGAGTTGAGCTCGAAGTCCCATAGTTCC
>ERZ780218.626-NODE-626-length-30454-cov-5.667259_pt1 | contig 30454 bp, 38 predicted proteins | sample MGYA00510975_ERZ780218 | MGnify/ENA primary metagenome ERZ780218 (study PRJEB29588, sample SAMEA2152063) | human gut metagenome | biome: human gut; feature: human-associated habitat; material: faeces | place: Denmark | collected 2008/2010 ... | reverse complement strand
CCTGAAACCCGAATGCGAAAAGAGCGGCTGGGAGAAGTTTAAGGACGGCTGTAAAAAGGTCGGCGAGTGGTGCAAGGAACATTGGAAAGAGTTGGTTATAGGCGCTATATGTATTGTTATTGGCGCTGTTTTAACCGCATTGACAGGTGGTTCATTTTTAGCAGCACTTGGTATAGGATTTAAGGCAGCTGCAATGGCAGGTCTTATATCTGGTGGGATTAGTGTGATGAGTTCACTGATAGTTTCGATTTTCAGTGGAGATAGTTTTAAAACGATGTTCGGAAAAGTGTTAAGATCATTTGCAGATGGTTTCGCTAGTGGATTTATGTGGGGTGGAATTTTTGCTGGTGGTGCACAGACAATATCTGCAATATTAAAATTTTCTAGAAGCGGTACATTGATATTGGGCGGTAAGCAACTGCAATTATTCAAGCCAAATAATTTCTCAGGTAAAACTTTGGGTAAACTAAAAATATGGTCTCCAAACGGACTTAATAATCCTAATTCTGGTGGAACATTATTTAAAATTGGAAAAACTTTCAGAATAGATTTTGAGGCTGGAAAACAACTTTTTCATACGCATATTACATATAATTTATACAATAGTATGCCTAAATTTATAAAATCCATGAAATGGATATTTGATCCCGCTAAACGTGATGTACATGTTAGATTGACTTCAATATTAGGAGGTGTAATAGGTGTTACGCAGAAAGAATGACCAAAAGAAAAAAGTGAAACAAGCATTTATTGATGGTGATGTTTCTACAAAGTTATTAACAGAAATAATTAAGCTAGCACCATCTTTTTTCTTTCTTGAAATTTGCGATATTTGCAAAAATGATGAATTAACAAAAATTATTACTGATTCTAAGCAAACATATGCATCATTGATAACTAAAAACGAAAATACTGATATTGTTATCGCAGCAAATAATGACTTTTTTAATGTGTCTGTCAATTTATTGTTTGAAAGCTTATCTGAAACTATAGTTATATATTTTCCTTGTAAAAATATTACGTTTCAACAATTTCTTTATAATCGTGAACCGTACTCAAACAATCCGCAAAAATCAGCTATTATAAAAGGTCTATGTTATATGATCTGTACATGGGTAACAAATGAAAATAGATTATATTTTCATTTTGATAATTTTAAGGGTATAGAAACGTTTGAAAAAATTAAAACGTTAATTTGAAACAATTATAGAAATTTAATTTTTACCACAGATTCAGGAAGAAAAAATTGAATCTCTTGAATCGTTGAATGAAAATATTAATGAATACATTTCCGATGTTGTGACTATCGACCAAAACGCTGCTGATGCAATCAATAAGAGCAAAAATGACTTTTATGATAAGTACGAATACTTAAAACCGGATATTGAAAAAAGCTGGTTGGAAGAAAAAGTGGATAACGCTTGTGAGTGGTGCAAGGAGCATTGGAAAGCAGTTGTTACAATTGTAATTGTGATTGCCGCAGTTGCCTGCTTATTTATACCAGGAATTAATGCAGCCGTTGCAGGTTTGGCATATGGTAAGCTTATCTTGGCTGTGTCAGTTGGTGTAATAAAAGGAGTTGCGATTGGATCAATAGCAGGCTTGGCCCATCAGGTAAGGCAAAACTTGAATTTGAAAAAGCAGTATATAATAAACAAGTCGGAAAAGATGGAATTTTACGTGATCCAAATACGAAGCAAATTTTAAACTGGAAGCCCGGAGAACCAAGAACAGGTAAGGTTGATTTTGGGCACAAAGCGGGCAAAAATTATTCTAAAATGTTTGAAAAATTTAGTAATGGAAAAATTTCCTTGAAACAATTGAAAGCATTTCAGTCTAACTCCCGAAATTTTAGAATTGAAGGATATTCGCCTAACAGGGGACATTTATACGAAAAAACAATTTTTGAAATAACAAAAGGATTTCCATGGTTGAGCAGTGAATCGAATGCTTGGAAGGAGTTTAAATATGCAGATTAATGATAATGAATTTGGAGGTTTTGTGGTATCAAAAAATGTTTATTTAGGAAGGCCAATAAGATATTCATATCGGGAACAAAGTTCAATATCGGAACTTAATGGGTGGACTATTTATTCGTGTGACGATGACAAAAAGTATGTTGAAAATCCTGATAATTTTATAATTCTGGGGGCTAATTCAATTTATAAGATAGCACCTGTAATGTTAGAAATTTTCAATGCGCCATATGGTACGGATTTATGCTGGTTATATGAAGAAGATGTTCATATAGGATTTTACGATTTAATAAATGAAAAAGAGATATCTATCGAAGAAATTTTAAAGCAGTAACAAATTAAGGTAAAATAAAATGGAATACTTATTATTTGAAATACTGTATCGAGGTTTAAACTATGAGAAGATGCGAACTACTAAAAACATACGAAAGAGTCAGATAATCGAACTAAGGAAACATATGGCATTATTGAGGATGGTTCTTAATCTTATAAATGCTATATACTATAAATTTGAAACTAATTACTGTCAAGCAATGAAAAATAATATTGCATCAGTAATAACAAATGATTCTGAATATACCTTAAAATATTATCATCCGTTATTTACTGATGATAATGCTGATTTTGAGTCAAATGAGAGTTACGAAAGAGTTCTCAAACTATTGAATTATATATTTGCTATGATTGATCTGGACTTATCAGAAGAAAAGATTGATATATCGCATTTAAATATGTTGTTTAGATCTGCTCACAATTTGCCGAGATGTATGCTGAAAAAGGGATGCCTGGACAAATCATATGTTCATAACATTTCAGAGGACGAGTGTATAGATTATTCAGTATCAAATATGGATGTAAAATTGAAAAGTGAAATATCAGGAATAATATAGTTATAAAATAATCAAAACTTGTTTTAAATATACTTATGTAGTAAAGGAACGAATATATGGCAACTATAACTTTATACGCAAGCAAAGTGAACCGGATGCCAAGTCTGATAAACAACGCTAAAAAAGCTGTAAAAGAATATAAGTCTGATTTGAAATCGCTAAAATCAAAGGTTCTTACAATTGACGGCAGCGTATGCAATGTTGACGATGTGATTAGTTCTATCAAATCGTCTTCGCAAACCCAAGAGGACAAGATTGATGCTCTTGATACGCTGAAGAAAGATGTAAATGAGTTTGTTTCTGAGGTCGTGCGTATTGACAGCGAGGCCGCTAACGCTATAAATAAGAGCAAGGACGATTTTTACGATAAGTATGAATATTTAAAGCCGGATATTGAGAAAAGCTGGCTGGAAGAAAAAGTGGATAACGCTTGTGAGTGGTGCAAAGAGCATTGGAAAGAAATTCTTATTACTGTGACAATTGTAATAGGTGCAGTGTTAGCTATTGTTGCTGTTGTTGCTTCAGGCGGTTTAGCTTTAGTTCCGATTTTAACCACAGGTTTGACTGCTTTGGGAGTATCTGCAGGTACAGCTTTAACAATCGCGACCATAGCAAGCTATACAGTTGCCGCAATAGCAATACTTTCAACCCTTGGCTCAAGTACATTAAATATAATTGATACATGGTGTAGTATCGAAAATTCAACATTTAAAGCATGGCAAAAAGGTTTGAATATTTTAAGTGCTGTATCTAATGGTTTTTATTCCATAGGCAATATGTATAATTCTATTAAAGGAGTTTCTGGTAAAGAATTTATTGCTAGACAGAAGGCTGTAGAAAACGGTAAAATAGGATATTCAAATTTAGATGCGAACCATCCTAATATGAAACATAAATCAGGGGCAGATTATGATCAAACTCGAAAAACTGATATTTTGAATGAAAATATGACACGAAATAATGGACAGTTAAGAAGTGATAAAACCGGCAAACTTCTTGAACAGCCCCAAAAGTCGATGAAAGGTGTAACACCTCCAAAAAATGAAGCTCAGATAGATCATATTGTTGCTAAGGCAAACGGCGGAGCAAATAGTTTCAGTAATGCACAGGTTATTGAGAGATCAGCTAATATTGCTAAGTCAAATCAACTCTTATTCACAGATAAAGACTACATATTTTATAGTATACCAGATAAAAGTAATATATTAGTGTCAATTCTCTCTGGAATTACAGGTGCAAATTCATTTACACAGGGAATGTATAATGCTTTTAAGGAGGAGAAAAATGAAAAATAAAATAATGGTAAGTTTCGAGCAATTATATAATAACTGTATTTATTCTTCTGTTGCACATTCAATTTTTATTCTTAAAGCGCCTTTTTTCGCTTATACTCAGTCTTGGGATGGAATTAATTATAGTTTTAATTATGGTTCTACAAGAGGAACCATAACTTTTGATTTATCTGGACATATAATGACTGGTGCAGCTCGTGATGATAAAAGTATTCGGAGAAAATGGTATCCAGTTTATAAAGCAATATCATTGTTTGATCAGTCTCCTGAAAAAAATAAGTTACTTGCAGAAAATGAAACGCTTGAATATTTATATGATGAAGAGGGTGGTATAATTCAGCCCATGGCAACGATAGCTTTCTGGAATGAAGGAAATGAAATATATACAAATGACGATGATATGTCATTTAAAACTAATGGAGGAGAATATATACTAAAAATCGCTGAAAGTCATAACAAATTAAGAGAATATTGGAGGGAACAATATAATCTGAAATATGAAGAATTATCTGCAATTGATTATATTTTCAATTGTTTAAAAGATAATCAAAAAATAAAAAAGAAAGATATATCTATAATTAACAAAAAATGTAATGGGTATAATGAATGCTTAGAATCATTAAGTGAATTGGGAATTCATTTTAAATGATTAACAGCTCAGATAGAAGGGTAACTACAAGTATTTATACGCAAGCAAAGTGAACCGGATGCCAATTCTGATAAACGACGCTAAAAAAGCTGTAAAAGAATATAAGGACGATTTGAATTCATTGAAATTGAAGCTATTCACAATTGACAGCAGCGTTTGTAATGTTGACGATGTGATTAGTTCTATAAAGGGCATCTTCGCAGACTCAGGAAGATAAAATAGAAACCCTCAATACGTTGAATAAAGATATGGAAGAGTTTATATCTGATATTGTACGTATCGACAGTGAGGTCGCCAATACTATAAATAAGAGCAAAGATGATTTTTACGATGAGTATGAATACTTAAAACCGGAATGCGAAAAGAGCTGGTTGGAAAAAGCTAAAGAATGGATTGATTCAGCTTGTGAATGGTGTAAAGATTTATGGAATAAAATTACAGATTTTGATTTTTTCAATTTTATAGGTAAATTAATTTATAGTGAAGGTTTCAGTAATTTCGTAACGCAGGCGCTGAAACAGGTATTTATCAGGTGAAAGACGGCGAAATGAAAAAAGAGATGCTTATGATGAATGGATATGGAACGATGATGACTTAACTGTAACATTAGATTGGAGTGATTAAATGTGAAAAAAAGTATAATATCCGTTTTGCTTACTTTGTTATTGGCAAGTTCTACAGGCTGTACCATATTAAACGATAGCCAAGGTTCAATAGAAAATGATGATAAATTAATTATCGATCAAACCTCAACGAAAAATACTTCGGATGTTCTGATAAAAGCTTTGGAGACTAAAGATGCTGAGCTTTTTAAAAGCGTTTTTTCTGAACAAGCATTGAAATTACAGCCTGATATCGATGAAGGAACCGAATATATATTTAATACATATGAGGGGGATTACCAAGAGACGATTTATAGTAATCAATCTTATGAGTCCTTTTCTGACTTACAAGCAAAATGTGTATGGTCAGTTTGTGTTATAAAGACTACGGAAAAATGCTATTCAATAACATGGACTGAGTGGGTACAGCAAGAAACTGATCCGTCTGCCCAAGGCGTATACAGCTTGATTTTTGAAGAATGTGAGGAAGATCAGCGAGGAGCAGGCGGCGGAGATCTTCTTGCCGGAATCTATTATCCCGGATGTGAAACGGAATCTGATATTTTAAACACATTTTTTGGTGCGATGCATAATAAAGACCGAGAAGAGCTTGAAACGATATTTTCCGATGAGTTTCTTGATAATTCGGAAGCAGTAAAAAATATGGACGAATTTATCGAACGATATACTCCTTCATATTCTAACTTGTTAGCCGCATGGGAGGTCAATGATACTATTTGTATCCAACTGAGACGTTTCGATGCTTTTATCTGCCTGCATTTTGATAATAAACAGATTGATAAAATATCATCTGTTCGGGTATTTGACAGTGAGAGTGAAAATGAAGAAAGCATATCACAATACGATTTTAGCCAAGATGAAATGGGAATTTATTTTCCGGATTAGTCAAATGCATCTTAATAAATATCAATAATGTTTTATTACATATTTTAGATATGAATCTAAAGGCAAGGAATTAAAAAACAAATGAGCAGCGAAATAATCGGAACAAAATTCAAGTATACAGTAGATACATCGCATGGCATAAATCAAGACGGGTTCATTGCAATAGGCACTGAAAGCATAGTATACAAGGGACTGAAAACCGCTGATAAAGGCGGTCTTCAGTTTTCCTGCGTTTTGAAATTCAAGCCGAGATATGTTTCTGTGAACGGAGCGAAAATTGACAGAGTCAAGGTTTTCAAGGCCGAGGAACTGAAAATATTCGAGGATCTTCAGGAATGCAGATCGATAGTACGTATCTATGACGTTATCGAAAACCTTGGCGATTTCAGTTTGCCATGTGATAAAATAAAAAGTGGGGTGATAAACGCCTCGGGATATTTCTGCGTTGTTGAAGAATATATCGACGGATGGTCGCTTGAAGAGTACTGCCGGCAGGAACGGTGGAAGCTCAGAAAGATCGAACAGCTTGAAAACAATCTCAGCAAAGTCGTAGATTACCATGAATACACGGACGATGAAAAGAACAGCGTAAACCTGAGCTATTACAAAAATTACGACAATGTTCTGAAATATCAGAGCGAGATATTTCAGTTTATGATAAATCTTTGTGAGATACTTGAATTTGTAACGGAAAAGAAAAATATTCTGCATCTGGATATTAAGCCGGAAAATATAATGGTGACCAAGTACGGTAAGGAGCTTGTTTTAATAGATTTCGGAAGATCAAAAAGAATTACCAAAGCCGACAGATTTGCCGTCAGCGATCTTGCAAAAGTAAACTATAACGACAATGAAACCGTAGAAAAAATGTATCAGTACGGAACGCTGGGATATGCCGCTCCTGAATGCTATGCTGAAGCAGAAGACGGTTCGAAGTTTCCGTTCAAGCAGCATTTTGAGCCGGGGAAAATGTCTATTGAAAGCGATATATTCTCATTCGGAGCGGCTTTCTGGGAGTGTCTGAATATATTCGAGTTGATTACTAAGAGCGAAGAATTTTCAAAGGAAAGTCACGATTTTTACAAAAAATATTTTCTTAGCGATACAGCGTATTGTAACCGAGATCTGACACTTACTTCTCTGCATTATCATAAAAAGCTTGAGAATATCATAAAAAAGTGTACTAAAGAACGAAACAAGAACTATCTGAATCCCGATAACGATGATTTTTATCACTCATACAGAACGCTGAAAAAGGATATTGAAGAAGCTAAAAATTCTGCTCCAACGATCGTGAGAGCCGAAAATATCAAGGTGAGAAATGCATTCACAATGTTTGGTGTTATGCTTGCCGTATGCGTTACATTTTTGCTGATCTCCGTTATTTACAGAGCAGTAGGTTTCAGCATTGCCGAAGATAAATGGGATAGCCTTACGGCAAATTACAACGTCACGCAGTTTTATAAACTGGAGACCATAGCGAATGATCTGATGAAAACCGCTCCAAGCGGTAAAATGGACGATACATATTCTATGATCGCTGCATTTACATATTCCGACGGAGATATCGATGAACAGGAAGCAATAATGCTTCTGGAGCTTTTGGGAAGAATGTCCGACAGTGAGCATATGAGCGGATATATCGACGAAATAATGCAGAATGCCAACACAAAAAATTTTAAAGAAATCTCAACAGGTATCTTAAAGCTTGACGCAGAGTATGAATGTACAGGTTACGAGCTGGCAAAGGCGATTTATAACGCAGAGGTCGGAAAGACTGAGATCATCGAAGCATATGAAACTTTGAAAAAATACAAAGACGACAATGTATTTAAAAATGCTGTTATAAAGCTGAAAAATGTGTTGGATAATGATGAAAGTATCAGGATGATCTCAGAACATGAGGACACCGTCAGAGGTGAAATACAGGAATTTTTTAAGAAAATTGGGTGAAGTATATTATGAGTATTTTGAAAAAGTTTTTTGAAAAGCATATGCTGATCCATTATGTCCTAAGCGCATTTTTAAAAGCGTTGTTAGTTTCTGTGCTGTTTTTTGCAGTGATATTTGCAGTCTTACAAATATCGGGGAAATACTCCGCTGTTGAAAATATGCTTGACTTAAAGTACGATTCACCTTGGATAATAGGACCTCTTCTGATAGCCGCAGCGCTGGCAGTTCTTTCGTTTATCGTAGGTATGATTTTGTATTTGTATAAATACAAAAGGAACAGTTATAAAGGCGAATTTTACAAAGCACTGTCAGGTGCGTTGAACGAAAATGAAAAACAGGATTGATATTATGAAGTTAAGAGCGTTGAATATAATATCGGAAGTTCTATTTTTTATCTCTTCGTCAGGCTTACTTGTTATTCCGTTTCTTGATTATGAAGATAACCTATCTGCTGCGGCATATGCTGTTGCTTCATTGTTCTGGGGTGGATTGATCTTGGGAATAATTATTCAGATAATACTTTTTGTGATCTGCAAAAAGCGTACTAAAGTCAAGAAGTCAAAAACAAGACGAACGGTTGAAGTGATATTTTTAATATCGGTTATTGTACTGATTCCTGCTATGGTTTTTCGGAACGATAGCGAATTTATTCTTCTGATAAATTTATTTTTAATACTGTTTTCCGCAGAAACATATTTTGTACTTAAAAGAATGGAGCGTTTAAAATGAAAAAAAGAATTCTGTCTTTTTTTATAGCAATCCTTTTTGTTATGAATTGCTTTCCTTTATCTGTTATAGCTGAATTTGAAGAAGATATTGACCTGATCGAAGTTTTCTTGGAAAATGATTTTGCCGATAATATAAATGTAGACGATAAGGAGTATGACGGCGAATTAACAGCAGCTGTTGACTGCAAAAATGTAAAATTAATAAATGCGCATACGTCAGAAGAAATCAATGGCTATAGCGTTTGGCTTGAGGCTGATGGAGAGTTTGAAAGTAAGGACGCTTTTGATGGACAGAAGAAAGTGACTGTATCAGGGTTCAGACTTGAAGGCGACGATAGGGATAAATTCAAACTTGTAGGAGAATATGATGAAGTTGAAACATCTGCATGTATAACTCCAAAGGAATTAACAGTCACACCCGAAGAAACATGGATATATTACGGTCAGAAAATACCTGATCATTTTGAATATACCGTTGAACAGCCTGAAGAATGCAATGTGGATTTAAATGTTGAAATTGCAGTGGAAGGCGAGCCCAAAGAAATAGGAGAGTATAACTTCGTTATCGTCGATCAGAGCTCTGATAATCATAATTATATCGGAAAAATATCTGAATTTCCCAAGTTTAAAATACTGGAATATACTCCTGATGAAAGCATTTTACTGAAAGATGATATATATTATTCAAATCAAGTAACATTGAGCGCTCCTGACGGTTTTGAAATAAGTTCAGACGGAAAGAATTTCAGCAGTGAGATCACCGTTTCTTTAGAGGAAACTATAGTTGATCAGAAAAAATATGTTTCATATTATTTACTGAATCTTAGTGACGGCGCTGTAAGCAAGGAGCTTAAGCATGGATATTACTGCAGCAGCAGTAGTCCTGAGATCATATGCGCTAAAATATCTAAAGCTGAATTTGATAGCTTTTTGGGATACTTTCCATTTGGAATTGTCAGCAATGATAATGTGGTATTAACGATTACAGCCAAGGGTACAGGCATAGATCAGGAAACAACGATACATTTAAACGGTCAAAACGGATATAATGAATATCGTTCAGTGGAATCCGGCGAAATAAGGGACGGTATCTATTATTACACAGCAGAGTTTCCGATCGAAATGTCTGACAGTAAATTTTTTAAAAGTAATTTTACAGCCTATGCGGTAAATACAGCGGGCAGCGGCAGTACGGAAGACCTTCAGATCGAATTTGATAATAATAACAGCGATATTTTAATCCTGGACAAGCTTCCGCCTGAAGTTGAAACTATGCAGATTGTTTATCACAATAAGGAAGGCTATGTTGAAGCAACAGGGATAATAAAGGACTGTGAATCAGGTGTTAAGGAAATAGGGTATAAGTGGAATGATGAGGAAAACCAAAAAGAATATATTGAATATGGAGTTAATGAAAGCGGTGATGCAGAGTATAATCGGAATCCTGAAGCAGAGATCGTTTTTTCTGTCAGAATGAATTATGATGATTTTTCTGATGATGAATACCCGTGCTTGCTTAATTTACAAATTACCGATAATGCCGGAAATTATGGAGATCCATATGAATACCGTGACTCTGAAAACGGACGTGACACTGAACCGCCGAATATAGATGTTAAGGGCTTTCGTAAAAAGGGAAGTACAGAATTTGAGGATTGCGTTAATTTTCTGAAATTCGGAAACTATGCCAAAGAGGATATCGAACTTGTTGTCGAAGTTGAAGATATCTCTGAGACGGAGTATGTTTCAGGAGTTAAGACGGTCACTTTATACAATGGCAGCAGTGTTATTACAGAACTTAACAGCACGAATAAGGACAATGAGTATGTATTTGTAATTCCGAAAAATACAAAGATAGATGATATGGTCATAAAGGCAGCAGATGGTGATGGCTTTGATAATACAGTAAATGTAAGTGATCAAATAACTGAAATGAACGAGAATACGCTTATAGTTGAAAACGAACCTCCTGAAGTCACCTTTGATACTTCCGAATTCTCGGCGATTGAAGAGAATGAAGAAGAAAAGTTATACTGGTATAACCAAGACGGCGGGGTTCTTACTGTAAATGTAAATGACGATAGGCATAGCGACGGAATATGCAGCGGAATTGGAAGCGTAAAAATTACAGATGAACACAACGGAATAACCAATACGTTATATGATAAAACATTCTCGGATAATCAAAAGGATTCCGATAGCTTTTCGATAGACACATTAACCTTATCTGACGGAATACATCATATTAAAGTGGAGGTTGCTGATAATGCGGGAAATAATTGCGATCCATATTCTGCTGTAAAAGTAATCGGAGTAGATAAACTATCGCCTGACGGAACAATTTCTATTGAAGAACCGTGTGCAAAAGAAATCGACGGAAATCTGTGGTTTGATAAGGACGAAATCATCACATTTCGTGTAGACGCAGCACCTGATGTTTCGGGAGTTGAAAGTGTCAGACTTTGGATAAACGGAATTGAAAAGGATTTTACAAGAAATGAAATTCAGTCTGCTGAAAACGGATATTTTGTTACTGTAGATACAACTGGTATAGATTATGATTATAAAAATGAACATAAATATGTTGTAACAGGAGATATTACGGATGTTGCAGGCAACGCTGCTCCCTTGGAGCCTTGTACAGTATATATTGACTGCGAGCCGCCATCAATCAACAAATTTACCGTTGAAAAAGAAAGCTCTGCACTCGATAAAATACTTAATGTACTTTCGTTCGGAGCATATTCCAACGATACCTTGATTTTTAAAGCGTATGCTTCCGATGCTGATTTTGACAGCGGTATTGATTGTGTAAAAATAAAATATAACGGTTTAGACGAAGAAAGAGAAATGACAGACGAGGGCAACGGCGTTTATTCTTACAAAATCCCTGTTGACACCAAGGTGTTCCAAAGTAATATTATAGTCACTGCTTATGACAAATACGGTAAAACAAGCTTAAGCTGTCCAAATATCGAGAATGCGGAACAAGGTAAAGGCGTTTCCGATAATGTATTTGCTATGATCGAAACTGAAAAACCGAAAGTTACTGTCAGCAGACCAAAAGGCGATGGAATAACGCGAACCGATGAGCAAATATGGTTTAACTCCAATAAAGATATCAGTATATCCGTTTATGATAAGGATTCGGGCATCCGTAATGTAGATATAAAAGTCAACGGAATTGATGTGACTGCAGATAAAAACGGTGCGGTCATTCCTAAGATATCGGCAACGGAGACAGCTAAGAAAAGAGACAACGAAAGACATATCTATATTTTTGATACCGATTATTTTACCGAAATTGCAGGCGAACTGGAGGACGGAAAATATACGGTTACTGTAGAAGTGACAGATAATGCGGGAAATGTCAATTCGAAAGAAAGCTTTACTTACTATATCGATAAGAAATCTCCAATCGTAGACTGCTTTGAATTTCTTCCAGAAACCTCCGATAATATCAGTGAGACTTCTGAATATATCGAATATCTTGAGTACGGATACTATTTCAAAAAAGATTTCATTGCGAATATCCATATTTCCGATAGCTCGCCTTCCTCCGGTCTTGACAAAGTAGGGTACCGTCTTGTTTCTTACGATAACGGAGAACTGAAAGAAGAAAAAACAGGAGAAGCGATTATTTCTGACGGCATAGCTACTATCGATATCCCTGCGGGCTTCAAGGGACAGATCTTTGTTAAGGCTTTTGATAATGTCGGAAATCATTCCGATGAAGAAACTCCAAAAGCCTTTGTTGCCGACGATATTCCTCCTGAAATAAATATTTCCGGAATCAGCGACAGCAGATACAGCGACGCAAACGGAAACAAGCTCTTTACTGATGATATTGCCGTAACCGTAACAATAACCGATACCAAATCAGGTATCAGAGAAATCGGCTATTATCAGACGTCCGAAAACGACGGATTTGAGAGAAGAGTTCTTGAAATCGACGGGACAAGCGTTGAGGTAGATTCCGAGATAGGCGACGGCTGGGTCGTAGTAAATAAAGACGTAAATCTTGTAACGGAAATCACAAAAACGTTTATTTTTGATAAGGACAATAACGATATCACATTGGTGTTCGACGCAACTGATAACTCGGGAAATGTTAATGAAATTGTTCAAAGTGAGACATTCACTATCGACAAAACCGCTCCGATTATAAATGTGGATATCAACAGCGGAATCAATAATACGATTTATTATAATTCCGGAAACAGGGCGGTAATAACGATCGACGTGATCGAAAGAAACTTTGACGCCAGATTGATCCAAACATCGATTGACAATTCTTACAACGGAAATATCCCGAATATCAGCTTCCAGGATATTTCTGTAACGGAACACAGAGCCGTTGTTACTTTCGGCGAAGGAGATTACACTTTTGATATCAGAGGTACTGATCTTGGAGGTCATTCAGCCGAGGTAAATCTTGATTATGAGAAAGTAAGAAGATTTTATGTTGATGAAACCTCTCCTGTAGTTGAAGAAAATTTCAGAGACTTTATAAACCGTGATAAGGACAATTATTTAAATACTGAGAAAACTGCTGTCATCAAAATCACCGAGCATAATTTTGATCCAAATCTTGTCGGTCTGAAAATACTGAGAAAAGACGCGGGAGCAGAGCATAATGAGAACGATTTTACCGATGTTACGTATTCTATGATGAGCATGGCAGATTGGTCGGACGATAATGATACGCATACGCTTTCAATAAAATTTGATTACGACGCCGTATACCGTATCGAGATATCTCCCTCAGACCCCTCCGGAAATACTTCCGATTACAGGAGCTCGGAGATTTTTGAGATCGATACTACGATCCCAGTTGTATCGGCAAAAAACGGAAACTTCGTCGATGAGAAAAACGCTGTGGAGTTTCTGGACATATATCCGTATGACAGAAAGGACGAGGCAACTCCGACGGTTGAATTTACAGATGTGAATTTTGATTATATAAAGTATGTCCTTACAGTTTATACGCCCGAGTATACAAACGGCAGAGAGCTTTCGGAGGTAAAGCCTATCAGTGTATATCTTGATTCCGACAAAAACAAATCCGGCATATCCGAAAAGAATCTATTTACCTTGCCCGACTTTTCAAAAGACGGAGTTTACGCCTTGGAACTGATAGCGGTAGATAAAGCCGGTAACGAAAGCGTTCTTAATTCAAACACATATATGAGAATTGTGGACAGCGATGTTCTTGCGTATATTTCAAACAGCAATGCGGCTATGAAAACAGGCTGGTACTCGTTCCAGTACGAAAACGGAGATCCTATAAGCAAACGTCCCGATAATTTCAGCGATATCGATATAGTGGTTCTTGCAAAGAATGATTCCAAAATCGATATAGTTCTGAGAGATTATAACGGAGATGAAAAAAATACTAAGCTGCAGGCTGAAATTGATAACAGTATGTATGGAGTAAGCGTTTACAGATATACCTTAAAATCCGATTATTTCAAAGAAAACTTTCAGGAAGATACGGACACCGAACTGTATTTGTCTGTAAAAAATGACAACGGAAGAATTGATCTTGGTAAGATGCATATTGATAATATTCCGCCTTCATGTACTCTTCCTTCTGATTTGAAATCCTGGAACTGGTACTTTGGGGAAGATTCTCGTACAATTACTGTTACGAATATAAGCGAGCTTCTGGAAGAAACAAAATGCAAAGTGTATGATAACGGTGAAGAAATTGATTTTACTTACTCAGAAACAGACGGCAGTCTGTCGTTTACGCTTAACGGCGGCTGGCATAATGTCGGAATTACTCTTGAAGATGTTGCGGGAAACACGTACAGTATTCAGGAGGTAGACAATATCCATATCGGATATTTCTGGCTGTGGATCATTATAATAGCCTCTGTCATATTCATCGGAATAATTATTCTGATAGTCTATTTCGTAAGAAAAAAACGATATAGTTAAAGAAAAAATTATAAATTTGATATGGAGTATAACAAAAGCTTTTAAAGCCTAAAGTTATACTCCAATGTCTTATCAGACCTTTTTGTTTTAAAAGCAGAAAGGTCTGTTTTTATGCCCATTTTTAAGTCATGGCAATGCTATATTGCCAAATATCCGTAAGCCTTCGTTTTGATCCAAATAAAATCCTAAGAAATCAAAACGGAGGGCTTACAATGAAAACTAAATATTTTGAATATAACAGAAACGGCGGAAGCAAAAAATATTCCGAATTTACAGAGGAAGAATACCTCAAAGCCAGGGAAGAAGAAAACCGCTGGTTTATCAGCTTCGGCGACAGTGTTCTGGAATGCGAGGAGAGCCAGTATACGGATCACTTTTCCAAGAAGGATCACGGAGAGTATACGAAAAAGGATAAGAACTGGAAGAAAGTTATACCTGTCTCGTTGGAGCAGTATACATACGGCGGAAATTCGGAGCAAAAAATTCTCAAGGACAGTACGATTATTCCGCTTGAGGAACATGTATTGGAGCAGTTAAGCCTGGAATATGACTTGAAAAAGCTCAGAAGGGTTATGGAAAAACTTAAGCCATATGAACAAAAAATTATCTATCAAATATTTTGGAAAAGGAAAAGTCAGAGCAAACTTGCCAGAGAGTATGGCATATCACAACAAACAATGAACGAAAAATGCAATAGAATTAAAAATGCTGAAAATGATGAAAAATGAAAAATAAATCCCTGTAGTTTTGCGATTTCGTTGCCAGTAAATAGTGAAGGGAAAAATCGATGAAAACATTCGATGATATTTCCCGACAGAATCTTGATAACAGAATATCAACTCTGCGAGTACGTTAATCACACGGCCGGTATGAAATCTCGGCAGCCAGATGTGATGTCCGCCACGACCTTGAAAAGCGAGCGATAAAGACAACTCACAGACCTTTGGACAGCAACCAAAGTTGGCAATGAAACGTGTGAAGATAATGATACTTCCCAATGAGGGCTGATAGAGCGGGTGAGAGTCCCATGATGCAGTTAAGCTGACCGCAGCTTGCAGAGTTCCGTGCGTGACGGGTATCGGGGATAAATATCACGCAAAGGCAAAACGAATTATTACGGCGGTTTGCGTAAAATGCAGACCGCCGTTTTTACATAATACTTTTACGAATTTTTGAGGTGAAAAACAATGGAAAATATAAAGGAAAAACCAAGGCATATAAAAGGATATTACGGAGTCAAGGTACCTCCTGCTATATGCATTCTGCCTACATATCATCCGTGCTACGACTGTGTGTGGTATGACAGAAATGCGGACGTGCTGTTCTGTCCGTTTCACAGCTGTGTGAGGAATAAGAAAGTCTTTGAAGCTCCAAAGAAAAAGGAGACCGAAAATGCTGATTAAACGAGGAGATATTTTTTACGCAGACCTGAATCCCGTTGTCGGCTCAGAGCAAGGCGGTATTCGTCCTGTGCTGGTAGTACAGAATAATGTGGGAAACAAGCATAGTCCGACGGTTGTGATTCTTCCCCTTTCGACTGCAAAAAAGCATTATCTTCCCACTCATATTCATATCCACGGTTCAAAAACATTGCCAAAAGACTCGGTGGTTCTTGCGGAACAAATACGGACGATAGACAGAAATCGTCTGGGTGATTACATTGGCTCTCTTGATGCAGAGATGATGAATGAGATCAATAAAGCGATGAAAATAAGTATAGGGGTTGATTATGATGACTAAATTCGGACAGGCAGAATACTGTGATTTTATGGCAAAAGTATTTGCAGATAAGCTTGATAAAATTCTTGAAGAAATCGAAAAAAAGAATTTCAACATCAGAAACACAGAAGATATATACAAGCAGTTCCCGTCTTCAAGGGACGCGGCTTAGGAGGGATTGAGATGTTAGTAGGATTTTTAATTGGCTTGCTCGTAGGCGGTACAGTAGGAGTAATCACAATGTGTCTCTGCACGGCAGCCGGACAAGCAGACGAACGCGAAAACTACACAGGTTCGGACAAATAATTTTGTTGGGTTTGGTGATACCATTCTGAAAAGATTTGTGGTATCCTTGTTGGTAAAAAGTAAAGGAGAGTGAGGAAATGCCTACAGTAACGGTGATACAGCCGACAACAACAGAAGAACAAAATATAAAAATCCGTTGTGCCGCCTATTGCCGAGTATCAAGCGATTCCGAAGACCAGCTCAATTCCTTTATGGCTCAGACAAGGTACTACAGCCAGGTTTTTGAGAACTCAGAAACTGAAGAACTTATCGACATATATGCCGACGAAGGTATCACAGGCACTCGTGAGGACAAGCGCGACGAGTTTCAGCGTATGCTAAAGGATTGCCGCAGAGGTAAGATCGATAGAATCTATACGAAATCCATCAGCCGATTTTCCCGGAATACAAGGGATTGCCTGAAAAGCATCAGAGAGCTTAAATCGCTTGGCATTACAATATTTTTCGAGAAAGAAAATATTGATACCGCAAAACTGAGCGATGAAATGATGATAACCATTATGGGCGGCCTGGCGCAGGAGGAATCGACTTCAATTTCACAAAATATGCGGTGGAGCATTCAAAAGAGAATGCAAAATGGAACATATAGAAACTCATGTCCCCCATTTGGATATACCGTTCAAAATGACACGCTTGTTGTAAATGAGGAACAGGCTAAGGTTGTAAAACAAATTTTTAACTGGTACAATGAGGGCTATGGTTTACAAGCAATTGCTGATATGCTTAATAGCATGGCTGTTCCGAGAAGTCAAACAGCTGAACGGTGGCACGCATCAAGTGTAAAGTATGTTCTTTCTAATGAAAGATATATTGGTGATGCGCTTTTTCAGAAAAAATACAGAACTGAGATGCTTCCAACCATGCAAAAACGTAATCGTGGAGAAAAGCCCAAGTATTATGTTCAGTCCGTAAATACGCCAATCATTGATAAAGATATATTTTATTCAGTACAGGAGTTGTTGAATAAAAGACACAGAGAGTATATTAATAACAAGCATTTTTTATCTAAAAGAATTTTCTGCAGTAAGTGCGGTGCAACATACAAATATGTTAGTAGTAAAAACTCTGTATTTTGGACATGTCGAACTCATAATAACAGAGCAAGTGATTGTTCCAATGGAAGAATTATCGATATCAAGATTTATGCTGCATTTGTCAGATTATTCAATAAACTGCTGTACAATTACAAAACTGTCCTTATACCGCTGCAAACAGCATTGCAGGATTTGAAGCTTAAAAAATTCAGCGGCAAAACTCAGGTAATGGACATTCACAAAGAAATCGCCAAGCTTCGGGAACAAACTCATGTCCTCGCAAGGCTGAAAACAAAAGGATTTCTGGACGAGGCAAAATATATTGAGCAGACTACGGAGCTTATGGCGAAAATAAATAGGCTGCAAACAGAACTGAAAAAACTTACACGCTCTGATGATGAGGACGAAACTCTGGATCAGATCGAAATGTTAATTGACTTTTTTGAAAGGCGTGATAAGCCGATGACCGAGTTTGAAGAGTCGGCATTTGAGAGTATAGTTGAGAAGATCGTGGTTATGGATCAGCATGAGCTGGAATTCCACTTGATCGGCGGATTGAAGTTTAAAGAAAAGATATAAAACGCATTGACATTTAAGCATAATTATGATATAATAATGTCATAATAAAGTTGGAGGTGTTGTTATGCCACAGATAAGACCGATTACGGATTTAAGGAATACGATAGAAATTTCTGAGCTTTGCCATAGTTCAGGGGAGCCGATTTTTATTACTAAAAACGGCTACGGCGATATGGTCGTTATGAGTAATGAAACATATGAACGGGAATTGGCAGCAGCAGAGGTTTTCCGTAAGCTTCTCATAGCTCAAAGACAGATAGACAATGGAGAAGGTCTGAACGGGGAAGAAGTGCTGAAAAACATGAGGGAAAAGTATGGATATGTATAAGCTGATATTCGCTCCGGAATTTGTCAAGGATCTGGACAATACCTTTGAATATATATCCCATGTTTTATGTGCCGATAAAGCGGCGAAGGAGCTAATGAAAGAAATCGATGATTCCATTACGAGCCTTAAAGATATGCCGTATATGTATCCCGAATGCAGCGAGCCTCTTAAATCACTTGGATATCGAAAAATTATTGTTAAAAACTATATTCTGATATATGAAGTTAATGATGAAAAGAAGAATATAAATCTACTGCGGATTTTTTACGGCAGAAGTGATTATATGAGATTCTTCAATTAAGTAAAATGCGCTTTGTAATTAAAATACAGAGCGCATTTTTGTTGGTTTTAGTACTGGATTTATTCAATACTTTGTGGTATTCTTGTTGAAGGAAAGGAGTGAAAATTATGCCCAAAAATCGTACGATCCCGTTTGGCTATTGCATGAAGAACGGAGAGATAACTACCAATCCTAAGGAAGTTTACGCAGTTGCAACGATTTTCAGCGAATATCTGAACGGCAGCAGCTTACATCAAATCGCAAATCTGATGGAGTCCGAGAAAATCAGATATACCGAAGATTCCGAGCATTGGAACAAAAACATGGTCAAACGGATAATCGAAAATGAGAAGTATCTCGGTACCGATAAATATCCGCAGTTGATCGCCGAGGACATTTTCAGACTTGCAAATGAAAAGCGGATACGGAAAGCAACCACGCTTAATCTAATATCCGATGATTTGCAGGCAATCAGAAATGTTACATACTGTTCGGAATGCGGTCACAAGCTTTCGAGAATCGAAGGCAATTCGAAATATGAAAAATGGGATTGCAGAAATCCCGATTGTTACAAGTTTGAATATCGGCTTACAGATCGGATGATAATCGGAGATGTACTGACTGTTATAAACTCAGTTATTGCAAATCCAAGTTTGATTGAATCGGGCGGCGAGTTCGCTCTTACCTTGTTTTTTGGGAATCTCGATATATGCCGTATTGAACTGACGGTAGCCGTTGGGCTTTAACACGCCGAACAGGTCACGGATGATCTGCTCCTGCCAGTCGATCAGTTCAAAGGGCTTGCCTGCCCAGGTACCCTTGTATGGCAGAGTGACTCGATGAACATCACCGCATAATCGGCGGCGTCCTTATCGTAGTGTGAGGTCTTCGCCATAAACCTGGTGGGCTTGTATTTCTTCAGTTTTCGCATAGACACCACCTCCAAAGTGGCATAAAAATAGCACCGGCATTTCTACCGATGCTGATAAAGGTTTTTAGTTTTCGTTCGACAAACTGGAATTGAATTAAAACAATGCATATGGCCAGTCGCCCAATCATTGTCCATCTATTATGCAATACGGCACATTTTTCCGAAGCACCAGATAGGCTCTGTCCACTTTCCCTTTTTTCCACATCTTCTTACTCATACCAATTCGAATAAGCTCCCCCTTATACCTGACTGTGGCAAAATAATTATAATCATTAAATATATTGGATATCGAATGCTTTCTTTCCAAATAATCCACCACTTCAACAGGTACACATTTAAACCTTGTTACTCTTGCCAAATCCACAACCATTTTTACAAAGCTCAAGATCAGCAAATCTACAGCAACAATTATGATATAAAGCATGCGGCGTGCACTGCGGCGTGCCATAAAATATTCAAAAAGCTTTATAATGTACGGATCATATATTTCTGCCTTGTAATTTGCCTGTATATACATACTATATGATATTACGATAAGCAGCAGCATAGTGAACAGTGAAAAACAAAATACGCCCAGCCTGCGATATATGTTGACCCTTACCTGCTTTACCTGTTCGCAGGAAAGCTCATAATTCATTACCTCATTTCCAGTATAAAGCTCATTCAGCTTCTTAATAAGTGCGGCATAATTCGAGGTGCTGCGATATATAATCATTTTCTGCACATGCTCAACACCCTGACCCATGGTAATAATCCACACTTCACAGCCCCTGGAAAAATATTTTATCTTTTTGACTGCAGTTACCTTTGTGCAATACTGTTCCGGGTTCTGGCTCATGAGCAATTCTTCTGCAAAATGATATTTCCTGTCTAACTTGAAATAGGATTCCATTCTTGCAAGTCGAACGACGCTCATACGAGAATTTCTGTTTAAAAAGAGTAACAATATGTAAATGAATGATACTCTATTTTTAATCTTTTCGCCCATCGGCGCATGCTTTTTTATGTAATATCCAACATTCCCCATACCTATATGTGTATAGTACAGCCCTTTATCTCGATCCAACACATAGTAATAGAATTTATTTCCGACTGCGGTATATTTGGAAATACCACGCAATGAAAGCATTACACTGACGGAGCCAGTCACAATAACAGCCAATACGCCCCACGCCTGTATTGACTGCGGTTCCATGTGTCCACCTGCACTTTTTGAAATCATCATGCATAGATATACCGTAAGAATAATCGGCGCAAATCCTGCAATCAGTGCTTTTATGAGCAGTTTAACAAGAGGCGTCTGCCCTTTGTCAAACTGTGCATCTCTGCAGAGGATTCTTGAATAAGTGTCTTCTTCATTCACAACATCCATAAAACTCATAAGCATATCATCCTATATTTTTATCTTTTAACAAAACTTACCTTAGGAAGCGCTGAATAAATCTTCTGTGGTTGGGAGTGTACCTTTTTGCCCCATTTACTGATTGAAAAACCAGAGATTCATCAATACTTCCTCTGTTTTCTAAATTTCGATTTGTCTCCATCAAGACACTCCTATTATACGGAATAATTATGAATATTTCAACCGAACGATTTTTCCATATGCTGGTGAATCGTCTCCAAAATCTGCTCCTCGGCATCCATGCCGATGGACTGGAGCTCCTGCCTGGTGCCGCAGTCCGGGCAGATGAGGGTCTTGGAAAGCGCCGGAGCGCCGTGGTAGATCCTGCCACAAAGCGGGCAGACTGCCATCCTTGTGATGTTATCCTACCTCCATGCATTTATTGTAGCATCATTCAGAATGTTTTTGTCGATGGTCTGGCGTTGCATAAGCCGTTTGGAACACGGCAAAAAGTACTGTCCAGAATCACCCACTATAAAGGAAGAACAGCTGCATAGAGGAATACTCAGGGCGATCAACAATTACTATTCCTGCCGTAGTGACATCGTTAGGATTTTAAAAGCTAATATCGGCTCGGTTCTTGAATGTCAGGGACAGGAGGAAATCCTTGCCGCAGAAAAAAGGATGAAAGAAATCGATCAAGCAAGGACTGATTTAGTCAGCTTAATAGCTTCGGGCGGATGCGACGAGGACAAGCTGGACAGCGAGTTCGCAAAACTGTATGCTGAAGAACAAGGTTTAAGCGAGCGGCTTACAATGATGAAATCACAGAATCAGACTTCGGAAGAAATTCAAGCCAAGCTTGATAAGATCATGGATATGATAGAGCATGAGAAATTCGAACTGGAAACATTCGATAATGTGCTTATATGAAAGCTGATCGAGTGCGTAAAAGTATTGAGCAAGACCGAAATACTGGTTATTTTCAAGGGCGGTTACGAGGTCAGGGCGGAAATTGAATAATAACTTAAAAAGCGGAAAACCATCTAGGAATTCCGCTTTTATCATTATTTCAGTTTTTCATATGCCTCACGATTCTGTTCAATAAGTTTATCTGAAATCGCATAAACTTCGTCATCATCAGCAATCTGTATATAGCTCATACCAAAGAGCTGGCGGCAGTAATCACGGCGACCGTTCATAACACGATATACAGAAATTATGTCGTCCTTTACTTTGTAAAAAATGAGATAGTTTCCGCAGACGAGAAAACGATAATCAGTTTTTACCTCAAGGATCGAATCAAGCGGAGTTCCGATAAATGGCGCGGTTTTAAGTCCTTTATAGGCAGAAACGATTTTCTTTGCAATGCGGTCGGCAGCGGAAGGGTTGCAGAGTTCTTCACGAATGTAGCGTTTGATTTCTGCAATATCTTCAATGACCTCAGGGTTAATTCGTAGTTTCATCATAAGCTGTCAATTGCGGCATCAGCATCCTCTTCGGATAGCCAGCCTTTCTCCTCTGCTGTTTTTTCAGCTTTGGCAAGTGCAGAAAGCAGCTTTAAAGCAGCACGCTGATTCTCGTATTCTTCCATATCAACAATCACATAACGACCTCTTCCGTTTTTGGTAAGAAATACAGGTTCGCCGACTGCAATGTCACGAAGAACTTCTGTATAATTTCTCAGATCGGATACTGGTTTGATATTTGGCATATAAAGACCTCCTTTGAAAGTGGGTAGATATTACTGCTGTTATTATTATAACATAATTCTTCGAAAAAATCAACAGCAAAATTAGAACAGAAGGTGATAAAATGTCAGGCAATTTTGAAGGGATAAAAACTCAGCGGTTCGGCGTGGAAATTGAGTGTACAGGTCTGACAAGATCGGCAGCGGCAAAAGCGGTCGCAAAGGTTTTAGGCGGTTCGGCCGAGCATTTCGGCGGCAGTTATGACAGATACGATGTTTACGACGGCAAAAACAGGCTTTGGAAAATCATGTCCGACGCAAGTATCAGGTGTACGTACAAAAACGGATGTCCGGCTTCCAAACTATATTCCGTCGAGCTTGTGACTCCGATTCTGGAGTATGAGGATATGGCGACGCTTCAGGAGGTCGTCCGTTCTGTTCGCAGAAAAGGCGGAGTTTGCAACGAGTCTACAGGAATCCATATTCATATTGATTTTGAGCCTTATGACGCACAAAAACTTCGTAATCTGGTGAATATTTTTGCGAGCAAGGAGGATATGCTGTATCAGGCTTTGCAAGTAAATTCGGATCGTGAGCAGCATTATTGCAAAAAAGTCGACAAGCGTTTTCTTGAAGAACTTAACCGAAGAAAACCAACTGATTTGCAGACGATAAAACGGTTATGGTATAGGGATGACCGTGAGTACCACTCACATTACGACTCGTCTCGGTATCGTTGTTTAAACTTACATCCGGTATTTACCGACAACAATATTGAGGTAAGAGCATTCAACAGCTGTTTGAACGCCGGTGTGCTTAGAGCGTACATTTCGCTTGTTTTGGCGGTCAGCAATCAGGCTCTGACTCAGAAGTCGGCAAGTCCCCGTGTGACGCAGAGTGAAAATCCTCGCTATACATTCAGAACATGGCTTATCTGAATAGGTTTGAATGGGCAAGAATTCAAAAACTGTCGCAAGCACTTGCTTTCACATCTTGAGGGTAATATTGCGTGGCTTCATCCCGAAGATGCCATGAAACAACGTGAAAGGCTGAAAGCAGAACGACAAGCCGCCCGTGAGCGACGAGTCGAGCCTGTAAGCGAGGTTCAGCAGTTAAACGAAAATGTACCCGATGAAAATTTCGAGCCGTCAGAGAGCGAATGTGAGGACTTTGAAGAAGATGAAGAAATGGGCATGGAAATGTCTATGTGATCGGAGGTAAAAATGAAAAATAAACAGCTATACATTGCCTATGGCAGCAACATTAATCTTAAACAAATGGCATATCGGTGTCCGCATTCAAAGGTTGTGGGAACATCGGAGATCAAGGATTATGAATTGGAGTTCAGAGGCGTTGCGACTATTGTGCCTAGCAAGGGTACAAGTGTTCCTGTTCTTATCTGGGAGCTTGATGAAAGAGATTTGCCTACCCTAAACCGTTATGAGGGCTATCCGAGGCTTTACAGACAGGAAAAAATGTCTTTTGATTTGGATGGCAAAGAAGTCTTAGGCATGGCATATCTGATGAATTATGGGGAACTTTCTCCTCCAAGTCAGCAGTACTACAATACAATTTTGCAAGGATACAGGGAGAACGGTCTGGATGAAAAATATCTTCAGACAGCTCTTGAAAATTCTTTGCAGCTTGAACATTTTGTAAATGATGAGTTTGATGAAGAACAGGATTATGATTACGATCTTGACGACGATATGCAGATGAAATTTTAGGAGGCTTGCATTTATGAGATACAAAGGTTTTTATGTGAAAATTACTCCCGATGCAAATCTTAATCGGGAGGATAAAGACGGCAATAATATCCGCTGTAACGGCTTTACTATTGAAGTTTTTGCGGATGAATCCGAAAAGCTTGAGATCGATGTTTTTTCAGCTGCGGTTGATTTTGAACTGCTGAATAACCGTCTTGAAGAAGCGGAGCAGTTTGTCAAGGATTATATCGACTGCGAGGAGAAGGAGTATGGGAGGATATTGGAGGAATTAAGTATATAACCGATAAAATTTTAAGACAAACCAAATTTGGTTTAAAAATCTCGTAAATATAATGAAATATAATGTATATTATCGCAAGAAAAAATAATGTCTAATATCTACGGTTGTAGATATGTTGATTGAATGCGATTTTAATCGTTCTTCAGTTGACAAATCCACCTTCACCTCTTGCACCATTAAAGATACTAATTTTGCAACTCTTCATGCTGAATGTATTACATTTATTTCTTGTAATTTAGTAAAAATAAAATTGGGTTTATCATATCTATTTGGTTATCTATATTCAAATACAAGTTTATCCAATGCAGAATGTCTATATAGAGGAAAAATAGTAACCCCTGAGTTTTTTAATGAATATGCTTGTAATTTATATGCAGAGAAACGCTTTTCAGAGTATTTTAACTCATTAATTATAAGAGGAGAAATAAAAGAACTACCAGGTTTCCTATCTAAAATTTTATCTGAAATAGTAGAATCCAGCAACGAAATTTATATTGATGATCAAATATCAAACTTGCTTTTAACAATAATTTTTTACATAGAGCACGAGGTTTTCAATTACAATATCGTAATAGATTTGCTTGACGTTCTGTACTCTTTTGAATATAAAAAGCTACCGTTAAATATTCAAATGGATTATCATGCTTGTATTGACAATTTAATATTCCTTCTTCAAGAAAATGATTTCTCAGATGGATTTTATGCCGAAGCAAACAGGCATACATCTGTAATTACATTTTGCTGTGACACAAATGATTATGATGCTGCACTTAATGTAACTAAACAGGTAATGGACGAAATATGTAAGCGTTGTAATTTAGATAATGGTTATTTTTTGTTGAATTCTCAAAAAGGTTCTTGGATTTTAACATATGTGGTTGTATCATTGATAGGAATTCTGGACGTGTAATTTTATATTATTTAATATTGTTAATACACTGCTTCTAAATTTTATATCATATAGCATTCTCAATGACGCTATTTGTGATTGAGCCATTGAACCAAGTACATAAACCGATTGTTTTTCTACTTTTTCAATAAGCTCACCTTTTGTAAATAATAAACATGTTTTTGCACCATTTAGAAATAGGTTTTTACTAAGAGATAACAATACAGCAGTAGTATTATTTGCTGATTCCATTAACTGATAAGGAAAAATATTAGAACAATCATTCCAATCAATTCCGCCATATATATAGTCAATAAGCAAAAAAACATTGTTTGCTTTACAGAATGAAGTTAAATCGTTTAGGTGCTGAAGCGAAATAGAAACGCCTGATCCAAATAGTGGATAAGTGAGTATAATAATATTAATTCGGGAGTCTGTTACTATTTTACTTATGTCATTTATGTTGAAAATATAAATTCCTTCATTTGAAATAAGAGAATGATAATAAATTTCACAATTCATATCTTTTAGTACATCAATATACGTAAAATAGGTGGGAGATAAGAGTAACGCATGTAGATTATTGTTTTTATTTAATGTTTGCAATAAAACACTTGCCGCAGATGTTCCGTTAGGAAATATTGAAAAATCAAAACCATTATACCATTCTTTTGACCTTAAGTCTAACATATCTTCTATCCATAATTTTTCTTGCTGACATTCATTTGCAAAGTAATAATCATTAATACTTTTGTGTCATACATGAATTGAGGATTATGTAAATCCCAATCAGAAATAAAAAAGTAGTTATCCATATGATTTGGAAACAAATTTCCTATTCTTGAATTATACTTGTTGTCTAGTTTCATAGTAGCCATCCTAATTTAATTATGTGATTATGACTATCAATGTCAAAAGCACAATATCCTAACTCCATCAATTTTTCTATTTCTTGATAACTATAGATTAACAAATGTTTAATAACTATAAAATTATCGGAAATGAGCCTCGTCACAGAAAATTGCAATGGGATTAAGTTTATCTTTATCCATCCATTGTTGTACAGAAAAAATCAATCTTGCAATAAACTCAGATGATCAGAATGTAATAAAAAAATTGCTGCCTGACAGTAAAGGTAACTTTGCAGACTTATTACCTATTCTTGATGTCGGTGAAGCAATTGCTGTAGGCGATGCAAGTTTATTGCCAAGCAGAATTCTTATAGACAAACCTAAAATGGAACCAAATAGTGCAACGGTTAAGTTTTGGTCTGAATGGTCTAAATCTAATGTTTCGGATAGCATTGATAGTGCTGTTGAAGCTATGCGAAAGCAAGGTAAATGATTAAGTTCTTAAATGCTAAGGTAAATGCCATAGAGGAGAGCGTGTGATAAGTTTATAATATTTCAAATGTATACTTATTGAAAAAGTGCTTTTCTCATTCATCTATTTTATAGTCCCAACACATATTGGTGCAATAAAACAGATGTACCACTTGAAAAGCGCTTATTTACGCGCTTTTTTCATGCTCTAAGGACGAAAAAGTCAAGTGTAAAATCGTAGATGCTTTTCAGCTGAAAAGGGATTCGAACCCTCGACAACTGAATATTGTCAAACAAATCGGCAGACTTTGGAGAAATTCTTCCAATTTTATTGGATTTGCCGATATTTGTTGGTATCTCACAATGCTGAGAAACCAATAAAGTCGGCTTTTTTATTTCTCGGGAAAAGATCATGATTCCAATGTGGTAGATGTACTATTAACAGAAAGCATAAATTTAAACAAGAGTAGTGAAATATGATATACAACAAAAAGAAAACAGAACTGCTCAGACAGAGATATCCCGAAGGTACCCGGATCTGCCTTGACCACATGGAGGACATATGTCCTGTGGAAAGCGGCACTTGCGGATAGGTTCAGTTCGTGGACGATGCGGGTGCTCTGCATTGTAAATTCGATAACGGAAGAACGCTTGGCGTTATCCCCGATGTGGATAAGTTTCATAAAATCCAAGATGAGCAAACAGAGAAAATTACGGAAGCAAAGGATATTAAAGAATCCGAGGAAATCTTAATGCAGTATAAAATTTATTTAAAACATATTGACAGACTTCTATGTATATGCTATAATCTTATATAGATAAATTTCTATATGAGGTGAAGCAAATGAATAACTATGTGATGATCTTCAAAGCCCTCGGCGATACTACCCGATTGCAGATTGTGCTTATGCTGACAAAGGGAGAAATGTGTGCCTGCAAAATTCTTGAACGCTTTGCGATAACTCAACCTACTCTGTCCCACCATATGAAAATACTTTGTGACTGCGGACTGGTCACAGTGCGAAAAGAGGGAAAATGGTCGTACTATTCTCTGTGCTGCGAGGCTTGGAGCGACTTCAGAGAATTTGTATCACAAATTATTTGCTCAAAGGATAGAGGCTGTAAATGCGAATAGTGTGGGATTTTATTCAGAATCAATTGCTTGGCATGAAGTGGCTCAACGATTTGATTGGTAACCTCCTTTCTGCTTGCGGACTTGATATCTCAAGCAGAATAGGTTCAAGCGTTCAGTTTTTTGTATATGATACGGCAAAAATAAGCGTACTTCTTGTTACACTGATTTTTATTATCAGTTATGTTCAGACATATTTTCCACCCGAAAGGACAAGGCAGATATTGTCACGATATAACGGTATCTTAGGCAACACTATTGCAGCTTTGTTGGGTACGGTCACTCCGTTTTGTTCCTGTTCCTCCATTCCGATATTTATCGGATTTACAAATGCAGGACTTCCCCTTGGAATGACATTTTCTTTCCTCATATCTTCTCCTTTGGTGGATTTGGGTTCTCTGATACTTCTTATGAGCGTTTTCGGTTGGAAGATAGCGGTGGCTTATGTTATTGTAGGATTAATTATAGCAGTCATCGGAGGTACTGTCATCGGAAAATTAAAGCTTGAAAAGGAGCTTGAACCAAAGCTTTTCGGAAAAACTGAGGCTCTTAATAACCAACATTACAGCAGCAGATCAAACCGCTGTAAATTTGCTGTTTCCGAGGCATGGGAAACGTGGAAATACGTCATCAAGTTTATTCTGATAGGAGTTGCGATCGGTGCGGTCATCCACAACTGGCTTCCGCAAAATTTTATTGAAAATGTTCTCGGCGACAAAAATCCCTTTTCGGTAATAATTGCAAGCGTTATCGGAATTCCGATGTATGCGGATATTTTCGGTACTATTCCCATTGCCGAGGCTTTGTATTTCAAGGGAGTAGGTATCGGAACGGTGCTTAGCTTTATGATGGGTGTGACTGCGCTCTCGCTGCCATCAATGATAATGCTCAGAAAGGTCGTAAAACCAAAGCTGTTGGCTGTATTTATTGGAATTGTAACTATTGGAATAATAGCTATGGGATATTTATTTAATATTTTATGAGGTGTATTTATATGAACGTAAACTGCGGTAAATGCTGTCCTAAAAAGAGTTGCAAGAATAACGGAAATTGTGCGGCTTGTGTAAAAAAGCATCGTGACAGTGACAGTCTGCCTTATTGCTTGTTTCCCGATAATAACGGAGATAAAAGCCTTCGGCATTTTTACGAAAAACTAAAGGAACGATTTGAAGAAAAGTAATTGTAATGAACCGTTAAATGAGAGATCATTTAGCGGCTTTTTTATTGCAAAAAGAAAGGAACGGTAATAAATGATAAAATATTTTGAAGCGTTCGCAGGAGCAGTTGCGGATAAAAATCTGCTTCCCAAATGGGCAGTGGAACGGCTTAAGCAGATCGAATCGCCGCAGATGAAAATTCGTGTATTTCAGATCGATCACGACAAGGATCGTAATGATCTCGTTTTTATGAATTACGACTACACACAATCGCACGGCGGAGTAAAAGCTGAAAACTACCGTCAGGTTTACGGCGATACGGTGAACTGCGACTCTTTGAAAGCGTTTTCGCTCCCGGATATCTTGGAGAATCAATGTCAGTCAGCAATATCATAGAGGTCTGCGGGGTAAAGATAAGGGTTTTTACTTCTTCGACAGCGTGGGATTTAAGCAGATAGACTTTGATATTGGCAAAACAAATCACGATGATAATAGGATAGCCAAAATTGTCTTGTGCAATACCACTAAAAAATCACACTATAGTTTGTGCGAACAAATGATTTATATATTTATTTAAAAACATTACATTAATAGTTGCATTTTAACATGCAACTATTGAGTCATATTTAGCTATATATAGAGGGAAGAATACGATACAAAATAAATAAGGAGTATATTATGACATTAGAAAATTTTAATTATCGAACAAATCCTATGTTTTTAAGAAACCAATTTGATTCTGACAACAAGTATGGTATTCCCACTGTACCATTATCACATTTTGATAATAAGGAGTTAC
>ERZ780218.620-NODE-620-length-30828-cov-8.372794_pt1 | contig 30828 bp, 18 predicted proteins | sample MGYA00510975_ERZ780218 | MGnify/ENA primary metagenome ERZ780218 (study PRJEB29588, sample SAMEA2152063) | human gut metagenome | biome: human gut; feature: human-associated habitat; material: faeces | place: Denmark | collected 2008/2010 ... | reverse complement strand
CGCACTGTATATGGGCATTATTTCCCCCTTTGGCGATAAGGCTGATAAGGCGAGCTTTGGTATCATGCTCATTTGCTCCATGCCGCTGCTGCCGCTGCTGTTTGTCGCCGTGAAGAACCGTGCCATAGATTTGCTGCGCTCCAAAAAATGGCGGGGGGGGGAATCCGGACTGGACGAGTTGGATGTCTGTATTCGTACGCTTGTCGCCGACCATATCGAAGAGGAGTTCCAGTTATCGCAGTTGAGCGAGGAGATCGACTGCTGCATTTCGGGACTTTCCGAGCAGTGCCGCCGGGTGTTCCTGTTGAGCCGCACGACAGGCCTGAAAAACCGGGAGATCGCCGAGCGGCTCAACATCAGCGTCAAGACCGTCGAAAAGCATATCGGGGCGGCGCTCTCCCAGCTTCGGCTCCGGCTCAGCCGCAGCGGATTTCTGCGGCTTTTCCTCTGAAAAACAGAAGATGCCCTGCACCGAAACGGTGCAGGGCATTGCTTTTTCCGCCTCGTTAGCGGAGTGGGAATTCGTGTGTGTGTGCGACGCGTCCGCCGGGACCGACGATTCGGATTGCGATTCGGTCGCCCGTCATGTCGCACCGTATGTAGCTTTGATTGCCGTTGACCACGACCGGGAACCGAACTTCGTCGTTTGCCGGGTGGAAGCCGTAGCGGTGCGTGTGGCCGGAGAACATGATATTGATGCCGGCCTCGTTGAGGATCGGCAGGAACAGATTCCGGAGGTGGTTGCTGCCGTGCCACGTTCCGCCGTCGAGCGGAATATGGAGGAAGACGACGCGTGCCGAGGCGTTGCGGAAGGTTTCGGAGGCCACCGCCCTGCGGAGCCATTCGCACTCTTCGCGGCGATAGGCGTCGTAGTCGGCAAGCCCTCCGTATTCGATGTCCGTGTCAGGCTTGTCTTCGCCGCAGTCGAGCAGCAAGAAACAGACCGATCCGACTTTGCAGAGTTGGTAGTGACGGCCGCTGCGCGTCGGGAAATAGTCGTGCAGACGGTCGGCGAAGACGCCGCGCGTCTCATGGTTGCCGCGGTTGTAGAGTATCGGGGTCTCCGAGGCGTAAAGGTTTACCGAGGCGTCGATGAAATCCCGGAACAACTGCTCCTCATTTTCAATGCTGTTGGACATGTCGCCGTTGAGCATTACGAAGTCGTGTTTGCCGAAATCGATTTCCCGGCACAGTTCGGTCATGTCGTCGGCGCGTCCGTGGATGTCGTTCAGGATGACGAACGAACAGTCGGTTCCCGTTGCCGGGAATGTCCGGAACCGGAACGGTGCGCGTTTGTAGACATTGCTGGCAACGGTCCTGCCGTAGAGGACGTTGTCTCCGTGTTTCCATTCGAGTACCTCCTGCGAGAAGATGCGGTAGCAGTATTTCGTTCCGGGACGCAGGTTGTTCAGCCGCACGGCGTGCAGTGTCTTGTGTGCCTGTTTGCGGCCCGCGACGGTTTCGTAATGGCGGGTATGTTCGGCGGCGTAGAAACTGCGTCCGTCGTCCTCGGTTGCCTCGACCCACGACAAAGCGGGTTTGTTGGTAGTCCACAGGACGGTTACGCCGTCTTCGGTCATGTCGCACAGCCACGGGCCATGCGTGATCTTGAAATCCTGGGCCGGCAGCGTCAGTGCCGCTGCCAGCCCGAGGAGTGTGAATAGCAGTTTTTTCATCTTCCGAACGCTTTATTCCTGATTCTCCGGGAGGTCTTCCTCGGTCTGGAACCGGATGTCGGCCACGACGGGGCGGTGGTCCGAGGCGTCGACGCCGTCGACCTGCTGGTCGCTGCGCGAAACCACTGTGCAGTTCTGTACGCCGAAGTGTCCGATCGGGGCATACAGTATGTAGTCGATCTTGCGGGTGGGATTCTCCGACGGGAAAGTGTATTGGTCGATCGTTCCGACATTGGTCAGGAACGCGGTCATCGTGGCGATGACGTTCGAACTGGGAATGGCGTTGAGGTCGCCCGCAAGGATGAGGTCTCCGTCCAGTTCCGTGTCGCGGATACGGCGGATCTCATTGGCCTGCACCAGGCGGCTCGCATCGCCCGAAAGATGATCGAGGTGCGTCGAGGCAACATAGAGGTCTTTGCCGTCGATCTCGACGCGGATGACGCACAGCGAACGGTCCTCGCCCGGTTGCGAAGCGGCGCAGGGGAGCCGGTAACTGCGGGTCTCTATAATCGGGTGTTTCGACAGCACGGCGTCGCCGTATTCGCCTCCGTCGCGGTCGATGGCTTTCGAGAAGTGCCACTCCATACCGAGTTTGGCTGCCAGGTCGCGGGCCTGGTGTACGTCTTTTCCCGTGCGGTTGGTGAAGACATCCACCTCGTTGAGGGTTACGAAGTCGGGGTCCTGCCGGCGGATTACCTCGGCCAGCGCGTCCAGATCGGCTGCATTGGCGGGGCTTGTGGCGCGTGCGCCGTAGATGTTGTAGGTCATTATGCGGATGATCCTGCCTTTGGGTGGAATGACTGCCTTGTCTCCGTGCTCGTCGTTGTAATTGTCGTCGTTGGTGCATGAAACGACAATCAGGAGCAGCGCCCACAGACATATAGTCTTTTTCATAGTCTTTTGTTTGGTTTAAAAATTTGTTAGTCGGATCAGAATGCCCATACTTCGGCGATGCAGGTCTGGTAGAGGTCGGCCTGCGTGGCGGTGACGAAGATACGGAAATAGCGCCCCGTTGCCTTGTGGTCGAGGTATACCGTGTTCTCGATCCGGTTTTCGACGGTAAAGGTCCCTGCATGGGTCCAGTTTTGGTTGTCGTCGCTCACGTCGATGTTGAAGATACGCGGGTTGCCGCTGCTCTTGGGAACGTCGGAGCCTTCTTTGTCAGACCGTCCGCGGATCGTGAGTCCGTGCAGTTCCTTGGGTGCGCCCATGTCGACGGCGATCCAGTGCGGCGGGCCGGGTTTGGCGTTGCGCCACTGCGTACCCCAATAGGTGTTGTTTTCGCCGTCGATGATCGAAACGGCCAATCCGCGGTTGGGGTAGGTTGATGTCGCTTCAGCCTCCTGCGTCGAGAACCCGGCGATCGACCAGCCGCTCCTGTCGTATCTCGGGAACGGATTTTCGGTGTAGTAGCCGTTGATGCGCAGGTAAGCCGTCTGCAACGATTCGTTGACGGCCAGGTCGGGTGTCACATTCTCGATCCGTACCGGCAGCAGGAAGACGCCCACGCCGTCGAACGCCTGGCTGTTGATGGCGATCCGGATGGGCGAGGAGATGTATTTCCCGTTAGGAATCACGGCTTCGAGGTTCTCGATCGTGTAGCTTCCATCAAGCATCATCGGGTAGTTGCTCTGGTGCTTCTGATTGTAGGTATCCACCAGTTCGGGGGCGACGCGAAATTTGACCGTCACATCGCATCCCGGGTTGCGGATTCCGCTCAGGTTGGCGTAGACCATGAGCGACGTGTCGCGTTCGAGCGGGAATGAGAGTGTGTTCTTGGAGGCGTCGTCGACGGCGTTGACCGTGTAAATACGCGTATAGTTCTCGGGGTTGTCCACGTTCAGGTCGTCCTGAATCGGGTTTTCGCAGGCTGCGAAGAGCGTTCCGCAGCAGAGGACAGCCAGGTATTTCGTAAGTTTCATAGTCGTTATTCGTTTTTACGGTTACCATCCGGGATTCTGGACGATCTGCGGATCGCGGTTGATTTCGGACTGGGGAATGGGGAAAAGGTAGAACTCGGGCCGGAACACGCGGGTTTCGAATACGGTTTTCTCGTAGAACGCCTCGTCGGTGAAGCTGTTGCCTGCGTCGACGTTCATGCCGTAGAAGGGTCCTCCGTCGGTCTGGTCGGCGATCAGCCAGCGGCGGGTGTCGAAATAGCGCAGTTGCTCGAAGCAGAGTTCGATGCGGCGTTCCAGGCGGATCTGCTCGCGCATTTGACTCTGGTTGAGATCGCTTTGGACCGGTCCCAGGCCGCCGCGCTCGCGGATTTTGTTCAGGTAGGTTTCGATGTCCGCATTCCCGGGATCGTATTCGTTGAGCGCCTCGACGTAGTTGAGCAGTATCTCGGCGTAACGCATGATGACGAAGGGACGCTTGATGTAGTTGCCGTTCTTGGGATTGGACGAGGGCGAAACGTTTTTGATGGCGATGTATCCCGAACGCGGGAAGTCCCACGTGCCTTTCTTTCCCGATCCTCCGGTGTAGTAGAGCTGGATGCGGGTTTTCTGATCGCCGATCCAGTAGGCGCCGTTGAAGCAGATGTTGACGTAGAAACGCGGTTCACGATTGACGAACATGTTGCGCGTACCGGCGGGAGCGAATACCCAGCCCGATTTGGGGTCGGAGTAGTTCGCCTTCGAATAGCCGCTCTCCTTGTCCGGGGTAATGGCCGTGCCGTCTTTCATGCGGAAAGCGTCGACCAGTTGCTGGGTCGCCCCCATGCTTTCATAGCCGCTGAACTGCCGGGGAGAAGCCGACCGTTCCCAATGTTTGAGGTAGTTGCTGATGCGGACCATCATCACCTCGCTGTTCCAGTTCTCCAGGAAAACGTTGCGGCAGGACAGGTAAGGGTCGAGCGTCCCGTCGGTGTGGTACTCCTTGTAGAGGTCGAAAATTCCCAGGTCGATGACATCTTTTGCAGCCTGGGCGGCCTTGTTCCACTTTTCGGGGTCTTTTCGGGTCGAAAAAAGGTGTTTGCCGTCCGTGTTGACCACGTTGGCGTAGGCCGGGTTGCCGTTGAACTGGTCGCTGGCGGCCAGCAGCAGTACGCGGCTTTTGAGTCCCATGCACATGGCCAGTGTCGCCCGGCCGTAATCCTTGTCGGCCTGCACGGTGAAGTGCAGCGGCAGGCGGTTGTTGTCGATCATGTCGTCCAGTTCGCCGACGATGTAATCCACGCACTCGTCGTAGGAACTGCGCGGCAGGTTCATCTTCACATCGTCGCGGTCAAGGTCGCCCGGAAGGACTTCGTCGCCCAGCAGTACGCACGGACCGTACTGGCGCAGCAGGCAGTAATAGAACCAGGCACGCAGGAAGCGGGCTTCGTTCTTGTATTGTTCGACGACGATCGGGCCGCGCGTAGGATCGTCGAGCATCTCCTGGTTCGAGCCGATGTGCTGGATGAAGTAGGTTGCCGAGCGGATGCCCCGGTAGTAGTGCGACCAGTACTCGTAGTAGTTCGACGATGCGCTCCAGTTGCCGAGGTTCATCTTGAAGGAGTTGTAATCCTCGCGGTCGTAGGTAACGTCCAGGTCGTCCGAACACGGGTCCCAGGGCACGCCGTCGGTGCGGTGCGACTCGTCGCGGATGTAGCTGTAAACGGTAGCCAGGTATTTCTCGGAGTAGGAGGTGCGCTGGAATACCTGCTCGATGGTGATCCGGTCGTCGGGAACCTGGTCGAAGAAGTCGTCGTTGCAGGCGGTCAGGATGCCGAGGGCGGCCAGTAAAGTGAGTATTGTTTTAAGTTTCATAGCTTGTCGGGGATTTTAGAAGTTGAAATTGATACCCAGGCTGACGGAACCGATGTTGGGGTATTTTGCGCCGCGGCCGTCGCCCAGTTCCACGTCCCACAGTTTGAATTTGCTGACTGTAAGCAGATTGACGCCCTGTATGAAGATGCGCGCATTGTTGATGTGGATGCGTTTCATCCAGCGGTCGGGGAGCGTATAGGAGAGTTCGATGTTTTTCAGACGCAGGTAGCTGGTATTTTTGAGCCACCACGTGCTGGCTTCGTAGTTCATGTTCATGTTACCGATCGAGAGGCGCGGGTAGAAGACATCCTGGCGGGGATTGGCCTCGGTCCAACGGTCGGTGATGTTGCTCAGCAGGTTGCCGCGGCTCGATCCCTGTGCGAAAGGCAGTACGCCTTCGCCGCTGAGGATCGCGTCGACGTGTGCGGCGCCCTGGAACATGGCCGACAGCGAGAGGCCTTTCCAGCCTACGGAGAATCCGAAGCCGTAGACGATTTCGGGAACACTTCCCCAGCCGATGGGTACTTTGTCATATTCGTCGATTTTGCCGTCGCCGTTGATGTCCTTGTAGCGGATGTCGCCCGGGCGCGTGTCGCCGACCTGTACAGGCGCTGCGGCGATCTCCTCCGGACTTTCGAAAAGTCCCAGTGCGATGAGCCCGAACCGCTGGTCTACCTTGTTGCCGATGGTTTTCTGCCAGGGATAGGCCACGGTGCTGTCGTCTTCGAGGACCTTGTTTCGGTTGAACGAGTAGTTACCCATGACGCTCAACGACCAGTCCCGCCACGAATTGGCATAGCTGACCGACATTTCGATACCTTTGTTCTCGACTTTGCCGATGTTGCCGTAGGGGTTGTTGATCATACCGAAATAGGACGGAATGCTTGTGCGGCGCAGGTAAATGCCTTTGCGCGACTCTTTGAAGGCGTCGAATTGCAGGTTGAACTTGTTGTTCAGCAGGCGCATGTCCAGTCCGATGTTGGTTTTGTCGGCGATCTCCCACGTTACGTCGACGGCATATTCGTCGATGGCCGTAGTCCCGTAGGTCTGGTCCATGTTCTTGCCGAACTGGTAACTGGTGTCGTTGGTGTCCTTGACCGTAGCCAGGTAGGCGAAACGGCGTCCGCTGATCTGGCTGTTGCCGACACGACCCCATGTGCCGCGCAGTTTGAGGTACTGGATCACCTCTGTGGCGCCTCTGAAGAAGGGCTCGTTGCTGATTACCCAGCCAAGTCCGACCGACGGAAAGAAGCCGTAACGGTTTTTCGGGGCGAAGTTCTCCGAACCGTTGTATCCGAAGTTGAACTCCCCGAAATAACGGTCGTCGAACGAGTAGGTGAAACGTCCTGCCAGGCCGCGGAAACGGTAGGGCAGCGCCTCTTCGACGTTGGTGGCTTTGGTATTGATTTCGTCGCTCTGGTTAAAGAGCATCATGCCCGATACGGTGTGCCTGCCGAAAGTGTTGCGGTAGTTGACTGCGGCCTCCAGATAGATGGCGCGGTTACCCTTTGCACTGAGGCTGTAGGCCAGGTTCTCGGTTCCTTGGCGGGTTTGCTCGTAGAGCAGGTTGCCGTTGGCGTCGCGTCCTGTGGCGTGGTAGGTGTTCGGGGTTTTGGTGAAACGGTTGCTCGTGTAGTTGTAGGTGTCGAACGAGAACATGCCTGAAACCGAGAGCCCTTTGTAAATCTGCTGCGTGATGCGCAGGTTCGAATAAACCTGGCTGCGCCACTGGTTGGCATAGCCCGTTGCGCCGAGCTGTGCCACGGGGTTTATATCGCCGCCCGAGAAGGCGCCGAGCTTGCCGTCGGGGTAGAGCGGCGCGATATAGGTCGGAGGTGTGAAATAGGCCGATTCGAAGATGCTTGCCTGCGAAGATGCCGGATAGTTGGCGTTGGCCAGGTAGCCCTGGATGCCCAGTTTGATTTCGGTGGTGCGGAACGGGTTGAGCGTGAGGTTCGAGGTGACGTTGTAACGGCGGTAGAAGGTGTTCGAGTTGTAGTCGGCCAGTTTCGTGTCCTTGTACATGCCGTTCTCGTCGTAGTAGGCCAGGCCGATGTAGTAGACCGCCTTGTCGGAACCGCCCTGCACGTTGACGTTGGCCGAGCGGTTGCGGCTGAAGTTACGCAGGATCTGTTTCATCCAGTCTACGTCGGGATAGAGATAGGGGTCTTCCCCGCGGCGGGTCTTATCAATGATCTCCTGGCTGTATAGTTTGCCGCCGCCGCGGGTGAGCGACGCTTCGTTCGACATCTCCATGTAAGTCGCGCCGTCGGCGAAATCGGTGATCTTGGTCGGTTTGGTGAGGCCTTCGGTATAGCGTACGCTGAATTTGGGGCGTCCTTTCAGGCCGCTTTTGGTATTGATGATAATGACGCCGTTGGCGCCGCGAACGCCGTAAACAGCAGTTGCAGAGGCGTCCTTGAGGATCGAGAAACTCTCGATGTCTTCGGGGTCGACGTTGGAGAACGAGCGGGGAACGCCGTCGACGAGCGTCAGAGGGGCGCTCATGCTGGCTGTCAGCGTTGAGATGCCGCGGATGTAGATGTTCGCGTCGTCGAAGCCCGGTTCACTGGTTCGCTGTACCGAGACCAGGCCCGATACGCGGCCCGCAAGGCCTTGTGTGAGGTTGGCGACGGGAACTTTCAGTTCCTTGGTCGCTATGGTCTGCTGCGAGCCGATGACGCTGATCTTTTTCTGCACGCCGTAGCCCACCACCTCCACGGCGTCGAGGATGGCGTCGTTTTGCAGCATAACCACGTCGACGATTTCCTGCCCTGCGACCGAAACGTCCTGCGATTTGTAACCTACATAGCTGAATTCCAGTACTTCGTCGGGATAAACGTCGAGCAGGTATTTGCCGTTGATGTCGGTGGCTGTACCGATGTTCGGACGGGCCTTGATGCGGATCGTGACGCCGATGAGCGGATCGTTGTTCTGGTCCCTGACGACGCCTGTGATGCGTGTGATCTTCCGGGGTGTAGCTGCGGCCGCAGCTACGGAGCGTCCGATGACGATCTGCCTTCCCGAGAGTTTCCAGGTGTTGTCGGTTCCGGCGAACAACTGTTTCAGGACAGCCGAAATGGGCTGATTCGTTACTTTCAGGGTGACTTTGCGGTGGATGTCCAAGATGTTGTCGTAGTAAACGAAGATGTAGTCGCTTTGGCGTTCGATCAGTGTGAGGACCTCCTTGATGGGGCGGTTCTGTACGTTGAGCGTGATGGTTTTCGCCGCCTCTGCCGTTTGTGCACTGACGGGCCGGATGAACCCGATTGTTGCCAGCAAAAACAGGAATGTTATCCGGAATAGGTGGAATAATCCCCCATTATCGGCCTTAAAAAGACCGATTTTACCATTTTTGTTGTACATTTGTAAAGATTTGAAGTTTAAAAGGCTATTTTAGATTTTCAATCGCTCCGGATGTCGTTGAGGGACGACATCCGGTCTTTTTTTGGAGGGATACGGGCTGTTACATAGGCAGGTCAGTTTGGGTTGTTGGTAGTCGGGTTATAGTCGATTCGGAAATTCCCGGATCCGGTGATTTGCAGGTTGATGGGGGCTGTTGCGCTCAAGATTTTCAGCACTTCGGCCGGATCGTCTTTGAGTTCGAGTTTGCCCGAGAGCGTCAGCGCTTCGGCTTCGGGCGTACACTCGATCCGACAATTGTAGTAGCGGGAAAGGCGTTCGAGGATGTTCGACAGCGGGTCGTTGTCGAAGGGCAGGTATCCGTGAATCCAACTGATGTAGCTTTCGGCTTCCACTTCGCGGACCTCCAGCGATTCCGAGGTGCCGAGGATGGCTTGTTGGCCGGGAACGATGCGAATTCCGCGGTCGGATCGTCCGGCAGGGGCTACGCTGACGGAGCCGGAGAGCAGGACGACCTCCTGCGTGCGATCGCGGCCGTAGGAGGATATGTAGAATTTGGTTCCCAAAACGCAGACATCCATTTTGCCTGTGTGTACCGAGAAAGGCCGTTCGGCATCGTGCGCCACTTCCATGTAGATTTCGCCTTCGACGTATATTTCGCGCTTCTGCTTTTCGAATACGACGGGGTAGACCAGCCGTGATCCGGCGTTGATCCAGACGCGGGTTCCGTCGGCGAGCGTCAGCGTCGTCTGCTTGCCGTAGGGAACGACCAGCTGGTTGAATGTCGCAGCCTCTTTTTTGGGAATGGTTTTTTCGGCGTTGTTGATCCGGATGGCGGTCGAATCGTAACGGATTGTCGATTTTTGGGTTTCGAGCAGGAGGGTTTTCTGCTCGGACAGCACCAGTTGCACCTCTTTCTGGGTGAATACGGGGGTGTCGGCCTGCCGGATAAACATTTCGATGTCCGGGACGGTCGACGGTTGCAGTCGGTAGTAACCGACAACGGCCAGCATGACGCAGGCTGCCGCTGCGATGCCGATGCCCAGACGGCGCAGTTGCGGCCGCAGGAAAGACCGGGGTCTGGATGCTTCGGCAATCCGGGCCATGACGTGTTCGAGGGCTTGCCCGGTGTTGAACCGGGTTTCCGCAAGGCGGGTGTTTCCCCAGGCTTTGTAAGCCCGGAGAAAGGCGTCGCGGTTGGCTTCGGATGCTTCGAGCCACTCCTGCAGTTCCCGGCGTTCCGTGTCGGTGAGGGGTGTGCCGTCCAGTTGGCGGGCTATCAGATCTTCGATGATATGTTCGGGTCTCTTCATTCTATCTATATCACGGATGAAAGCGCTGAAACCCTACCCCCTCCGGCGTTTTTTTTCGGACCGCCGGGGTAAACAAAAAGCAGAACCGGTGAGGCTCTGCTTCTTGCGGGTTGTGAAAATATTGTCAATAGACCCACTCGAAATTGTCGACGTAGAGTACGTTCGACTTGCAGCCTGCCATGAAGTCGCCGTAGGCGCTCGTCGAGCAGGAAATCACGATCTGATACAGTCCCGACGGTTTGGCCTTCGTGTCGTAGAAGTTGAGCGGAAGCTGTACGTCGATCATCTTGCCACCGGTCGAACTTTGGTCGATGAAGAGCGAGCCGTAGGCGATGATCGGGCCCTCGTCGACCGAAGTGGTCTCTTCCGGATCCCACGTCCCGGTGGGGGCTTCCGTGCCCGATCCGACCTCGCGGCGGGTGTTCCAGTCCACGATGGCGACCATGATGCGGGCCTTGTCCCGGTCTCCTTCGTGAATCGGGGCGCCGAAATTCTTGTCGATGTCGGCAATGCCGATATGTTCCGCATAGTATTGCAGTTTCAGCGCCTTGGGGCGGGCTTTCCAGGCGTAAGGCTGGCCGAACGACACGACGCCCCGGGTCAGGACGTCCTTCTGGAACAGCCCCGAGAAGAGGTTGCCCGAAGCGAGGACTCCCACGGCGGACGTAGCCTGGAGTTTGGCGCGCGTGCCTCCGTCGAAGGAGGCCTGCGTGCAGAGTCCCCTGGTGAAGGTGTTGTTGCCGCTGCCCCAGAACTCTGCGGTCTTGTTGTTCTGGGTCCAGCAGCTCAACGAGCTGTCCTCCAGGTCGCCGTTGGGAATCGTGTTGCCCGCGGGGGCCGCATATTCCATCAGCTGGGTCTGCTCGCCCCCGACTGTCAGGCGGAATTCGTAGGTGTGCCCTGCGAAGAGACCCTTGTCCGGCACGAAGTTGTAGACGGCAAGCCCGTGGGGGTTGGTCGACGAGCTCCATTCGGGCGCGAGCGTTGCCGTCAGGATGCCGGCCTCGTAGCTGCTCTCCGCCATTCTCTGCCACTCCGTGGCGCCCTTGATCCGGTATTCCAGCGCGGCGCCGGCCGCATACTCCTCGGCAGAGACGAGAGCGGTGGCCGTGGCCGTATTGTTCCACAGGTCGGTTGCCCGGAGGGCGACCTTCACATTGGTAGGCTCCACGTAAAGCAGCCACCGTTCGGTGATTCCGTGGCAGGTGACGTCTACGAAACGCACCGATTCGAAGCTGCTGCCCGAAAGCTCTTCGAGCGAGGGCGAATAGGTCGTGATGTCGGCGGGGCCGAGTTTGAGTTCCGTGACCTCGATATGTGCCAGATCGGTGTCGCTGGGGACGAGGACCCGGGCGATGCGGTTTTTCTCCTCGATCTCCGTGGCGCCGATCTGCCCCGTCACGCTGAAACGGCGCTCGATGGTCTGTGTGGCGCGGATCGTCCATTCGTAATCCTGGTAGAGCGAAAGCGTGGTGTAGATCGGCGAACGCAGGTCGAACGTGCCGGTCAGCTCCCGGGAGCTGCGGATCTGTTGCAGGACCTCCTCCTTGTCGAGCTGGATGCTGTGGATGACGGCGTCGTAACCCACGGCGTCGATCCGCACGTTGCGGATGTCGGTCGCTTCGTCGAGCGAGAGGGTGACCGTCCGCGACGTGACGTTGTTTTCCGAGACCGAGAAGCCCTGGCCTTCGACGCTCGCGATGCGGAGTTCGACGACCGGATAGGGGATGTCGTTGTGGATGCACGACGCGAGGAGCGCCGCGGCTGCAAGGAGTGCTGTTTTCAGGTATCTGGTCATAATTTATTTCTTTTTCTTGTCCCACAGGTGTACCGTCATGCCGAAGTTGATGGCGGCGACGTTGAGCCTGAAACGCATGTTCGAAGCCTTGCGCGTTCCGATCTTGTTGCCGGCGTCGTCCTTCTGCGTGACGGAGGTGTACTGGATGCCGCCCAGCCCGAACGACAGCGTGGCGCAGACGTTGGGGAAGATATAGACGGCAGCTCCCGGATTAAACGCCAATTTGAGCTGCGTATTGTCGCTGAACGTGGTTTTCATGTTGTCGCTGGCGGTGTCGGGCTGGTAGGAGAGCTTCGACGTTCCGGTCGACAGCGAGAGTTCGAACTCGGCGAACAGTCCGAAACGGCCCTTCGGGTCGAGTCCCGCGTAGGAGCGGTGGAAAATGCCGAACGAGTAGTTGTCGCTGTTGAAATTGACCTTCGGAATGCTGCCCGAGGCGTCGTTGCTTTCGCCCAGGTCGTAGCGTGCGGCATCGAGGTTGCCGTCCATGTGGCGGTAGCCGAAACGCACGCCCAGACAGTTGTTGTCGCGGTAGAAATAGCCGATGAAGGGTTTGACGGTGGCCACCGTGCCGTCGGCGTCGATGCCGTCGAGGATGAGCATGATGTCCGTGTCGTCGCTCGACATCGTGCCGTAGGAGGCCGTCAGACCCATGATCACCTCGCCCTTGTAGGCGAATTTGAGCTTGTTGATTTCGCGGTCGATACGCCGGCGTGTGGGCAGGAATTGTTTTTTGCCGCGGATCGGCGACTGAACTTCCGCGGCCTTGAGTGCCTGCAATTGCTTCTGTCCGTCGGCCGGGACTGCCGCTTCCGAGGCCGGCGCATTTCCGGTTGCCGGGGTTTCTTCTTCGGTGGAGATCGTTCCGGCTGCGGCGGGGGCGATTGCGGCTACCGGAGCGGCTGTTTCCTTCGGATTCCCGGTTGCGGCGGTTTGCCGCGCCAGCGCGTTGCCGCACGAGATAATTATGATCAGCAGGGTGCAGAGTATGCTTCGTGTCATAGTGTGCCGTTTTTAGAGATAGAAGGCCATGCCGAGGCCGATCGAGAAGATATTGACCTTGAAGTTCATCATGCTCGTGTTGCGCTTGCCCACGGTGACCTGATTGTGAACCTGTTTGGTATGGGTATAGCTGATGCCCATCACGCCCACGTTCACTTCGACGGCCATGTTGTTGGTGGCGAAGGCCACGATGCCCGGCGAAATGCCCAGCGAAAGGGTGTAGCCGGTTTCGTAGGTTCCCTTCACGGGCGAGTCGTTGGCGAAGCGCGCCTGCGTGCCTCCGGCCGCGAGCGACATCTCGTTGAACAGCGCGAAGCGTTTGTTGCGTCCCAGCGGGATGTACTGCCGCCAGATCGCCGCCGCCGAATAGGTCTGCTTGAGCGAGTAGAAATCCCTGGCCACGATGTTCGTGCCCGTCTCCTCGTTGCCGAAATGCAGTTCGGCGTTGTCCAGCTTGAGCAGCGTGCGCGAATAGATGAAGCGTCCTCCGAGGGCCATGTTGTCCCGGAAGGCGTAGGCGATCATCGGGCTGACGCGGAAGGTGTAGCCTTTCGAGTTGATTCCCTCGATGACGAGGAACTGATAGCCTTTGTTGGTATGGGTCGAGTAGGAGGCCGTACCGCCGAAAATCCACTGTCCTTTCGGCACGAACAGGTTGTGCGTGTCGGTAAGTCCGCGCTCCTGGCGCATTTCGTTGATCGTTTTCGGACGCTGGTCGGCTGCCGCCGCAGTTTGGGCGGCGGTTGTTTCCTGTGCGCGCAACGCCTGCGCCGTGCCCGTGAGGCACAGCGCGAGGGCGAGCGTGCGGATGAATAGCTTGCGCATCTGCTTGCGTTTAGTGATTAGTATACCCATTCGAAATCGTCTACGTACATGACATTGCCCAGACAACCGACCTTGAAGTCGCCGTAGGCGCTCGTCGTACAGGAGATGACGAGTGTATATGCACCCGTAGGTTTGGTCGTTCTGTCGTAATATTCGATCGGAATCTCCACGGTCGTCATCGCGTCGCCTGGTGTGGTTTCGCCGATCAGCAGCGATCCGTAGGCGATGACGGGGCCTTCGGCGGTTTCGGCGGTTTTGGCGGGGTCCCACACGCCTGTCGGCGACCCCATGCCGGCGACAGTCGCGTGACGGCTGTTCCAATTGACGATAACGGCGAAGATGCGCGAACGGTCTTGGCCGTCCTGGATGTATTCGTGCTCTTCGGTGACGGTTCCCTTATTGACGGCGCCCACGGTGGCGTGGTATTTGAGCCGCAAGGCCGTCGGACGCGCTGTCCACTGGTAGGGCATTCCGAAACTGGCCGTTCCCGAGAGACTCGCAAAACGGAACGTTGCCGAGAAGAGATTGCCCGCGGCGAGCAGGCCGAACGCCGACTGCGATTCGAGCTTGGCGCAGTAGCTGCCGCCCATGCCGGGTTTGGTCGACTGCGCACACAGTCCCGAAGTTGCGGCATTGCCGCTGCCCCAGAACGTCGTGGATTCCGACGTGCTTTTGCCGAAACAGGGGAGCGATCCGCTTTCCATATCCCCGTCGGGGATGACCTGCCCGGCTGCGGCCTGAAACTCTGCCGAGGAGACGGTTTCGCCATCGAGCGCCGCCCGCGCCTCGTAGCTGTTGCCGGCGAAGACGCCGGTGCCTGCGACGGGGGTGTGGACGGTCAGGCCCGCGGCATTGACCGATTCCTTCCATTGGGCTGTGAACGTGGCCGTATAGATGCCCTCGCCGGCGCTTACGCCCTCGGCGTCGGACCACTCGCCGTCTTTGACGCGCAGTCCGAAGGTCGCCGTCGTGACGTTCGGATCGAGGACCAGCGCGCGCAGCGTGAGGCTGTTCGTCCAGAGGTCGTAATCCGTCTTTTCAATGGGCAGAAGGCCTTGCAGACGGTATTCCGAGATGGCGGTGGCTTCGGCGCCGGCCGAATCCGTGACGCGGATGCTCACCGGATGGCTGCCGCCCGGACGCCCTGCGAAGAAGGCGTCGGAAAGGGTGACCGTCAGGCTCAAATCGCTCTCCCTGGTCACCTCGACGCCCTCGGTCGTGCCGTTCAGCGCTTCGTAGCTGTCGTCGCCGATGCCTATCACGACGCTCTTTACGGCGGCCATCGTGGTTATCATGTAACGTTTCGGGGCGGTTGTCCCGGGGATGAAATCCTGCGGCTGGTCCATGTCGAAACCGTCGCTTTCGATGCTCGGCTCGGGGCTGAACGGGAACGTGTCGTCGTAGTCGTCGGTCGAGGTGTCCACCTTGACGACGAAGCATTCGATGAAGCCCGGCAGGTCCTTCGAGAACCGGAAGGAGACGCTGTATTTGCCGCCGGTCTGCACGCCTTCGAATCTGGCCTCCCTGACGATGACGCCGCGGTCGGGGTGCGTGCCCTCGAAGCGGGTTGTGAGCGTGGTCACACCCTCGGGCATGGTGAAGTAGCCCGTGCCGTCGGCCGTGTAGTTCAGCGCCGGGACGCCGCCCTGCTGAACCTGCCCTTCGTCGAACGCGTCGGCGGCGACTACCCACGCATGGAAATTCTCGCCGAAAGCGGCGGAAACCGTGGCGTCGAATTTCACTTCGGCGACGACGTTCTGCCGTTTGCACTCCACTTCGGCGACGGTCGTCTGCCCGGCTGCCACCGTAAAGGTCTTCTCGCCTTTGTAGAAACGTTTGGTGAACGACGCGGGGACGGCTTCTCCCGCATCGACCTCCACGCGGTATTCGTCCGCGAGCAGCTCCAGCCGTGAGGGGAGCGTCTCTGCGGTGTATTGGCGCAGCAGCTCGCCGCTCGCGCGGTAGATGCGTACGGCAAGGCGTTGCAAGGGGTCGTATTCCCCGTCGGCTTCGGCCCGCGTGGCCGAAACCCGCATTTCGAGCGCGCCCGTGTCGCCCGTGTCGGCGCTCCCGGCCGTCTCTTTCGAGCAGGCGGCCGTCAGCGCGGCGCAGAACAGCAGGGCGGCGGTAATGTATTTTTTCATAATTCGTCAGCCTTAATTCGCCGGTACGTAATACTTCAGGGTCTTGGTCGTGCTGAGACCGTTGTTCTCCGTCACCGTGAGTATGAAATTGTTGTTGCCGGGGAAGCCTGTCAGCAATCCGGTGAACATCTTGTCGATCTTGAGCCGAATGGACGGTTTGTCCTTGACTGCGTCCTCGATGGGGAATCCGAGGGCCGAAATCTTCTCCCGGACATCTTCGGCCGAATGCATCTTTCCGTCCGTATCCTCGAAGCCCTCGATATTGCAGAGATCGAACCGGGCCGGGATGCCCATCTTGCCGAGTTCCCTGGCGTCGAGGTTGTCGCAGTCGATGGTCACGTCGAGCGATTTGATGCCTGTTTGCGCCGTGATGTCGATTTCCGTGTCGCGGTCTGCGGACGGCGTTTGCGTTTCGTCGATATTGAAATCTACGCCGACAATCGAAGGGCCTTCGTTGGCCGGATCGACCGTGAGCGTCAGCGACGCCCGGGCCGAAAGCCCTTTGGCGTCGGTTATCTCGAAGGCGAATGCGTGCGTGCCCTCGTATGCGGGATAGAGCAGTTTCATGGCTCCTGCGATGTCGAAACTCTTCGAAGTCGCCCCCTTGAGATCGTCGCCCAGCGGGAAGCCGAGGCCTGCGAGAACCGTGTAGGCGGGGTCCGACGCCCCGATTGTGCAGAGGTCGAATTCCGGACCGCCGATTCCGGACACCATGCCGGTCAGCCGGGAGTTGTCCGACGTGATTTTCACCACGAACGACCCGATGCCGTTGGACGAGGCGAGATTGAATGCGAACGGCCGGGTGTAGTTGCCCTGGGCGTCGAACATCGAGGCCAGAAGCTGGAAGGGTTTCGTGAGGTCGTAGCCCGGACATTCGAGGGTCGGGGCGACGGGAAGTCCGGGTTCGCCGGGGTTGTCGGGATCGTTGACCGGGATTTCGTCGTCCTCCATGAAGTCGTTGACGTCGATGTCCAGTTTGATGTCTCCCTTGTCCGAGTAGGTGATCACGATCGAGAGCTTGCGCCATTGTCCGGCCTTGACGCCCGAGATGCTCTTGTTGATCCGGACGGGTGCGTCGGGCGTATCGGCGAAAGCCCCTTCGAGGTGCAATTTGAGCGTGTTGGTCTCGCCCTGCGGCATGAAGTAGGCCGCGCGGGTTTCATCCTTCAGGAAGGGCATCGTCGTTTCGCCCAGCGTGACGGTCGACTTGGTGTCGGCGGTGAGCTGGTCGGCGAGGTCTTTCGAACACATCAGCGTCACCTTGATGTTGTTCAGCGTGCAGACGACCTCGTTGATGGGCGTGGTTTGGTTCTTCTCGATGACGAACTCCTGCGAACCGAAATAGACGGGGTGTTCCCATTCGGCTGCCGGCGTCGTGGCGGCCTCTTCCGAACGGACCTCCATCGTGTAGCCGCCCACCGGAAGCTCCAGCCTGCCTGCCTCGCCGATCGAGACCTTCAGATCGCCGTAAGTCTCCTGGAGCGCCAGCTTGCCCGTTGCGTCGCGAATTTCGATGATGAATGTGTCGACGTCGGGCTGCGCCTCGTCGGTGCGCGTCTGGGGCTTCGCTGTCTCGTCTGACGTGTCGTCGGGGCGGGTTTCGGTATCGGTGTCGACCACGACGCGCATGCTCATGTCCGCCAGCGTCAGGTAGCCTTTGGCGTTGGGATCGGGCGGAGTGCCCGGCTCGTTGTTCTATAGGCGGGATCTTCGTTCACACAGCCGGTCGCGAGCAGCGCCGTCGCTGCCGCAGCCGTCAGAATCTTGGTAAAGGTTTTCATATCTCGGTATTTTTATTTGCGTTATTCGGTGGCCTCGTCGTTGAGTTCCACGTCGAGTTCCACGGTCTCGGTGTATCCTTCGCCGAGGGTGACGGTCAGCGTCGCGCTGCCGGCCTTCTTGGCGTCGAGCGTGAAGATGTGACGCGTGGCTGGGCGTGCCGCTTCGAGCGGTTCGGGGGTGAAGGTGTAGAGCGGACCCTCCGACGTGCCGTCCTGGCTCTGGCCCCGGGCCGTACCCTTCAAGGTGAGCGGCTTTCCGGCCTGCACCCAGACGGCTTCCGCTTCGGCTGCGTCGCAGGGACGGAACGTGAAGATGCCGCCCGCTCCGGTCGTCACGGTGAACTCCGCGTTGTTGTAGTATTTTTTGAACGACTCGGTGGCGCGTACCAGGGTCTGCGAATTGCCGATCGTCGCCGTGATCTGCGCGGTGCTGGTGCGGCGCGCCGCGACCTCCACTTCGGTCGCGCCTGCGTAGTAGGGTTTGTCCGCGCCTTCGGCTTCGGGATCGCCGTAGGTGACCGTGATCGTGTAGCGGCCTTCGGGGAAGGAGTAGGCGGTCTCCTCGGCGTTATACGCCGCGACCGTCGCCCAGCTTTTGTCGAAATTCTCACCCCGGATGCGGAGCGTGAAATCTTTGCCGTCGGGTTTTGCCGCAGCGCGGGTCGCGCCCTGAACCGCGGCCATCGCCGCAGCGGCATCAATCGTGGCGTCGGCCTCGCAGGCGATGCGGATGGTTCCGCAGCCCTCTCCGGCCGGGGTCTCTTTCTTTTCGGAGCATCCTCCGGCCATGACAGCCGCCGATGCAAGCAGGTAAAGCAGTTTTCTCATGGCGGTTATTCGTTGACGATGGATACTTTGATGTTGTCGAGGTAGCAATAACCGTTGGAGTTTCCAATGGTGCTAAAACCGGTGCCGGTTGAGTATATGTCCCACGCCAGTCGGTGCGCATTGGTGCATTGGTCGATTGTGTAGGACGCGTTGTTTGAAATGTTCGAATAGGAGCCTCCGGATCCGGTGACTTTGTCTTTGACTGGGTTCTTGAGAGCCGTGGACGAATTGCTTGTGCTATTGATCAGACCATCGATCGTATGGTATCCGTAGGCCAGTTGCGGAGTATGCTTGGTCCAGGTGATACTGATCGAATAGTCGAATGACACCTTAACTTTGGCGGATTTTCCTTCTTTGATTCCAAGGGGACAGGTATCGAGACGCCCGTGGTATCTGGGGTTGGCAACCCAGGCATTTTCAGTTCTTACGCAGATTCGGAACGCATTTCCTGTTTCTGCTCCGCAACGAGTTCCACTCCATCCCGTAAGGTTATATTGGTCGAGCCAAATAGCATCGGTATATGTATCGATGACAGTACCTCCGGTCGCAGCGTTGTCGTGGTTGCTGAATCCTGATACCTTGCTGAAATCCTCCGCCAACAGGTATGGAACGCTGAACGTGATGTCGTTGTTGCCGGATTCGGTGATCTGCGGCATCGTCAGCGTGTTCGATACGACGGCGCTTTCCGATTCGTACTGCACCGTGACGGTCTTTCCCGAGAGGTTGTCGGTCCACGAGGGTTTGAGCACCATCGTGTATTTGCCCTCGGCGTCGGGCGTGAACTGGCGGATGTTCGTGCCGTTGTCGAACAGCGAGCCTTCGGGGGCGGTGAGGGTGATCTTTCCGACCGCCTCGCCCAGCGTCGCCATGCCCTTGTCCGCAGGCAGCGAGAAGTTCAGACGCGTGTAATAGCGGCCGATGGCGGGAATGTGGTAGGCGATCGGGGTGGTGTGGCCTTCGGAGAAGTGTTTGCCGGGGATGTCGCGCGGCTCGGATTCCCCGGCTTCGCAGATCGCGGTGATGGTCACCGGCTGCTCGGCGGTGAGTTCCACCGGTGCGATGACGGCGAAGACCACGTCGCCCGCATTCTTCGGAGTGTCGAAACGCAGCGTCAGCGTGTTGTTGCCGTCGGTGAGCGTCGGCGCGGCATCGGGATCGGCGGCATCGACCGTCATGCGCCCCGTGACGGGCTGCGGAAATGCCAGCGTGATCTCCGAGACCTTTTCGCCCAGATCGTTTTTCGGAATGCGTATTTTCAGCACGTGAACTTTGTGGCGGAACTGGAACTGCACCGTCTCGCCGGTGTCGTTCTTCTCCAGAGCCGGGGCCTTGACCGGATCGGCCACCATCACGTCCCAGTCGCCGTTGAAGCCGCCGTCCTGCACGTCAGGGATCAGGTAGGTGGCCTGCGTGCCGTCGCTTTCGGACGGAACGGGCGACACGGCATAATAGGTGTAGGTGTCCGCGGGCATTTGCGGGATGTCTCCCCTGAACTTGGCCGTGTTGTAGTCGGTGTTGTAGTGGTAGAGTTTGAAAGCCTGTTTGCTGAAGACGGTCTCGGATCGGGAGTTGACGGCCCAGAGTGCGATCTGGTCGTCGGAAGCCCATTTGACCGACACTCCGTCTTCGCCGAGCTGGGTGCGGGACTTGTCTTCGGATTCGATGTCGATCTTCGGACCGGAGCCTACCGATACGCTGATTGTTTCGGTCGCGGGCCGGGTGTCCGCATCCGAAGAATCGGAGCATGCCCCGAAGACCAGAGGCAGCGCGAGCCAAATAATCCGGAAATTTATTCGCATAGAATAGATTCTTTTATCTGTAATGTGTACAAAAATAGGTACAGGTTCCCGTTCGCGGAAATAAATTCAACGAACGCCGGATTTTTCATCACGAACAGCCTCCTTTTTGTCCTCACGGATGCGCCTTTCCGGCGGTGCGGAGCGCAAAAAACCTCCCAGGCCGAATCAGTTATTACCTCTTTTTGATCCGGCAAACCCTTTTCTAATATGAAATATTGTAACAGGCAGGCTGACATTCTGCCGGAATTGGTCGATGCGTCTTGATTTATGGAGGAGTCCGGATTGGTGCATTTTTTACAAATCGTTACAGTCTTACATGTGGAGACGGACTTTATCGATTTTATATGACTGTGTTAAGAGCCTTTTGATTTTAACAATGTTGATATTCAGCATTTTTTAAATCTTTGTTGTGTGCGGCGAATCTGTAATGCCGATGGATGGTTGGGGCCGATATGGCGCATTGTCCATTGTTTTTTATCGCGCATTCTGGCTTGTTTTTGACGGTTGGCTTTCAATTTTTCAGTGCGGAAGGTTTGAAAAATTTGCAGAATGGTTATATTTGCAATCGAGTTAGGTTCGTGTTCGCAAAGAACAGAGGCAGGAAATGAAGATCCTCGTATCCAGCATAAAGCAGCGCGATGTAGATCATTTTGAGATGGTTTACAACTACTATATGCCTGTGCTTTATCGTTTTGCCATGCAGTATGCATATGACTCGGAAACAGCCAAGGATCTTGTACACGACGCTTTTGCCTGGGTGTGGAACAATCCGGATAAAATCCGCGATGACGGCAACGTGGCCGCACTTCTTTATCGGCTGGTACGCAGCAATTGTCTGAACTATCTCCGGTCGCTCGATATTCGGGACAGCAACGACCGGAAGTATGCCGAAGCAGCAGCATTTGCCGAATTCCTGTTCGACGACGAGCCGGATGATGACCGTTATGCCATTGAATTGCGTTTGCGGCATGCTTTGAATGCGCTCCCCGAACGCGGCCGCGAGGCTTTGGAAATGCATTTCGTCGGAAATATGCGGATCAAGGCCATTGCCGAAGTCATGCATGTATCCGAAGCGACGGTCAAAACGCATATCAAGCGGGCCTTGAAGGCCCTTCGGGAAGGCATGAAATGCTTTTTTACGATTTTTTGGTAAAAAATCGCTTCCGTTTGTCCCCCATTTTTCGTCTGAAATTTTATTTTAATTAAAACGATCGGTCCGGGTCGTTGTTTTGGTTAGTCAGGTATCTGTTCTTGCCGGTCGCGGTACTCCGCCGGCGATTTCATTTTTCTGGAACAATCCGCGTTCCCCAATCGGGTGAATGCGCATCCCGGATCGTTGCCATTGTACTCTATGACGAAAAAGACGATTGATTGGACCCTCTTCCGTAAAGTGCTGGATCATATGGCGGATGAGAAAGAGCAGGCTGAATTCGACAAATGGCTTCAGTCCGATCCCCGGCATCGGGAATATTATGGACGCGCCCGCAGGTTCTATGCCGGAGAATCGGCGGAACCGCTGCCGCTTGACGAAACTTTCGCCGCACTGAAAGCGCGGCTGGAAATGCACGACCGACCGAAACCGATGTATCGTCGCCGGCCCTATTACGGAATCGCGGCCGCAGTCGCAGTCATTGTTGTGCTGTCGTGCTTCGACTGGCATCGGGACAACGCCGAGACGGCGATGGACCGCGTCTGTTGCGAACTCGCACGCGAATATGCGCCTGCGACCGATAAGGCCCGGCTGATCGTAAATGGGGGCGAGTGTTACGATCTGCACGGAGAGGAGTCGTTGTCGCTCGATGTCCGGGGCGGTCATATCGAGCGCGGCGACGACAACCGGTTGGTGTATACGGCCGATGCGGAAGCCGAGGTCGTGCAGAACAAACTTCTGGTTCCCCGCGGCGGCTATTATTCCGTCCTTTTGGAAGACGGCACGACCGTTCATCTCAATGCGGAATCGGAACTGGTCTATCCTTCGGCATTCTCGAAGGACGTGCGCACCGTGTCGTTGGTCGGCGAAGCCTATTTCGATGTGGCGCATGATGCAGGGAGGCCTTTCGTCGTCGAGGTGGATGGATACAGTATCGAGGTGCTGGGCACGCAATTCAACGTCACGGCCTATGCCGATGAGCGGATCTGTCGTTCGACGCTTGTCGAAGGCAGCGTGCGGATCATACCCGATAACGGCCGCAATGAAGAGGAAATCGTTCTCACTCCGGGCGAACAGGTCGTTCACGAAACGGGAACCGATATTTTCTCGGTGGCACGCGTCAATACCAAAGTCTACACGGCCTGGATGGACCGGGAGTTCGTTTTCGAAAACACCCCGTTGTCGGAGGCTTTGCGGATCGTTTCCCGCTGGTATAACTTCCGCTACGACATTACGGACTCCGATTTGGAGAAATATACGTTTACCGGTCAGATCAGCAAGGACGGAGGTCTGGATTATCTGTTCCGGGTGCTGTATGAAGCGCATATGCCGATCGCGCTCCGCTATGAAGACGGAATGTTGTATGTCGACAGACGCTAAAGCCTGCCGACTGTTTGGTATCATATTGAATGTCTAACCTTAACGATTAATTGATGAAGCAAATTTACGTTCTGAATGTTTGCCGTTCGGCCCGTTTCTGGCTGCATCTGATCCTGGTCGTATGGAGCGGAGTCGCCGTTGCGAAATCTCCCTTGCGGGATTCCGCCGCGCTGCGGCTGCCCGTGCAGGCGGATCGTGTCGCCGCCGGCGATCTCGTGATTACGGCCTCCCAAATCCGGGCGGTCGATCCTGTCGACCTGTGGAAGGCCATTTCATTTTACGATCCTTCAATCAGTAATTCGTGGGAGCAGGAGCATGGCTCCGACCCGGTTTACGGAGCGGGGGACATGACCGTCCGCGGCTCGAAACGGTGGGCCAGGGATGAGGCCGTCAAACCGTCGAGGCCCCTGTATATCATTGATGGGGCGTTGGTCGACGCCCGGAAGTTTTTCGATACGGACATCAACGACGTCCGGCAGATCATTATCCGTAAAGACCCCGTTTCGCTGGCCCAATACGGTATCCGGGGCGCTGACGGCGTCGTGGAGATGAAGACGCAGAAGCCGATCAAAGGGCCGCTCAAGGTGCGCTACATGTTCGACGGCATCGTGGAATGTGCCGATCTGGGCTCTTACGATCTGATGAGCGCTTCGGAGCAGCTCGCGCTGATCGAACGCGAGGGGTTGACGACGGGCAGCGCCGCCTCGATGCAGCAGCATAAGGCGTCGGGAAAGAACGTCGACTGGCTGAACCAACTCACGCGTACCGTTTTCCGGCATCGGCACAAGATAACCGTCGACGGCGGGGACGACAATGTGAAATATGCCCTGACGGGGCGTATAGCTCCCTCCGGAAAGGGAGTCGTCGAGGGCGTGGAAAAGGATATTATCGGCCTGGGAGCCTATATCGAGTATCGTTACAAGTCGTTCCGGATTTCGAATGATCTGACTTACGACAAAACAGAGAAAAATTCGAAACTCTTCGGTACGCTGGGCGACTATGCCCGCACGCCCCGTTGGCTCGACCCCGATAATGGGCATGGGGGATACCTCAAAACGATGGGGCACGAAGAGGACGCCGTGCGGTTTGAAAATCCGCTCTACGAACTGACGCTCGGTTCGCACAACAAATGCCGGACCTATTCGATCTTCGACAACGTACGCCTTTCGCTGGATCTGGGAGCCGGATTTTCGGTCAACGGACGCTTCTCGTTCGTGCGCGACCTTATCCGCACGGACACCTATGTATCGCCCGGTTCGATACGCTATGCGTCGCAGACGACCGACTCCTATACGGGACGTTACGGAATTGCACGGTCATCTATCCAGACTTACGACGGGGCGGTGGATGTTGCATATCGCGGTTCGTGCGGCCGGTCGTCCTACGGCGCTTCGCTGCAAGCCGGGATTTTCAGCGGCACTTACAATATGGAAAGTTATGCCGGCGTGGGAATTCCTTCGGACAAGATGGGCTACATCTCTTTCACCAAGGCCTACGATCCGAATGCGACGCCTTATGCCTGGCGCTATTACGACCGGACGGTGAGCGGAACGCTTTCGGCGCACTACTCCTACGACGAGCGTTATACGGTTGCCGGAACGGCGCATCTCGACCGTTCGTCGTTGCTTGCGCCCGGTGAAAGGACGGCTCTGTTTTACGGCGTGTCGGCGGCTTGGAACATCGGTCGGGAGCATTTCATGCGCCGGGCCGACTGGATCGACCGCCTGACGCTGAGCGCGGCGATCGGCACTTCGGGAGCAGTCGACGCCCTGAATTCCGACTATGTGGTCACTTACAGCAGCAATATCGACAACGAGTATGTCTACAACTACTATCTGGTCGGGGCTTCGGTTGGTCTGATGCCCAATCCCGATCTGAAATGGCGTACGCTCGTGAGCCGCAGCGTGGCGTTGCAGGCAGAGTTCGCGCATGCGTTCCGGCTGCGCGTCGAGTATTACAACAATGATTCGAAAGACCTTATGACCGTCGACCGGCTGCCGCTGGCGAGCGGTTACCGGCATAACGTTTCCAACGGAGGAAGGGTCCGGAATTCGGGACTGGAATATTACCTGAACGCGACTCTTTACAGCCGCCCGGGACTTGTCGTCTCGGCCTTCACGTCCGGCAACCACAACCGGAACCGGATCGAGGAGCTGCCGGGATTCTTCGCGGCATGGTACAACGAAGCGTTGTCGGAGGGCGAGGCTCCGCTGTCGGAGGGCGAGTCCGTGAATGCGATCTATGCTGCGGAAAGTTCTTTCGACGGAACTGCCGAACGGGCTGCGGGCGAATCCGTTGCGGCCGGCCGTGCGGAACCCGACCTGAAAGGCAATTTCGGCGTCAACGTGGCATGGGGACGGTGGCATTTCGGAGCTGCGTTCGATTACCGGATCGGCGGACAGGCATTCAACCAGACGTTGTACGATGTGCAGTTCGGCAGTCCGCTCTATAATCTCGACCGACGGGCGCTGGACCCGAAGTTCCGCCGCGCGTTCGACGGCGAACCGGTCCGGCTGCAACGGTTCGTGGAACGGTTCGACGCCTTGAATTTCTCGGCTGTGCAGGTCGGGTATGTTTTCGGGGCCAAGGCCGCCGGCAAGCTCTATATGCGCAATCTGGCCCTTTATCTCACGGGCAGCAACCTCTTCTATTGTTCGGGCGTCGACATGCAGCGCGGAACGGTCTATCCGTATACGCGGACCGTCACGCTGTCGCTTCGGGCGACTTTCTAATCGCTTAAAGAAGATACGAAATGAAAAAAATATATCTGCTGTTGTTCTTATGCGTCGCGTCGGTGTCGTGCAACGAATGGTTCGATACCACTCCCGACGGGACTTCCATTCCCGAGGATCGTTTTTTTCGCAATGAAAACGCTTTTCTCAACGCCTTGACCGATGTCTATACCCAGTTGCGTTCGGAAAGTCTCTACGGCCGCATGCTTTCGGTCGGCGAACTGGAATTCATGGGGCAGAACTTTCAGCCCGCCGGCACGGATTTCCAGGCCGCAGCCGATCTCAACTATGCCGACGCCGCATTCCGCACGGCCATCGAACAGACGTTTGTGGATATGTACAAGGCCATTGCGGCTTGCAACAACGTGATCGGACACATCGAAACTACGAAGATCGTGTTCAATTCGAAATCCCGGAAGCGGATTATCACGGGAGAGCTTTACGGATTGCGTGCGGCCCTGCACTTCGAACTGCTGCGGCTGTTCCATCCGGCGTATGCCGTCGATCCGGGTTTTGTCGGACTGCCCTATATGGTCCGTTTCGGAATGACGGCTTCCGAGCCGCTCTCTACCGAGGCGTTCGTCGGCAAGGTGATCGCCGATCTCGAACGGGCCGCTTCGGAACTCGAAATGACGGACCCCGTGTTGAACGGCTTTACGCTGGGAACCGTGCTCCCCGGGGAGATCGACTCGCGGCTGCGTACGTTCTGCATGAATTACTATGCCGTAACGACGCTGCTGGCCCGTGTCTGCCTCTATAAGGGCGATTATGAGCAGGCCGCGGCCTATGCGGCCCGGGCTTTCGAACACCAGACGAAGGTCGAGAAGCGTTACCGCCTGTTCTATTATTTCGGCCCGGGTGAATACGGCGACGATTACAGTTTCTCGCGAGAGCATCTTTTCGGCATAGCGACGCTTCCCGAAGGTTTTCCGCGGTCGGCGGCTTTGCTTTACGGTCGGGACGGAGCATCCGTGACGAAGCATTATGCCGCTCTGTTCGACAATCCGAAGGATACGCGTTACCGCGACTGGTTCGACAACAGCGATCCGTCACGCGTGTTCATGGCGTACAAATTCGGCGAGAACTCCGTTCTCAACGGCTACACGTCGGTGGCGGGAAATGAGAGCGTTCTGCCCTGCCGCATTCCTTTCGTCAAGTTGGGCGAGGCGGCCCTGATCGAGGCCGAAGCGCTCGTCCGCCAGTCGGCCGACAACATTGCGGACGCGGCGGCGAGAGTTGCCGAGTTGCAGAAGGCGCGCGACATTCCGACGGTGGCGGAGCGGCTTGAAACGTCCGGACTTACCGTCGGGGAGTTGCTCGACGCCATTGAACTGGAATACCGCCGTGAGTTTTTCGGCGAAGGACAGTTGTTTTACTATTACAAGCGTCTGAACAGCCCCCGTATCCCCAGATCCGATGGCACGGAGCTGACCATGACGGCCGATAAGTACACGTGGCCGATCCCGGAGGGTTCCGTAAACGTAAAACAGGCACTCTAAACTTTAAAAATCATCATGGCTGCATATACGGAAAAAGTGAAGAAGACTGTTGCAGAGCGTATCATGCGTTTGTTGTTTGTAACGGTCGTAGTGTTGGCTCCTTGTCTGGTCCGGGCGCAGAATATCACGATCAACGTGACTGACCGACCTTTGAGCGAGGTCTTTCAGGCAATTAAGAAGGCGTCGGGCTATCAGGTGTTCTATGTGAATCAGAATGTGGATGACAGCCGCAAGGTCAGCTTCAACGTGTCGGGTGTCGAACTGCGCGCGGCGCTGGATAAGCTCTGCGCATCGGTGGCTTTGAGTTACAACATCGTCGACCGGACGATCGTGATCTCCCCCCCCCGCCAGAAAACCGCCCCGGCGTCCGATCGTCGGCCGGCCGGATTCGTAATCACGGGAACGGTATTCGACGAGAACAAGAATCCGGTCGCTTATGCTTCGGTCGTGCAGAAAGATGCCGGGCACAACGGTGCTTCGACCGATGAGAAGGGGTGCTTCCGCCTGACGCTGCCTTCGGGGCGCGTGTCGGTCGTCGTGTCGTGCGTGGGCATGAAAAAACAGACGATCGAGGTGAATAACCAGAGCTCGTTCGATATCTATCTCGAACCCGAGGTGAACGATATCGCGGCTACGGTCGTTACGGGATACATGCCCAAGGCGAAGAACAGCTTCACGGGAACGGCCGTGCTCGTGAAGGGCGATGAACTGCGGACGGTGAACAACAACAGTTTCTTCGACGCCCTGAAAGTTTTCGATCCGTCGTTCCAGGTCGTGGATGTGCGCGGGATGTTCGGTTCCGACCCTAACTATATCCCCGAGCAGATCGAGATCCGCGGACAGAACAGTTTCCCCGAGATCTCGGGCAGCACGCTGAAAACGATGACCAGCCTGCCGATCTTCATTCTCGACGGCTTCGAGGTCAAGGTGCAACAGGTATATGACCTGGACATGAACCGCATCCAGAGCGTAACGATACTCAAAGATGCGTCGGCATCGGCCATATACGGCTCCCGCGCGGCCAATGGCGTGATCGTGATCGAGACCAAAAGCCCCGAACCCGGAGCGCTCCGGGTGAGCTATACGCTTACGGGCGGCGTGAACATTCCCGACTTGTCGTCGTACAAACTGATGAACGCTTCGCAGGCATTGGAATTCCAGCGTCTGTCCGGGCTGTTCAATCCCGCTCGCGAAGGGGAGGACGGCGGCTATTATCTCAACTCCTACAACCTGATCCGCAAGGAGATCCTTGCGGGCGTCGATACCTATTGGCTTTCGAAGCCGCTGCGCGTGGGCTTGCAGCACCGTCATTCGGTCATCATCGAGGGCAGCGTCAACCGGCTGCGCGCCAATCAGGGGAACGTGCGTTATCAGGTCAATCTGTCGCTCGGGCAGAACAACGGTGTGATGAAGGAATCGGGCCGAACGACCTACGGGGCCGGCACGAAACTGATCTATTCGCATTCGAGCCTGCGAATCACCAACGATTTGCAGTTCTCCATCTCCCGGAGCGACGAGTCGCCTTACGGATCGTTCTCCAGTTACTCGAAAGCGCTTCCCTATCACCGGGAAAAGGATGCTGACGGCGCCTATTATCGTACGCTGTCGCTTTACAACGTGGCTCCGGAGGGAATGAACCTTGCGGTTTCGTCGTCGCAGCTCTCTCCCGTTTACGAGGCGAAATACCTGAGCAGTTTCACACACGGCGACGTGACCAATGTCACGAACAACACGGCGATCGACTGGACGATCGTTTCCGGGCTGAAAATGCGCGGCGACTTTTCGGTGAGCAGCGATTTCAACCGCACGGACATCTATCTGTCGCCCATGAGCTATTCCTATATCCGCGATAACGACAACGATGTGAACGATCCCAGCGTGCTTTACGCGCGGGGTAAGTATACGCTGAACAACGGTACGGACATGACGCTTGCCGGCAAACTGATGGTCTCCTATACCAAGCAGCTCGACCGGCATCTGGTCCAGGCGGTGGTCGGCGGCGACCTGCGCGAAGTCAAACACGAGACCGACGGGTATGTCGTTACGGGGTTCATGGACGATGCGCTCGACTATGTCTCCTATGCCGTGCAGTACGAACCCGACTCCCGTCCTTCAGGCAATGAGTCCATCGTTCGTTCGGCGGGCGCCTACCTCAACGCCAACTATTCTTACGACGACCGCTATCTGGTCGATCTTACGGGACGCATCGACGGTTCTTCGATTTACGGCAGCAAACAGCAGACCGCGCCCTATTGGTCGGCGGGTGTGCGCTGGAACATTCACAACGAGCGTTTCTTGAAGGACCGGGGTGTCTTCTCGCTGCTGGCCCTGCGCGCCAATATCGGAACCACCGGCAACCAGAATTTCACGCAGAACCAGTCCAGGAGCATGTACACCTATCTCAAACCGGTCTACGGCAACATGTTCGGTACGAGCATTTCGGTATTGGGCAATCCCGACCTTGAATGCCAAACGACATTCAACCGCAACGTGGGCCTGGAACTGACCGTGCTCAAGGGACTGTTGAATCTGGACATGAATTATTACTATAACACGACCGAGGGAAGCCTTACGTCGGTAACCATCGCGCCGTCGATCGGATTCTCCGAATTGAAGGTCAATCAGGGCGACATCGTGAATAAGGGTATCGACTTTTCGCTCTCGGTGACACCCGTCCGCACGAAGGAGATGCTCTTCTCGGTGACGTTCAACGGGCGTCATAATTCGAACATCCTCAGCAAAATTTCCAATACGCTGAAAAATTACAACAAGATGGTGGGCGAACGCGCTGAAAGCAGCAGCGATGCCAATGTCTTTCTTTTCAAGGAAGGGGAGTCGCTCAATACGATTTACGGCGTTCGCAGTTTCGGAATCAATCCGGGTACGGGCCGCGAGGAGTTTTTGACGAAGGACGGCGAGCGGACCGACGTCTGGAAATACGAGGATATGGTTCCGATTGGCGTCGGCGAAGCCGCGCTCGAAGGATACACCGGCTTCAACTTCCGTTACAAGGAATTGGAGGTGGGCGCCAGCTTCAACTATTCGTTCGGGGCCGATCGCTACAACTTCACCCTGCATGAAAAGATCGAGGGGGCCGATCCTACGGTGAACAACGACGTGCGGGCATTGACCGAACGTTGGAAGGAGCCCGGTCAGATCGCCCGCTACAAGGCCATCGACGATACGACCCCGACGCGTTCCACGTCGCGTTTCGTCCAGCGCGAGAACCGCCTCTCGCTCTCGTCGCTCCGCGTAGCCTATACCTTCCCGGTCGAACGCTGGGGATGGAAGGGAATCTCCATGCTGCGGCTCCAGCTTACGGCCAACGAACTTTTCTACCTGTCGACGATCCGTCAGGAGCGCGGTTTGGCGTATCCCTATGCCCGGACGATCAGTTTTTCGGCTCAAGTCAATTTTTAATACGGCACAGCAATGAAAAGGAAGAATCTTGCAAAAATATCTGCGATGTTCGTACTGCTGCTCGCATCGTGCGGCAAGTGGCTGGACGTTACGTCCAAATCGGAGGTGGACATCGACGACATGTTCGATGCGGCTGAAGGTTACTACAATTCTGTTACGGGAGTGTACGTCAATATGGGCGACGCCAATCTGTACGGCGGTTACGTGGCGCTGACCGCCCTCGAACCGCTGACCGGGCAGTATACCGTGTCGGCCAACAACGAGACGCGTCGCAAATGGGCGGCCTACGACTATGCGAACGACGATTCGAAGGAGATCATCGACGATCTGTGGCTCACGATGTACAACAACATTTTCAACGCCAAT
>ERZ780218.617-NODE-617-length-30885-cov-5.522705_pt1 | contig 30885 bp, 27 predicted proteins | sample MGYA00510975_ERZ780218 | MGnify/ENA primary metagenome ERZ780218 (study PRJEB29588, sample SAMEA2152063) | human gut metagenome | biome: human gut; feature: human-associated habitat; material: faeces | place: Denmark | collected 2008/2010 ... | reverse complement strand
AAAAAAGCCGCTAAATGATCTCTCATTTAACGGCGGGTATGCGATATTTGATTGTATCAGTTTTCATTATCTTTCCTTTTTCGGATTGTTGGATAATTTTGAACTATTTCCGTATACCTGAAACAATCCTCAGTATGATCGTTGATCACTCCACAGGCCTGAAGATGCGAATATATAGTGACGGAGCCAAGATATTTAAAGCCTCGTTTTTTCAGATCCTTGCTGATTTTGTCGGACAAACCGTTTTTTGCAGGAATTTTTCCTTTTTGATGTCCCTGATAAAGAATAGTTTTTCCATCTGAATAGCTCCACAAATATTTGCAGAAGCTTCCGATTTCATCAATAATCTTCATAAAGCATTTTGCATTGTTTATGACTGCTTCGATTTTACGTCTTGACTTGATCATACCGTCGGTATCGAGTATCCTTTGAATATCACTTTCTTGGTATCCGGCAATTTTTTCATAATCAAAACCATCAAAGCATTTATTAAAGATTTCTCTTTTCTGTATCATCATATTCCAACTCAGTCCGCACTGCATGACCTCCATCATAAGGAATTCAAAGTGCTTTTTATCATCGTATAGCGGTATGCCCCATTCTTCATCATGATATTTTATCATTTTTTCATTACAAAGACACCATATGCATCTCTGCATTAAAAATCACAGCCTTTCAACGTTTAAGATCCAATATGACTTTCGATCACTGTCATTATTTCATTCAATCAGCTTTCTCCGAATGGAATTGTCCATGGTTTCTAGATCCATAGCCTTAATTTTTGGTATAAGACCCGGTCAACAAGCAGCTTATTCGGCATATCCATTTTCCTTTCGCTCTTTTATTTGTATAACGGGCGTTTGCTTTACTTTCTTGCCGACTTTAACTCGCTGCAAAGCGAATACCATATCGTTAGTACGTTCAAAATAACCGATATCACGTTTCCAGCTGATACCGCACTTACAATGCTGCAATCCGATAAACTGCTGTTTCATTTTTCTGCCGCAGTTTGAACAGATTTTATTGTTCTTACTCATGATCATTTTCTTCTCAGAATGTTATCGTGTACATTATATCACAAAAACTGCCGTGTTTCAAGTCCTACATGGACATTTTCATTTCTGGCTCCTCCAATAAATCCTCGGTTTCTGTGATTTCTTCTGTTTGCTCGTCTGACTTGCCCTTGTCATACCAATGCATGAGACCTCGTTCTTTCTCTTCGGGCATTATAAAATCTTTAATAAATCGGTTTATCTCCGCTTCGTAAGCAGAAGCCTCATAGGACGAGATTTTTTCATATTCCTCGTCATCCCAGCATTCCGGTTCTCTGTTGATTTCAAGCGGACAGTAGAACTTTAATTCCTGTAAATGATTCTGCATATGATTTTCGTACAACAGTTTGGCGTTTGGAATATACTGCGCATATCTTGCATAGGGAGCGCCCTCAGACTCTATTAACAAGCCGTCACCCTGTTCCTTGTCATAAATCAGCAGACAATGATAATTATTATCGCTGTCGCAATACATCAGGTCTACGTTATCAGCAATCAGGTCATTGTGCTGCAAGGGATGGCGCTTTAAGTTTTCAAATTCAGAATGGGGAACTGCTATCGCTTTTTCCACCACACAGGCTTTTGTTTTGAATTCCGATTCTTTGCGGAGCAGATTTGTGCTGATCACAAGTTTTTCGTTCATTGACATTCCTTCTTTCATTTTGAGTTTTCCTTTTAAATAGTATATCTGTCACATGGGTATCACGTCCTTCCCAAGAAATGAAAAAAACCGATTCTATTGGTTTCTCAGCTTTGTGAGATACCAACAAATATCGGCAAATCCAATAAAATTGGATTGAAAACTTTGTGCAAGTTTTTTCATAAAAAATCGGCAGACCAAGAGAAGAATTCCCCAAAAGTCTGCCGATTTGTTTGACAATATTCAGTTGTCGAGGGTTCGATTCCCTTTTCAGCTGAAAAGCATCTATGGTTTTACACTTGAATTTTTCGTTCTTAGAGCATGAAAAAAGCGCGTAAATACGCGCTTTTCAAGTGGTGCATCTATTTTATTGCACCAATATGGCTGGGGTAAAAGGATTCGAACCTTTGGAATGCCGGAATCAGAATCCGGTGCCTTACCACTTGGCGATACCCCAATGTCGGGACAAATACTTTTGGTTGGGATAGATGGATTCGAACCATCGGAATGACGGAGTCAAAGTCCGTTGCCTTACCTCTTGGCTATATCCCATAATCTGTCCCAAACAATTAAATTTACACACTGCTACATACAGCTTTTATATTATATCAGATAAAGCTTAAAAATGCAAGAGTATGCATTGCGTTTTTACAATTTGTTAACAAAAATATTGTCTATATGTACCGCAGGATAAGCCTGCGGTATTCAGCAGAACGCCGTTAACCGTTGTTTTGGTTGTTCTTGTCCTGGCAATTGCTGAACTGATTGTTTTTCTGCTTATTCTGATCCTTCTGATTCTGGAAAGGCTGGAAATTAGGATTCTGCTTGTTCTGTCTGCTCTTTTCGTTTGCATTGGACGGATTGTGATTTGACATTTAAAACACTCCTTAAATTAATAATATTGCCGACAAACATCGGTAAAAATATATTTCCCTGCGTAAAAAAAAATATTCTGTACGCATGAAAGCAATATTTTCAAGGCTGTTTGTTGCAATTTGCATAAAAATTTAGCATTAGTGTATATAAACAAGAGATCTGTGGCTTGAGCGGAAAAATAGCAGAAAACCGTAAAAGCTCTTGTTATATTTTTGTTTATTTTTATTAAATACGACCGGTTGTATTTTTGTGTAAAAACGCCTTTGACTTTTCCGGAAAATTTCTGATAAAATTAAATATGGAAGTAAGCTATGCTTATCTTTCAGATTTATTTGACGGAGGTTTTATTATGAAAAGGGTAAAGGCAGCCTGTATTTGTCAGACTCTTTGTTTCTCGGCTAAGGACGATGTGCCGATGGATTATGCTGCTGAGCTTGTAAAAAAGGAAGCAGAGGCCTATAAGATGTCGCTTGATAAAAACGGAACTAAGTATAAGATCATTGAAGAATCCGTTCAGCCGGACGGATCTATTGTGATCAAGATAATCAAGCAGTACAATCAATGCAGTGTGGGAAATTATCTTGATTAGTCTTTTGGCTCTGAGAAGCTAAAAAAATTTAAGTTTTATTTTTATCCCCGCAGTGCAGCGGGGATTTTGTTTTGCGCCTTTTTATTTTTGATTATTGATCCGAAAAATTCAGGCATATATTTTAAAAGTGGTTGACAAAAATACCGAACTGTGATATATTAATTTTAATAATCAAATGCGGAGATAAGAATAAGTAGCGTTTTAAAGCAGCTTCAGAGAGTATCCGGAAGGTGCGAGGATACAGCGGTTTGATTCGTGAATACGTCTTGGAGCAGATTTCCTCAGAAAGCTTCGGCATAGGGAAGTACGTTGGCGCCCGTTAAAGCGCAGGATAATGCGTATGCAATATATATGCGTAGTCCGTTGAGGTCGGCGTATGCCGATAAAACCGAGGTGGTACCGCGATAATTCGCCCTCTGACAGATTTTCTGTCAGAGGTTTTTTGTTTTATATCAAAACAATAGGGGTGAATAATATGAGAATTGTTATCGGAGCGGGAAAAACGTATTATGACGGCTGGATAAGCACACAGGAAAACGAGCTTGATCTGCTTAACAGGGCAGATTTTGAGCGGATGTTTGCATACGAACTGCCGACAGCTTTTCTTGCGGAACACGTCTGGGAGCATATGACCTTGCAGGAGGGCGTCACTGCGGCGAAAAACTGTTATGATTATCTTGCAGACGGAGGCTATATAAGGATAGCGGTTCCCGATAAAAATTTTCGTAATGAGTGGTATCAAAATATGGTAAAAGTAGGCGGCAACGGCGATCCTGCTCACCCTGCTTACGGTCATAAAATTGTTTACGACTACAAGGGGATATCAAGCGTTTTTGAGCAAGCCGGTTTTGAAGTAGAACTGCTTGAATATTGTGATGAAAACGGCGGTTTCCATTATAAATACTGGAACGAATCGGACGGCAGGATAGGGCGCTCTCTGAGGTTTGATACGAGAAATTCAGACAAAAGCCTTGGTATGGTCTCAATAATTCTTGACGCAAAAAAGCCGGGAATAATTAAATATTAGATGTATGGCATGAAGAGGTGACCGCTGTGCAGACAATTTCCTGTAAAACCATTTTACAGAAAAACAAATCCTCCGAATGGTTCGGCAACGATTATAATATGAATTTGTATAGGGGTTGCTGTCACGGGTGCATTTACTGCGACAGCAGAAGCGAGTGCTACCGTATCGATGATTTTGATACGGTAAGGGCAAAGGAAAACTGCATAGAAATTCTTCGGGACGAGCTGCGGCGCAAGGTGAAAACAGGCGTTATAGGCACAGGCGCAATGAGCGACCCGTATAACCCATTTGAGAAGAACGAGCGGCTTACCGAGAAAGCCTTGATGCTTATCGATGCGTATGATTTCGGAGTAACGGTAGTTACGAAGTCTGATCTTATAACTAGGGATATTGATTTGTACAGACAGATCGCGGAGCATTCTCCCGTGCTTTGTAAAATGACGGTGACATCCGCCGACGATAAGCTTTGCCGTGTTGTGGAACCGAATGTCAGCGTTTCCTCCGAGAGATTTCAGGCGCTTGCCAGAATGTCCGAAGCCGGGCTGAAAACGGGAATAACGCTTATGCCGGTACTGCCTTTTCTGGAGGATAGTGAAGATAACATCCTTAAAATCGTACGAATGGCTCATGAGTGCGGAGTAATGTGCATTTATCCCGCATTCGGCATGACCCTGCGGCAGAACCAAAGGGAGTATTATTATAAAAAGCTGGACGAGCTGTTTCCCGGGATGTCGGACAAATACCGCAGATACTACGGCGACAGGTACGAATGCATTTCACCCAACGCCAGGAAGCTGTGGAGCGTTTTCGCCTCAGAGTGCGATAGGTTCGGAATACTATATAATATGCGGGATATCATCCGGGCTTATAAGCAGGGCTACGGAGATATGCAGCTGAGTTTTTTCTGATTATATTTTTATATTATTTATTTACATTGAAAGGCGGTGGTATCCGTGAAATCAGAGGTTGATTTCATCGTTTATGTTTCGTTTTCAGGATAAATTATTTTGAAAGCGAGGTAAAACAAATGATAAGATTTGCCAAGAAAACAGACGTCGGGCAAATAGCGGAGATTTTTAAACAGCTGCACTTGAAGCATTGTGAAATTCGTGATGAGGATTTTAATGTTCCGTCCGACGGCTTTTATGCCAATGCTATTGAGCGGACGATGGACGGCAAGGATAATTCAAAAATTGCCGTATGTGTTGAAGACGGCGCAGTTAAAGGCTATGCGGGATTTTTCATTCATGAAACGGAAGAAAGTGAAACAAGAAAATATAATAAAGAATGTTTTATCGAGAGTCTTGCCGTAGACATGAATTATCAAAGGAAGGGTGTAGGCGGCAAGCTCATCGGTTTTATTAAAAATTATGCTGCAGAGAATGGCTGCAGCAGCATAGAATTGGGCGTCTGGTATGAAAATTACGACGCGGTAGATTTTTATTCATCGGCAGGTTTTATGCCGAGAATATATAAAATGGAAATGAAATTGAATTAATGGAGGAATAAAAATGACATTATTTGAAGAACTTAAAAGAAGAGGGCTTCTGGCTCAGCTTACTAACGAAGAAGAAATAAGCAAGATGATAAATGAGGGTAAGGCGACTTTCTATATCGGATTTGATCCCACTGCGGATTCGCTTCACGTCGGTCACTTTATGGCGCTTTGCCTTATGAAGCGTTTGCAGATGGCTGGAAACAAGCCTATAGCGTTGCTTGGCGGCGGGACGGGAATGATCGGCGATCCTTCTGGCAAAACGGACATGAGAAAAATGCTGACCCCGGAAACCATTCAGCATAACGTTGAGTGCTTTAAAAAGCAGATGAGCCGTTTTATCGACTTCTCCGAAGGCAAGGCTATGGTTGTAAACAATGCCGACTGGCTGCTGGATCTGAAATATGTGGACGTTCTGAGAGAAGTGGGAGCCTGCTTCTCGGTAAACAAAATGCTCACCTTTGAGTGCTACAAGCAGAGAATGGAAAGAGGACTTACATTCCTTGAATTCAACTACATGATAATGCAGTCCTACGACTTCTACAAGCTGTTCCAGGATTACGGCTGCAATATGCAGTTCGGCGGCGACGACCAGTGGGCAAATATGCTGGGCGGTACTGAGCTTATTAGAAAAAAGCTGGGTAAAGACGCTCACGCAATGACTATCACCCTGCTGCTCAATTCCGAGGGCAAGAAGATGGGAAAGACGGAAAAGGGCGCAGTGTGGCTTGACCCCGAAAAGACCTCGCCCTACGAGTTCTTCCAGTACTGGAGAAACGTTGCCGACGCGGACGTTATCAAGTGCCTGAAAATGCTTACCTTCGTTCCTATAGAAGAGATAGAGGAAATGGAAAAGACAATGGAGGGCGCACAGTACAATAAGGCAAAAGAGCTTCTTGCCTACGAGCTTACAAAGCTTGTTCACGGCGAGGAGGAGGCTGAAAAAGCGCTTTCCGCTGCAAAGGCTCTGTTCGGAGCCGGAGGCGACAGCGCAGACATGCCCTCCACCGAAATTCCTGCCGATGATCTTGAAGACGGAAAGATCGGTATACTCAGCCTGCTGGTAAAGACGGGTCTTGCTCCGTCAAACAGCGAGGCAAGACGTCTTGTTACCCAGAACGGAATCTCTGTGAACGATGAAAAATTTACCGACCCCAAGGGCATGGTTGATCTTTCCGAGCCTGTAATTATCAAAAAGGGCAAAAAGGTATTCCATAAGGTTTCCAAAGCGTAGCGAAAAACTACATAATTGCTGTAAAACTGCTTTTGACATAACTGTTAAAAGCAGTTTTTTGCTTCATTGACTTTTCATATAATCTATGATATAATAACCTTGAAACTAGGTGCTGTCGCACCTGACGGAGCTTTCAGCTCCTTGTTTGCTTTGCAAACCGTTTCCAGAACATTTTATCGTTTTAAGGAATCGCCTTGCGGCTCTTTTTATGATATAATCAGATCAATGATAAATCGGAAATGGTTTAACACCATCCCGAAAAATTATAAAAATCGAAGGGAGGACTTTTTCCGTCAGGAAAAAGGATACGCTATGCCTGAAACGAAAGTATTCAGCAAAAACAGCACGTATCAGAAATTTGAAGTGCTTAAAACTAATAGAAATAAAAGATACAGATATAACGAGTTCTTAGTTGAAGGTGTCAGAAGCCTTAATGAAGCTGTAAAGAACAAATGGAATATAAAATCTTTTATTTATGACAGCAACAATTTATCTGGCTGGGCAAAGGAAATGATCTCAAATGTTAAAACTGAGGAAAATTTCTGTCTTACAGGGGAACTGATGAGTGAACTCAGCAACAAAGATGATACATCTGAACTAATGGCAATTATTGAAATGCGTGAGGATAAGCTTGAAAATGTCCAGCTATCCGATAACCCTTTCATTGTTTTGTTTGACAGACCTTCAAATAAAGGCAATCTTGGTACAATGATACGCTCTTGTGATGCACTTGGAGCAGATATGCTTATCATTACAGGACATTCCATAGATTTATACGATCCCGTTGTAGTGGTTTCTGCTATGGGTTCATTTTTCAATATGCCCGTTATTCGAATCGCTGACAATAACGATCTTTTTATGTATCTTAACAAATTGAAAGGACAGTATCCGAATTTCCTAACTGTCGGAACTACCGCGCACAAGCAAAATCCAATTTATTCAACTGACCTTACAGTCCCTCTAATACTAATGATGGGCAATGAAACTATGGGATTAAACAAAGCATATAAAGAATATTGCGACCTGCTTTGTACGATTCCAATGTCAGAAAAGTCATATGCTTCTTCGTTCAATGTAAGCTGTGCTGCTTCAATTCTGATGTACGAAATCACAAGGCAAAGGGGCATACAGTAAATTCTAGCCTATTATTTATCAGTTTAATCTTGCAATAGAATATTCCAATTTGTCTATAATATCAGAAAATAACCTGAGAGAAAAAATCTATCCTCTCAGGTTATACTGCTTTATGGCTGCCGCACTTTCCGGGAATACTTTTTATATACAAATATTCAGTCGGCTTTTTTGTTTTTACGCTTGCAAGGCTGACGCGTCTGATATATAATAGTATTATCAAAAACATCAGACAGAAAGGAGCTTGCTATGAAAAATCCGGAAAACAGAAAATCCGTAGTTGATCTGCTGTATCCTTCTCCGGAAAAGAGGGAGCAGGTCAAGGCAAGGCGGCTGGCTCTTGAACGCCTTCCGCAGGATTATGTTGAAAACCTTGAGATACAGCAGATAGCTTCGTTTATATGCCAGTCAAATCAGTTCAGAACGGTCCAGATACTGACAGAGCTTAATACGGACGCGGAAATTATAAATTACAGGCTTGACGCAATTGATGATTTCATTGCCGACCCCAGGCTTATGCCGGTGCTTTACAAGATAATACGTGATATGCTTGACAACGACAGAAATAATATGCGCAAATTCACCGAGCCCGATTCCTTCGACGAATTTCAGACTCAGCTGGACGGCTTTTTGTGCTACATAAATTGCGTTGAAAGTATGCACGATTTTTACGAGAAAAAGCATGATAACATCAGATCGGCGGCGTTGACGGGATTGTTTAAGCACTTTGAGGCTATCTATTCAAGCGATGATTTTATACAGGTGAGAGATATTGTGTATAAGCTTAAAGAAGCCATAAAGTCAAAAATCAAAAGCGTAACGGTGGCAATTAATTTTGACGAGCGTATGGTTCCTGTCAGCGCGGGAATAGTGGGCTATTCGGATACGGAATATATTGAAAAGCCGTCCGTATTTGAAAAGCTGCTTTATATGAACGCCAAGAAGAATGATAATCAGGTGCAGGGCAGCCTGTTTCGCAAATATATGTCCAACCGCACAGGCGACGGCGATAAGGCGATAAACGAGATCGACCGAAAGCTGTTCAAGGGGCTTGAAAAGATCACCGACGATTTTAAGGAAAGGCTTGCACAGGCGCTTAAAAGCTACAGGCTGGTAAGCTTCGACGATCTTGCCGGGCTGGAGGAGCAGCTGGATTTTTACGACGGAGCAATAAAGCTTATACAGCTTGCGGAGCATAAGGGTCTTAAAATGTGCCGTCCGGAGATTCTGCCCATGGAACGGCGGGAGGCTGAAATAAAGGGCGTTTTCGATCTGTGTCTTTTTAAATCGGCGATCGTCAGAAACCGCAGCGCCTGCGGAGACGATCTTATTGTAAGAAACGACGTTTCAATGAACGAAGGCGAGCGCTTTTTTATTCTGACCGGCGCAAACAACGGAGGAAAGACGACTTTTATCAGGGCGGCGGGGCTTTGTCAGCTCCTCGCTCAGGCCGGATTGTATGTTCCGGCGGAAAGCTGCCGCATATCCCCCGTGGATTTTATATATACCCATTTTCCCAAGGAGGAGCAGATCGGAATAAATACCAGCCGCTTTACTACTGAAATAAAGGAGTTCAAGACCATAAGCGACACTATAACCGAAAACAGCATGCTGCTTATGAACGAGTCGATACAGAGCACGACGCCAAAAGAGTGCGTTGATATTGCAGCAGAGCTTATAAAAATCTTTACATTTATCGGCGTTCGCGGGTTCTTTGCAACTCATCTTACCGATCTTGCGTATATGTGTGAAGAATTTAACGGCGAACCTGACATAAGATCTAAAACCGCAAGCCTTGTGATGCATACAGACGAGGCGACTCAGAAGCGTATGTACAGAGCAGAACACGGACTTCCGTCGGAAAACAGCTATGCAAAAGCAATATTTGAACAATTCGGAATTGATATGAAAAAAATAAGAAACAGGTGATCCTTATCTGCGGCGGTCTGTTAAAGACCGCCTGCTTTGTTATGACAACGCTGCGTTAATTTACTTTTATCAGTTCATATGTGATTTTAAGGTTTGCAGGGCTTTTTTCTCTATTCTTGAAACATAGGAGCGGGAAATGTTGAGCTTCTGCGCCACCTCCCGCTGAGTAAGCGGATGCCTGTTGTAAAGACCGTATCTCATAATTATAATTTCCGATTCTCTTTTGTCAAGATATTTGTCAACAAGTTTATAAAGTCTTTCTGAGGACAAAATAAGTTCTATACTGTCGGAAACGCTGCTTCCGTCTGAGATGATGTCTATGAGAGTAAGCTGGTTTCCGTTTTTATCTGTTTCGATAGGCTCGTCAAAGTGAAGCTCTCCGGCCGATTTTTTCAGCGAACGGAAATGCATAAGAATTTCGTTCTCAACGCATCTGGAAGCATATGTAGCAAAACGGCAGCCTTTTGTGTAGTCGAATGTTGAAACCGCTTTTATAAGACCTATCGTTCCTATTGAAATAAGATCCTCCTGGTCTTTTGAAGCAGAGTAGTATTTTTTTATAATATGAGCCACCAGTCTAAGGTTATGTTCTATAAGCTTATCCTTTGCCGCTTTGTCGCCTTTTGATATCCTCTCGAAGCATTCCCGTTCCTCCTTTGCCGAAAGCGGTTTCGGAAAAGTATTCTTACCGTCGAAATGCAGAGCGAAGAACAGGAAATGACTGCTGAGAAATTGTATTATGATTTGAAACATAGCCGTTATTATGCTTCCGTATGGAAGCATTACTCCTTTCCCCGATATCCGGCGCAGAGCAATCCTTGGTATTGCAACCGTGTTTCCGGTGTATTTATCGGTTTTTATATCCTATGAAAAATAACGGTTTGTCTATGCATAGGTATTGAATTTGATTTTGTTAAAATGCATAAAAGATTTTGATTTTTTTGTGAATCTGCACAAAAAAATTTTGATGATCTCTTTAGTTTTGTGTTATTCTTGACACTCAAATCCGAATGGTTTATAATTAATTACATAAGACTGCATCTGACTGAGAACTATTCCGTACGGACTGCCCCAGTGCTTTCCGGGAGCGCTGTAATACAGACAATATAACCGCAGTTAATATCCTTCGCTTCAAGGCGGAGGGTTTAATTTATAAATTCAGAAGATAATATGAAACAGCAGGACGCCGTCCTGACTGCTTGACCCATGACCGGTTAGCGGCTTATTTAACGCAGACATACAATGGAGAGAGAAACAAAACGTTTGGCTGGAGGAAAATTTAGGCGATGAATGGCAAAAAGGCAAAGATAATTATTTACATGATAACTGCGGCGCTGATGATGCAGTTTTTTTCACTGAGCGGCGTCGCTTATGATGTTTCAAAAATAAAAGGGGCCGTAAAGACCTCCGGAGCTAAGCTCCCGGAATATTCTGACGGCTGCGAGGAAATAAACATAGTAGACGAGGGAGCAGACGGAAGCGGCGAAAAGGATTCCGCAAAGGCGATACAGAAAGCTCTCGACTATGCAAGGGATAACGCTTCGGATAAGCTTCAGATAAAGGTGTTCGTTCCGGCGGGAGAATACAGGATATCAAAAACGCTTAAAATCTACAGCAATACGTGGCTGTATCTTGAGGACGGAGCAGTTATAAAAAAATGCTTCAACAGCGGCTGTATGCTTAAAAATACCAAGCAGTTCGGCGGCGGAGGCTATGACGCCGACCGTAATATAATTATTGAGGGCGGAACATGGGACGGTAACACCTCGGAATATAACGGCATGGAATATTTTTCAAATATAAGAATAGGTCATGCGAGAAATATTATTTTTAAAGATACAAAAGTGTGCAACAACAAAAACGGGCATCATCTTGAGCTTGGCGGAATAGAAGGGCTTACAATAGACGGCTGTTCTTTCAGCGGCTATACCGGAAGTCTGCAAAAGGAGGCCGTTCAGCTTGACGTAATGAATAATGCTGAATTGTTTGTGGAATATGAGCCTTTTGACGATACTGCAACCAACAATGTGGTTATAAAAAACTGTAAGTTTACTGATCTGTGCAGAGGAATCGGCTCTCATTCTGCGGTTTTGGGAAAATATTATACGAATACTATTATAAAGAACAATACATTTAAAAATATACGGGGCGTTTGCATCATAATGTACAATCATAAGAACTGCACCATTCAGGACAACGTAATGTCAAAAGTCGGAATGGGAATAGATTTTATGTACATGAGCGAGGACGGCTCTACTGATTATTTCAAGCCGGCAAGCGGAGGCTACGAAGCCGGAAAAAGCAATATTGACGACGACGCTCAGACAGTGATAAAGGGGAACATTATCAAGACCCGTATTACCTCTATAGCTCCTCAGCCGTATGGGATCAGGATCTACGGCAAAAAAGTAAAGGGAACAAAACTGCCGGACTATAATTATAGGGTTCAGGGTGTTGAGATAAGTGAAAATAAGATCACTTCGGCGGCTCAGGCGGTCATACTTGACGATGCCGCAGACTGTTTGATTTCAGGCAATACTATAAGCGGAAGCAAAGGCGACTGCGTTGAAGGTTCAAATCTTGTCGATATTATCAGGAGCAAAAATATAACGGTTTCTTCCAATTCCGTTTCAGGCAGCGGCGGTGACGGAATTAAAATCAGTGGCGGTAAAAAATTTACCGTTAAAAACAATACCGTCAGCACTGCAGGAGGTTCGGCGATTTGTTTTGCCAATGCTGTTACCGAATCCGAGATCTCAGGGAATACGGTGAAAAATCCGTCTGCCTGCGGAATTATTGTTAAGACTTCATGTGAGAATATATCGGTTGACGGAAATTCGGTAGAGTTTGCCGGAGCGTCGGGAATATGCTTTTCCGATAAAACGATTGAAAATATAAGCTGTACCGGCAATTCCGTAGCTCAGTGTGCAAGAGGCATATGCATTACCGAAGAAAGCAGGGCATCTGTAAGCGGCAGTGCGTTCAGCAGCAATAAAAAAAATATTGCAATCGGAGAAGGCTCATACTGTATGCTCAATGCTCCTTCCGGATTTGCTTCATCCGAAATAACGGAAAAAACGGCGGTTCTTTCTTGGGATTATCAGAGCGAGGCGGCAGGCTATGAAATATATCGTAAGCGCGGCGCCGACGGCGAGTATGAACTTGTTTCAGATCAGACGGATATAAAGTTTTCAGAAGACGGACTTAATTCTAAAACACTGTATTTTTACAAGGTTGTACCTTATGTGATGCAGGGAGAAAATAAGCAGTCGGGAAAGGCTGTAGAAGATTTTGCCGTTAAAACAAAAACGGCTATTGAAAATGCATATATCGACATTCAGCCTGAAATGGCCTATACCGGAAAGGCGAGAACGCAGGATATAACGGTAAAGGCTGCCGGAATAACTCTTATACCTGATATGGATTATACTGTGGAGTATTTCAACAATGTAAATATTGGAACTGCTCAGGTGAAAATAACTGCACAGGGGGATTACTGCGGAGAGGTAACAAGAGAATTTAATATCGTTCCAATGAATCAGGAATCCCTGAAGGTACAGCCCAGAACCGAAAAGCCGTCGTCGCTTATAAGCAAAAGAAATTCGGACGGCGGATACAGCGTGATATGCAAACTAAACGACTTTGTTTCCCTGGCGGACGGAAACGAACTGAAATCTCCGATACAGATTAGCCTGGAATCCTTTACCGTAAGAAAAACTTATCTTGTAAGCGTAAGGTCATATAGTATGGTAGACGGCACACGAATTTACGGTGTATGGTCCGAACCAAGGTAAATATCTGTTTCAGCCGTCTGAACGCCTTTTGAATAGGTGGTAACAGTTTAAAAGAAAAATCCGCGAGCGTGTTCGTTTCGCGGATTTTTGCAATTTAATATTATTTTGTTGTTGAACAGGCGTCTTTAGGTTATGTTAAATTACATCATAAAGATATAGCCTTACGGATGTTTGCATCACAGCCATGAATGTAAAAAACAAAAAAGACCGCTTTTATGCAGTCTTTTTCGCAATAAAAAGTATGAAAATCAGAAATGGTTACTTGTCAACTTCTTCAACCGGATCTTCAATGTTGTCAAGATCGGCTTCCGCATCGTCCGTTACACCGGCTGCGGCAGTATCATCAGCGGTTTCGCTGTCGTCAGAAGTTTCCTCAGTTGTACATTCGTCGCAGTCGCAGCAGCAGTCGTCAAAATCATCATCAAGCTCTTCGTAATCGTAGTCCTGAAGCTCCTTGCGCTTTTTTAATGCAAAAATTGCAGCAGCACCGGCAGCGACAGCTCCGAGAGCAGCAAATATTTTCAATCCATTACCCATGTTCAAACACTCCTTTAATTTCTTTCCGATACGAAGCAGCAATGTATATAAGCAACGCAAGTTTATCGTATCAGTTTATAAATATTATACCACACGCTTTGCCGATAATCAAGTATTTTTCAAAAAATAAAAAAATAAGTTGAGTTTTTTGTGCATATTTAACAAATATGATTCCGTGACCTTTACATATTGCCCGTAAGCGACATTATAATACTGACAGCGGCAAGAGGCGCAGTTTCGCATCTCAATATCCTGTTGCCGAGAGATATGATTTTAACTCCCGTGCTTTCCGCTTTCAGAGCTTCGCTTTGCTTGAAGCCGCCTTCGCTTCCTATAACGACGCCGGCGCTTTTACATGAAGTAAAATCTACCTCTTTCAACGGGACGCCGCCTTTTTCGTAGCATAAAAGCGAAATATCCAGATCGCCAAGAGACGTGATACATTCGTCATATGATATTATCTCCGAAACCTGAGGAATTATACCTCGTCCGCATTGCTTTGCCGCTTCGAGTGCGATCTTCTGCCAGCGCAGACGTTTTTTTTCAGCGCTTTTTGAGTCGGGGCGTGAAACGCATCTTTCGGTAAGGACCGGATGAATTTCATAGACTCCAAGCTCTACGGCTTTCTGAACTATAAGATCCATTTTGTCTGATTTAGGCAGAGCCTGAAACAGATGAAGCTGTATGCTCGGTTCTGCGGCTGACGGGCGTGAGTCTGTTATCTCGCAGACTACCGAGCTCCCGGAAATTTCCGATATTTTCGATACATATTCCGTGCCGTTGCTGCAAAGGATAAGTTCATCTCCCGTTTTCATTCGCAGACTTTTTCCTATATGAACGGCGTCCTGCCCGGTAATTACGGCGTTTGGCCCGTTTGGCTCGTCTATAAAAAAACGCGGCATTTTAATGTCCTCCCTGTGAATTTCAGCGTTATAGGCGCATATAAGTAGTATAGCACAGCTTAAAAAAAAGTTCAATAAATTTCATACTAAATACAATAAGTTTTCACACGCATATCACATTGATTGGATATCATATATACATCAAAGGACAACGGTTCACATGAAGGGTTCTTTTGATTATCTGCCGGAAAACCGGCAATTGATTACGGTATGTTGGCTTTTACCCCAAGCCTTCATATATACAGTTCAGTAGATTAATTTCTACTGGCTTCTCCCCTATAATTTTTTATTTTTTGGCTCCCGTCTTATGGCGGGAGTTTTTTTGTCTTTTTTACCGTTGCGGCTTTTGGAATGTGGAGAAGGTGCAAAAATTACAGCTGAATATGATAGGTGTGCAGTCTGACGTATTTTTGGTGCAAAACGAAAATTAAGTGAAAACAGGCAAAAAACATTGACAGCGGAAGCTAAATGTAATATAATTTATATACAGCTGCGGCTGTAATTGTACTAAAGGCAATGCCGCAGAAATAACGGTTTAACGCCTTTGCGGCAGTGTGTTAAAGGGACGGGGAGATAGAGTGAAAGATATAGATAAAGAGCTTAAAAGACTTGAAAATGAAATCAAGTCCGACCGGACGGAAAATGTAACCCGCGGGAAGTCTGTATCCGGTAATGCGAAAGGTTCGTCGGATCATGAGCTGCTTCAGTTTTTTATAGGATTTCTGCTGTTCGGCGGGGGAGTTTACTGGATTCTCAATTCTTTTACGGTTTCAAGCGCCTGGGGCGGAGGATACTGGAGCCTGTTCGGTATGCGCCTGCCTTCGGGAACGATGCTTATACCGTTTCTTATAGGTATAGGGCTGCTTTTCTTTCTCGACAGAAAGATAATAGGCGGAATAGTGTGCTGTTTAGGTTTGCTGATAATTCTTATTTCGCTTCTGACATCTCTTGAATTTCATGCGGTAAGAAACTCCCTTTACGTTTATTTACTGATGTTCTCAATGGTGGCGGCGGGAGCCGCGCTGCTGATAAAAACGCTTTTTAAAAAGAGGTAGCCGTTTTATAACGATGGAGGAGCTGCCGGCGGTTAGGGCGGAATTTAAGATATGAATTTTTTTACTTTAGGTTATGCTTTTTTGGTTATACATCTTAATATGGGCTGGGCTTCAAATTATATTCTGAAGCTTGCCGGAATACTGTTTATGCTGGGCGGAATATCTGAAATTTCTTATTTTTCAAAGATGTTCGCAGGTCTGAAAAATCGGGCGTATATTTCGCTGGCAGTTTCGGCGTCATCGTGCCTGATCGTTTCATGCTTTAAGCTTACGGAATTGGGAGGCGTTTTGTTCAGCGCTGTGAGCGTTATAGCGGGAACGGCGTCGGTTTTGGCTGCGTTCATTTTTCTGCGGGATCTTATGAACCTGCTTGTTCAGAATAATTTTCTCGTAAACGATGCGTCGAATATTTCGCGTTTGTACTCCGGCTGGCAGAAGCTTGCTTTTTTTACTGCCGTCAATATATTGTTCGATATTCTGAACAGAATCGTTCCTGTTACAGCAATAGCCGATTTTGCAGGAGTAATGATGACGGTTACAAAAATAGTTCTGTTCGTATTTGTCATATCTACTGTATGGACGTTCAATAAGATCAGATGTGATTTTAATAATAAGCATCCCGACGGTACAGACGCGTCGGATGAATAAAAAATAATAATTTTAGGAGGGTATTTTTATGGCGATTTTTCAAAGGATAGGAGATCTTATAAAAGCAAATATCAACGATTTGCTTGACAGGGCTGAGGATCCTGAAAAAATGGTCAAGCAGATCATTGCCGATATGGAGGAGGAGCTTGAAAAGAGCGTTGACGCGCTCGGTCAGGCGATGGCTTCCCAGAAGCAGATAAAGAAGAGTCTGGACAAGTCCGCCGACGAGTCTGCTTCCTGGGAGTCCAAGGCTAAGGCGGCTTTGCAGGCAGGAAATCAGGAGCTTGCAAAGCAGGCACTTTCCAGAAAGGTGCTTGCCGACAAGCAGGTTGTGCAGTATACTGAAATGAACGATCAGGCTACAGCCAGGGTTGATACGATAAAAACTCAGGTAGAAGCGCTTAAATCCAAGCTTGAAGAGGCAAGAAGCCGTCAGGCAATGCTTATAGCCCGTTCTAAAATGGCGGAAGCTCAAGCTAATATTGCCAAGTCTATGGGCAATGTGGATTCGTCAAGCGCTTTCGGAAAGCTTGAGAAGATGGAGCAGAAAATTTCCGAAAAGGAAGCAAAGGCGGAGGCGTTCAGTGAGCTTGCAGGAACGTCGGCAGCCGACGATCAGTTTGACAAGCTTGAAACCGACGCCGCAGTTGACGCCGAGCTTGCAAGGCTTATGGCTGAAATGGGTCAGCAGTGATCTGCAAAAACGAATAATTATCGGAGGACGTCATTTATGGCGTTCCTTGTGCTGTATTTTATGTCGGGGCGATACCGCACAATCATTGTGCGGTATCGTCTTGATTTTATAGAGAAAAGTAAAAGGAGCTGGCAGAATTGTTGTCGATAGTAATCCCCAGCTATAATGAAGAGGGAAACGTTGAGAATACCGCTAATGTGGTTTCTGAAATTCTTGAAAAAAACGGAATAGATTACGAGCTGATCTTTGTCAATGACGGTTCAAAGGACAGAACGTGGGAAAAAATTTCTGCGATGGCTGTAAGCAGAGATAATATTGCGGCCGTTAATTTCAGCAGGAATTTCGGTAAAGAAAGCGCTATTTTTGCAGGACTGGAGGTAGCAAGAGGCGATGCCTGCGTGCTTATGGACTGTGATTTGCAGCATCCTCCCGAGGTCATCGTCGAGATGTATAATATCTGGAAAAATAACGATGTGGATGTTGTGGAGGGCAGAAAGAAAAGCCGCGGCAAGGAGAATCCCGTTTACAGGGGAATGAGCCTGTTTTTCTATAAAATAATCAATAAAGCTTCAGGTTTGGATATGGAGGCATCATCTGATTTCAAGCTGCTGGACAGAAAGGTCGTGGACGCCCTTAACAGAATGCCGGAAAGGCTTACGTTTTTCAGAGCGATGTCCAGCTGGGTAGGATTCAAAACGGAAAAAGTCTATTTTGAGGTCGCCGAAAGGGCGGAGGGCGAGTCAAAATGGTCGGTAAAGTCGTTGATAAAATATGCGGTAAACAGCATTACTTCGTTTACCTCCGCACCGCTGCAGATTGTTACCGTATGCGGAGTGATAACCTTTATAATTTCAATCATTTTGGGAATTAACACTCTCTACAACAAAATATGGGGAAATTCTGCCGCAGGATTTTCAACGGTTATAATACTTCAGCTGCTGACTTCAAGTATAATAATGTTCAGCCTTGGAGTTATCGGCTTTTATCTTTCAAAGATATACGAAGAAATAAAAAGCAGACCCAGATATATAATCCGGGATATAGTGAGAAAAAACGACGGCAAATAAATTCTTAAAAGGAGCAAGTCTGTGAAGAAGCTGAAATGGGAAAGAGTCAGAAGCCTGATGTGGGACAAGAGGATGTATTTTCTTGTGTTCGCTGTGCCGGCGCTTATAATGTATATCGCATACGCTTTGTTCGAGGTGCATCCATTTGGGGATAATTCCGTCCTGGTGCTTGACCTTAACGGTCAGTACGTGTATTATTACGAAGCGTTGAGGGACGCATTCTGGGGCGACGGCAGCCTTGTGTACAGTTGGTCAAGAAATCTTTCGGGCGAAATGTTCGGGATATTTGCATATTATCTTGCAAGTCCTTTTATGCTTATTATCTGTCTGCTGCCGAGAACGGCGATGTGCGGAGCTATTGAGCTGATGCAGATCGCAAAAATAGGTACAGCGGCAGTGACGTTTGCATACTTTCTGAGAAAAACCGGGAAGCCTAAAAATACTTCTCTGGTAATTTTCTCTACCTGCTATGCGCTTATGGCTTATATGGTGGTTCAGCTTATGGATCCCATGTGGCTTGACGGACTTATTTATCTTCCCCTTATCTGCTGGGGCGTTCACAGGCTTGTGGATGAAGGAAAGATGCTGCCGTTTATTATTCCGCTGGCGCTTATGTTTATTGCGCATTTTTATATCGGTTATATGGTAGGCTTTTTTACCTTTTGTTATTTTGTTTATTACTGTCTGTCACGGGAGGGAAGGATACTTCCCAAGCACATTTTCAGGAGGATAGTGCAGTTTGGAGCGGCGACGGTTACGGCGATCATGACAGCAAGCATAGTGCTGATACCCGTTTACAATTCGCTGAAGCTTGGCAAGCTGGAGTTTTCAACTCCGGATTTTTCGCTTGCAACGCAGTTTGATTTCCTTACGTTTATAACCAAGCTGTTTCCGATGAGCTACGATACGGTTTATCCCGAGGGACTGCCGATGGTTTTCTGCGGCTCTGCCGTTTTGCTATTGGTGCCGCTGTTTTTCATGAATTCCAGAATTACAGTAAAGGAAAAGGTTTCAAAGGGTCTGTTGCTGCTGGTTCTGTTTGTCAGCATGTATATTGCGCCGATAGATATAGCGTGGCACGGCTTTCAGGTTCCCAACTGGCTGCCGTACAGATATTCCTTTGCATTTTCCTTTGTATTGCTTTTAATGGCTTACAGAGCCTTTGAAAATCTTGACGGTATAACTGCCAAGGAGATAGGCGGGGTTTTCTTCGGACTAATGGTTTTTCTCTTCTGGTGCGAACGGGAAAACTACGCTCACTTTCAGATATTTGAGGGAAGAACCGAGGATGGTGAAACAAAGGGCGTTATTCAGGGAATCTGGTTTTCAATTATCGCTCTCTCGGTTTATTTTGCCTTGCTTTACCTTTATAGGAAGCGTAAGACCTCAAAAGCGGTCAGCATAATTCTTTGTATGCTTGTGGGGCTTGAGATGCTTGCAAACACAATGGATACTCTTCATAAAATAGACGTTGACGTTGCCTACAGCGAGTATACGTCGTATGAGCCGTATATGAGCGATACCCGCGACGCTGTGGAGCATATAAAGGAGTTTGATGATTCCCCGTTTTTCCGGATGGAGGCGACATTCCACAGAACGGTCAACGATCCCATCGGAACAGGATATTACGGAATTTCTCATTCCAGCTCGACAATGAATTCTCCTGCTCTGAAAGCTCTTCAGCAGCTTGGCTACGCATACGGTGGACATTATACAAAATATGACGGCTCCACCTATCTTACGGACGCACTGTTCGGTATACGCTATCTGATGGACAAAGAGGATTATGACGCAAGCGACAGGTATTCCGACCAGAGGACATCAGTTCCGGATGAGTATAAGCTTGTTACTCATATTGACGAGCAGGCGGCGAAATATAAATTCTATGAAAATCCCTACGAACTGGGTCTGGGCGTGGTTTCGTCCTCTAAAATACAGGATGTACAGCTTATTGACACAAATCCCTTTGAAAATCAGAACAACGTATTCAATGCTTTGATCTCGCAGACTGCGGACACTGCATATTTTACGAGGATACTGCCGCATAATATGGAAACGGAAAATATGTTGACATCGTCGCTTACCGACGGACATACCAAGTATTATCCGGCAGATCAGAGTATTGCGGAGTGTCATATTGATTATATTGTGAGAATGGATAAGGATTCAAATCTTTATATGTATCTTCCCACTAAATATGAAAGGAGCTGCAATATATGGATCCAGAAGGAGGATGAGTATCTCGAGGGAACTACGGCAATGGAATATGCCGGTCAGTTCTTTGTAGGAGACAATTACTCCATCTTGAATCTGGGGAAATTCTATCAGGACGAGGATATTCGTATACGGATTACCGTTGCCAACGACGATAACGAGGCTTTCTGGTCGGAGGCGCTGTTCTATTCCTTTGATATGGAAGCCTTTGAGGCGGCGGATGCTCAGCTGCGTGAAAGGGTATGGAACATTACAAAGCATGAGGATACCTATGTTGAGGGAACCTGTACTGCTGAAAGCGACGAGGAAGTTCTTTTTACCACGATCCCGTATGAAAACGGATGGATAGTAAAGGTGAACGGCAAAGAGGTCGATCCCGGAAAATCTCTTGATTCGCTTATTACAATACCTTTGGAAAAGGGTGAAAACGTAATAACAATGGAGTTTTCTCCCAACTATTTTACCGTTGCGAAGATCGTTTCCGTATGCGGACTTATGATAATTCTGCTTATATTTGTATTTGAATATAAAAACGGCAGGCTTGTAAAGAAGTTTTTTGAAAAGCCTCAGAATAAATCAGCAGCTACAGATACCGCCGCGTTAAAACCGATTATAGCGGACGAAAACAAAATCGACAAAACCGACTTAAATGACTGATATTCCGCCGTTGACAATATATCGGACAGCTGGTATCATGTAATCATGGTTTGCAGCCTGTCTTTAGAGGACGGACAGATTTATTGTGCGAGATCTTATAAATGCGGGTTTTTAGTTACAGAAAAGGAAGTGTTTTTATGACAGCTGTTAAAAGCAGCAGGAAGAAGCTTTGCGATGCCGGCTCGGCGTCATGTCTGTTTGCGTTTATTGCTTTTTTTGCGTCGGGAGCGGGAGCGGCTCTGGAGTTTATAGGAAGGGAAATATACCGCAGAGAATTTTATAAAAATGAAGCGCTGTTCTCACAAAAATGGGACGAGTACTTTGTGACGTATCAGAATTCAATCGTGCTGTTTGCGGTGTCGTTGACGGTGCTGCTGGTATGTATCGTCAGCCGCAGGAAAAAGAAGATAGGTGCTGAATTCGGAGCTCTGATAACCGTCGCATCGGCGGCTATGGCCATTGCTCCGGCATTGTTTGTTTACCGCCTGTTCAATGACAGCACATGGAAGCTTGCGGCCGAAGGTTCGGATGAGGCTCGCTTTATGTATATAATGCAGGCGCTTGTGTACGGTCTTCCGCTTTTATCCGGAATATTTCTGTTTATCTGCGGCATTACGCTTTGGGGAAGAAACGCTACCGACGATTTTTCAGTGTCCTGTCCATATATGAAATATATGGCTGAGCCGGAAAGCCGGGATGCTGAGGAGCAGGCAGTTGAAAAAAGCGGTAAGTCCGAGGAGGTAAAGCCCAGCTTTGAATTTACAAACAGCAATTATATGAGTCCGTCGGACGACGGCGGCAACGTTCAGGCTCAGGCGGTAATAAAGGAAGCCGCAAGGTGCAAAGGCTGCGGAGCCGAGCTGAAAGACGGAGCCAAGTTCTGCCAGCGGTGCGGAGAAAAAATCGGGTAATAAAAAAGGCTGGCAGATCCGAAGCTTTTCGGGCTTATGCCGGCCTTTTCAGGTCTCGTATTCGCAGTAGACGATCCAGCTTACGTCATTAGGAGCTATATCAATAAGATATTCTGACGGCACAGTTACCGTTGTCTGCCATTTGCCTACCAGGTTGTTTTTATCTTTTGGGATATATTTTTTCAAATGGATTTCAAGCTTGCCGTCTGCCTTTACAACGTTTGATACGGAATATTCCACCGAATCGGAGCCGTCCATGTCAGCATGAAGAAAGACAATGTGAGCGTTAAAGCCGCCGCTTTCATTAAAAGCGGAAAAACTGTTTTTCATTTCGCGCAGGTCAAGTTCTTCGTTATATTTTTCAAAATAGGATAAAAAATCACTGTAGGATGAAAACATTCCTGCAAAAGGGAAGGAAACGTTTGCTCCGCTTTCCGCTTTGAATATTTCGTATTCATAAGGAACAGATCTTGATGTAGTGTTCTGGGACGGAAGCGTTATTATAAGGGAATCACCAATATAGTAATCCGTTCCGCTTTCACTGAGCAGCGCTGTTATTTTATCGCAGCTGTAAAGCCTGTTCTCTTCTTTAACGGATCGGCCGTAATAATATTTGCGGCGTAAAGAGTATTCCATTTTTTCCGCAGATTCGTCATAATAATAATTTACCAAGGTAAATGTATTATGAAAGTAAATCGAAACCGATGCAGGACTGCCGCTGTTTGCCTTTCTGAGAAAGTCGTTCCATAGCCGGAGGTTTACGCTTTCGCCGTCGGAGCATAAAACAAATTCCTCCTTTTCGGCGTCATGGGCTAAAAGCTCTTCGCCGTTCCATCGGGAAAAGAAAGAACAGGCTTCGCCGGATGCCGGGCTGCTGTCGCATATGCTTTGCAAGGCGGCTCTTCCAGACGGAGGAGATCCGGTATTTACAGTTGTGCATCCTGAAATAACAGAAATCAGACCGCAGACGGCAAGTATTAGTTTGCGTTTTTTCATCAATGCACCTCCAAAAACAGCAGCATAGATAAATTATACCATAATATTTGGATACTGTGAATATATGTTTTAATCAAATTTTATAACAGCTTTTTGGTTAGTTTGTTAAAATAATGCCTGTGTTTTGGTTATTGAGAGTGTTTCTATGCGTCGTTTAATATTGCAATTGGGGCGAAAAAGTGATACAATAAAGGCGGCGCAATGCAGCTTCGGCAATGCCTTATTTAAAATTAAACGATCGCGTATGTACTGCCTGAATACAACACAGCGCCGTAAAGCATATATAACATAAATAAAATTATGCGGACAAAAGGAAGGGATAGGAATGTCGGATAACAGAGAATATATTCATCCTGCCGAGGAAATGCAGGAAAAACATGAGAAAAAGCTCATGAAGAAGAAAAAGAAAAAAAGATTTATTCTGATGCTGATAATTCTGCTTCTGCTTATAGCGATTTTTATGCTGATGAATCATCTGGGGATCGGTCTCGGCAGAAAAAGCGGAGACGATTCCGGAGCAGGAGAAGAAAGTGCGCAGAGTACAGCGTCGCAGGATGAAAGTCCGGCGGCAGACGAGTCTTCGGAAACAGAGAAAATCGCAGTTCAGCTGAGAATTTCGGGAAGCACGTATATTTTCGCAGATAAGGTCTATACTCTGGAAGAGTTTGAGAAAATAGCGGCAGTTATGGATAAGAATGCAGTGGTGATCGAGCTGTGCGACGATAATGCTGTTTCAGAGGCGGTAAACGATATGCATTCGATGCTTGACGGGCTGGGAATAGCATATACAGATACAGTATATTCCGGTTTATCGTCCGAAAATCCCGATGTAAGCCGGCAGGATTCGGAGGTATAGCTATGCTTGGAATTGTATGCGAGGGAGGCGGAAGCCGCACGGTTTATTCCTGCGGAATCCTGGACTTTCTGCTGGAGGAGAATATAATTGCGGATTACTTTATAGGAGTTTCCGCCGGAATTGCTTTCGGGGTTTCTTATTGTTCAGGACAAAAGGGAAGAAATCTGACGCTGGCAACGGAATATATGAACCGTCCGGAATATTCAGGACTGAGGCATATGTTCAGAAAAGGAAACCGAAGCTTTTACAATATGGATTACGTTTACGGCAAAGTACCAAACGAAGAGCTTCCTTTTGACTTTGACGCATTTAAAGCTTTTCCCGGTGAAATAATATCCGTAGTTACCAATGTAAGAACGGGCAAAGCTGAATATCTTCCCTGCGACAGGGACGACAGAAACTTTATGCACCTGCGGGCAAGCTGCGCTCTTCCGTTGCTGTTTCCTGAGATAGAAATGAACGGCGAAAAATACCTTGACGGCGGAGTTGCGGATTCGATACCTTACAAGCAGGCTTTGAAGGCGGGCTGCGACAAGCTTATAATAATCCTGACCCGACCCAGGGATTATATCAAAAGAGATGAGCCTGCAATCAGACTTGCCGAAAGGTATTATAAGAAAAATCCTGAATTTGTTGAGGCAATGAGGACGAGAGCGGCAAGATACAACGAGTGTGTAAACGAGATCAAGCAGCTTCAGAGCGAAGGCAAGGTCTGCGTGTTTACGCCTAAAACCACCTTTAACGTAAGCAGGACCGAGGGAGATCCCGTTAAACTGAAAAGGCTGTACGACCATGGCTATAATCATGCCAAATGGGCGGCGCAGCAGCTTAAAGATTATCTTAACAAATAAGCTTAACGTCTATTTGAAGCCTGTCCGAATAGGCGGCTGCGCGCTCTTTTGAAAGATTTTTCTGCCGGTTGTTTTGTAAAGCTCTGTCATTCAACAATGGTATGTCTGCGGCTTTTCGCTTTGTCATCAGTAAAATCAAGTTCAAAAGTCCGCTTACATTTTTATGCGTACAGGTTTTAAAGGCAGCGCCGCTCATAATTTCTGGGCGGAGGTGCCATGATAATACTATTAACGGAAAAGAGGCGCTTACGGTAAATGAGCAAAATAAAAACTGCGGGGGCGATAGGTCTTGCCACCGCACTTTCGGCATACTGTTTTGTGCAGAACAGTATGCTTGTGGCTGATATTTATACTGTAAAATGTAAAAAGCTTCCCGAAAGCTTTGAGGGAGTGAAGATACTGCATCTTTCTGATCTGCATAAAAAAAGATACGGCGACGGTTTTAATAATCTAATAAATACCTGCCGGTTCTGCGATCCGGACTATATATTCTTTACCGGAGACCTGTTCAGCAGATCAGAAGAAAATCTTACGCCAAAGCTTGTGCTGATGCGTAGGCTTATGAAGATGGCTCCGGTTTATTATGTCATGGGAAACCATGAAACTGACGCTGCCGTTAAATCGGAGGCGCTTAACTATAAGCTTGAAGCTGAAGGCGTTCATGTGCTGAGAAACGCTCATGAAAGAATATACAGAGACGGAGATTATATAAATATATACGGCGCCGAGCTTTCAATGGATTATTACCGCAATACGAACGGAATAGGCTATTGCGGGCTTAAAAAGGTTGACCGGACAGTTTTGGAGAAACTTCTGGGAAAGCCGGATCCTGAAAAATGCTGCGTTTTGCTTTCCCACAATCCTTTTCCTTTTAAGGAATACGCTGAATGGGGAGCGGATATAGTGTTTTCCGGTCATTGCCACGGAGGAATTATCAGGCTTCCGATGGTCGGCGGACTGCTTTCGCCTGAAAGAAGATTCTTCCCGGAATATACAAAGGGAGTATACGAAAGATACGGCGCAAGTATGGTAGTTTCGGCGGGACTTGGTAAGTTCAGGCTCAATAATCCCTCGCAGCTGATTTGCGCAACTCTGACGGCAAAATAAAAAAGGAGCGTTTTTAGTGTTTGAAAAGGAAATTTCAGAGTATTTTGACAAAAATATTGATAATGTAATCAAGTCCATGAAAGAAATAATGTCTATCGACAGCAGCCTGTCAGAACCTTTGGAGGGGAAGCCTTTCGGCGAGGGTTCTGCAAAGGCTCTGGAATGGGGAGCGGATTTCGGCAGAAGCCTTGGAATGAATGTGAAGAATTTTGACAACTACGCTGTTTCTATGGACTACGGCGAGGGTGACCCCGTCCTTGGAATACTGAGTCATCTCGACGTCGTTCCCGCAGGCGAGGGATGGAGCTTTCCTCCTTTTGACTGTACTGTTAAGGACGGAGTTATTTACGGCAGAGGAGCGATAGACGACAAAGGTCCCAGCGTTGCCGTGCTTTATGCGGTAAAGTGCATAAAGGAACTTGGTCTGCCGGTAAAGAAAGGCTTTAGGGTCATTTTCGGCGGCAACGAGGAGGGCGGCTGTCAGGATATTGAATACTATCAGAAAAAGGAACCCTTTCCGTCTATGGTATTCACTCCCGACGGTTCTTTTCCGGTGCTTAACTGTGAAAAGGGAATGCTTCATCTGACCTTCGAGGGAGAAGGAAGCTTTGACTGCGGCGGGATCAAATTCGGCAGAATAGCCGGAGGAACGGTTATAAACGCTGTTCCCGGGAAAACTGTATGCACTGCGGCTTTTGATGAAGGAAGTCTGCCGGAGATAATGTGCGATTGTGAGGTGAAAAGGTCTGAGGAGGGATTCGAAATAACAGGGCAGTCCGCTCACGGATCAAGACCTGAACTGGGCAGAAATACCGTTACGGCGCTGCTTGAGTTCCTTGCCGAGAACGGATGCGAAACGGCGCACAGGCTGTCGGCCGCCTTTCCTCACGGAGAATTCAACGGAAAATCCTCCGGGCTCGGCTTTTCCGACAGCGTATCGGGAGAAATGACCTGCGTTCTTACTCAGCTTGGCTATGAAAACGGAAAAATAACCGGCGGGATAGACATTCGTTTTCCTATAGACCGCATCTGCGCCGAGATAGAAGAAATAATAAGAAAAACGCTTGAAAACGCCGGAATGAACGTTACCTCCTGCGAGGGAATGGAGCCTCATTATGTACCGGAAGACAGCGAGCTTGTACAAGCGCTTCTGAAAACCTATGAAAAGGTAAAGGGCGAAAAAGGAAAGTGCATTGCAGAGGGTGGAATAACTTATGTTCACAATACCGCCGGAGGAGTGGCTTTCGGTGCGGAATTTCCTTGGGAGAACAATAATATGCACGGACCCGACGAGCATATATCCGTTGAGACCCTGAAATATAATCTGAATATGTACGCCAATGCGATAATGGAAATATGCGGGTAATATGTGAAATGCGCCAGCCTTCGGCAGAAAAGCCGGAGGGCTGTTTTTATAAAAAAATCTGACGGTTATAGTTAATCGTTTAAGTTTCAAAAATCAAAAACGGCTAAAATTTTTATCTTAAAAGTTTTAAAAACCCCCTTGCCAAGAAAGTTAATGTATGCTAGAATGATATTGACGCATATGGAGCACTGATAAGGCTCTGAAATTTGACGCGTAAGTCTGCTGGTACCTGCGGGGAAGAGTAGTCAAATATTATAATAAAGGAGCATAAAAATATGCAGTATGGTTATTTTGACCTCGAGAACAAAGAGTACGTCATCACAAGACCCGATACGCCGGCGCCCTGGGCAAACTACCTGGGTTCACCTGAATACGGCGCTATCATTTCAAACAATGCGGGAGGATATAGCTTTGTAAAGAGCGGCGCAAACGGAAGACACGTTCGTTATCGCTTCAACACAAACATCGCCGTTCCGGGCAGATATATCTATATCCGCGACAACGATACAGCGGATTACTGGTCGGCTTCGTGGCAGCCGGTAGGAAAGCCGCTGGACAAGTACAAGTCGGTATGCCGCCACGGTACGGCTTACACCACAATGCTTGCCGATTATGCTGATATTCATTCAGAGGTTACATATTATGTTCCGCTTAACAAGACCTACGAGGTTTGGAGAACCAAGGTAACGAACAACAGCGATACTTACAGAAGTCTTTCACTGTTCGGATTTGTAGAGTTTACAAATGAAAATAATTACGAGCAGGATCAGGTAAATCTTCAGTATACCCTGTTTATTACAAGAACAAGCTTCGAGGGCAACAAGATCGTTCAGCATATCAACGAAAACAGCGGTAAGGACGAGCAGGGCTCCAACTGGAGAGAAAGATTTTTCGGCGTTGTGGGCGCTCCTGTTTCGGCATATAACGGAAATCTTGACAGCTTTATCGGACCCTACAGAACCTACGGCGATCCTATTGCGGTTGAGAGAGGCTTCTGCGACAACAAGTGCAATTACAACGGCAATGCCTGCGGAGCTTTGCAGTCGGAGATCATGCTTGCTCCGGGAGAAACTGCCGAGGTTATTTACGTTCTGGGTCAGAAAAGGCCTGTTCTTGCTGATGAAATTCTTGCCAGCTACAATGAGTCGGGTAAGTGCGACGCTGAGATCAAGGAGCTTATCGATTACTGGCACGGCGAATTGAACAATTTCCAGGTTGAAACTCCTTCCGCTGAGTTCAACAACATGGTAAATGTATGGAACGCTTATCAGTGCTTTATTACATTTATCTGGTCGAGAGCTGCTTCCTTCGTTTACTGCGGACTGAGAAACGGCTACGGCTACAGAGATACCGTTCAGGATATTCAGGGCATAATTCATATCAATCCTGAGCTTGCCGCCGAGAAGATCCGGTTCATGATATCCGCTCAGGTCGATAACGGCGGAGGTCTGCCTCTGGTTAAGTTCGATCACAATGCCGGTCATGAAACCTGTCCGGATGAAAACGACGAAAATTCAGTTTACGCTAAGGAAACCGGACATCCGTCCTACAGAGCTGACGACGCTCTCTGGCTGTTCCCGACTATCGTTAAGTATATCGGCGAAAGCGGAAACAAGGCGTTCCTTGACGAGGTTATCGTTTATGCCAACGGCGGCGAGGATACGGTTTACGATCATCTGAAGAACGCTATCAGATTCTCGATGGAAAGACTGGGTGCTCACGCTATGCCTGCCGGACTTCATGCCGACTGGAACGACTGTCTGAGAATGGGCAAGAAGGGCGAGTCTACATTTGTTGCTTTCCAGCTTTACTATGCAATGAGCGTTATCAAGGGCTATGCAGAGGAAAGAAACGATACCGAGTATGTTGAGTATATCAACAAGGTTCAGGCGGAGCTTGGCAAGAGCCTGGAAGCGTGCTGGGACGAGGACAGATTTATCAGAGGAATCCGCGAGGACGGCGTTGTTGTCGGCGCTAAGAACGATCCCGAGGCCAATATGTGGCTCAATCCTCAGTCATGGGCGGTTATTTCCGGATTTGCAAGCAAGGAGCAGGCTGAAACCGCAATGGATAAGGTTCATGAGATTCTTAATACCCCTTACGGCGTAAAACTGCTTGAGCCTCCTTATGTTGACCACTATTTTGACGGTGCGCTTATGCACATCTTCAATCCGGATACAAAGGAAAACGGCGGTATCTTCTCTCAGACTCAGGGCTGGGCGATCCTTGCCGAATCCCTTCTCGGCCACGGCGACAGAGCGTTCGAGTACTTCCTTGAAAGCTCGCCTGCAAGCATGAACGATAAGGCTGAGATAAGAGTTCTCGAGCCGTACGTTCACGGACAGTTTACCGAGTCTACCCGTTCACCGTTTGAGGGACGTTCTCACGTTCACTGGCTGACCGGTACAGGTTCGACTGTAATGGTAGGCTGCGTTGAGGGTATCTGCGGTATGCGTCCTAACGCAGAGGGTCTTGTAATAAGCCCGTCTATTCCTCACGAGTGGGACGGCTTTAAGATCGAAAAGAACTTCCGTGGAAAGCACCTTTCGATCGACATCAAGAATCCCGACCACGTTCAGAGCGGCGTTAAGTCGATAACCGTAAACGGCGAGACAGTTGAGGGCAACTTTGTCTGCGAGTGCAAGATGACTGAGAATACTAAGATCGAGGTTGTTTTGGGATAACTGGATAATGTTGTTATATGCAAAATGAGGCTGTTGCACTTATGCAACAGCCTCATTTTAATTTATATAGAATCTAAAACTTTGTGGCAGCAAAATATTACATTTCCTTATATACACCAAAAGATATACTTTCTGTAGAATTAACTTGACCGGGTGGATGCGGATATTGATAGTATCTGTTGAAGTTTTATGCCATTGTACCACGAAAGAAGTATTGCCATTTATAGTAGCTTCGCAAATTGCTATTTCACCACCATATTCTTGCATTGAATCATAAATAGCTTTGCTAACACCAGTTGAAAAATAATTAAACTTTCAGACGATTTTTAATAGTAAAGCTATTTGAAAGTCCAATATTAGTATACTATAATATTTATATGTTAGTATCGTAATATATTGCGACTATGAAATAGATGTTTTTATCAGCGGGCATGAAAAAACCGCTACCACAAAGTGATAACGGATTACGCAAGCGGTTTCCCACTTCTTATGACAGCGGCAACAAACTTACCTTAATTACAAAACGAAGTGAGCAAAGCGAACGGCTCGCGAATTGCGCCGTCCGCGCTAGGA
>ERZ780218.609-NODE-609-length-31128-cov-3.493901_pt1 | contig 31128 bp, 23 predicted proteins | sample MGYA00510975_ERZ780218 | MGnify/ENA primary metagenome ERZ780218 (study PRJEB29588, sample SAMEA2152063) | human gut metagenome | biome: human gut; feature: human-associated habitat; material: faeces | place: Denmark | collected 2008/2010 ... | reverse complement strand
CGGCGGCTCTGAAGGAACATTTGAATGAATTGCAGGCTTATCTTTCTTCTCATTATCCGCAGGCATATGTGCGGATGAAACAGTACAACCTGATGTATATGGATTTCCCGATTCAGTTTATGATTTCAGGTCCCGATCCGGCAGTATTAAAATCACTCTGTGCACAGGTTGAAGGGATCATGCGGGCAGATTCATCGGTAATGCTGGTAACCAATAATTGGGGCCCGGAGACTCCGGCGATGCGGGTGGATTATCAACAGCAGACAGCCCGGGATGTAAACCTGAGCCGGGAAGATGTCGGGTTGGCCGTACTGGCTGCTACCGACGGCTTGCCGATCGGTTCTTATTATGAGGGCGAACATCCTTTACCGATCTATCTGAAAAGTGTGAACGATCAGGGACAACGACCCGGGCAGATCGGTAATGTCCCGGTTTGGAGTATGGTTCCTTCGACGAATGGAATAGGCCTCGGTACAGTGAAAGAGTTGATGACCGGAATGATCGGTACCGATGATGTATTAAAACGATTGATCGGTTCAGTACCGCTCAACCAGGCTAGTAGTGGAGTGGAAGTCGGCTGGGAAGTACCGGTCGTACGTCGTTATAACGGACAGCGTTCTATTGCTGTACAATGTAATAACGCTCCCGGATATACGACTACCGCAGCCAGAAATAGCTTGCTTCCGAAAATCGAGGCATTGGATATTCCTCCTGGTTATACTACAGCCTGGCAAGGCGAATACCTGGCAAGTACGCAGTCACAGTTTTATTTGTTTAAAAATGTACCGATCGCTATCGTGCTCATATTGGCTATATTGATCGCTCTGTTTAAAGATTTCCGTAAGCCACTGATGATCTTGTTGTGTTTACCGTTGGCCATTACGGGAGTGGTGGCCGGAATGCTGATCGCCGGTAAAGAATTTGGTTTTGTGGCGATTGTCGGGGCCTTGGGATTGGTCGGCATGATGATTAAGAATGGGGTAGTTTTGGTAGATGAAGTCGATATTCAAATCCGTTCCGGGAAAGATCCTTTTCTGGCTTTGGTAGATGCTTCTACCTCCCGTTTACGTCCGGTATTCCTGGCGGCGATGACGACTATTTTGGGAATGATCCCTTTGGTGAACGACGATATGTTCGGGGCTTTGGCGGTTACGATTATGGGAGGACTGTTTATCGGAACAATCATTACTCTGGTGATTTTACCGATATTATATTCTTTATTTTTCCGTATCCGTCCTGCTAAACACGGAGAAGAAGAACAACAGCAACAACAACAAATACGAATCAATTGGAGGTAATATGAAGGCACTTTTAATGATTTTGATCTTTTTTCCTGGAGTTTTATCGGCTCAGGTGGAGCTGGATTTACAGTTATGCCGGGAAATGGCTATTCGCAATAGTAAGGAGATGGAAATCGCCGACCGGCAACACCGGAAGGCTATGTTCGATACCAAATCCTACCGGGCGGATTATTTGCCTAAATTGTCTGCTGTCGGAGTCGGATTTTATAATCAGAAAAAATATAATTATAAATTGAAAGGAGGATATCTTCCCACTTATAAACCGGGAGAGAATGGGCAATTGGAACCGAATGTAATGATCGATCCCGAAACCCAGAAACCGGTGATTGGAAGTGACGGCAATCCGGTTTTCAATGAATATGCTTTTTTACCGGATATCCGTTTACAATTGAAGTTGAGAGGGGTTTATATGGCTGGGGCTCAGCTCGAACAACCGGTCTATCTGGGAGGTAAAGTCCGGGCTGCACATCGGATGGCACAATTGGGAGAGGACATCGCTGTCGAGAATATCCGGTTGAGCCGTTCTGAAATCGTGGTAGCGACAGACGAAGCTTATTGGCAACTGTTGAGAGTCGGCGAGCAGGTGTCCGCTGCCGAGAAGTACAGACAGGTCGTGAAAGAACTCCTGCAAAACCTGCGGGATGCTCAGGTGGTCGGAATGGCTACACCCAACGATGTACTGAAAGCCCAGGTCCGCTACAATGAGGCTGGCTTGATGTTGCAGAAAGCACAGAACGGACAGGTGTTGGCGAGCATGAATCTATGCCGGTTGGTCGGCCTCAATCTGCAAACGGAATTACACCTGCAAGATTCTTTGACAGATAAGATAGATCCTCGCATCTGGGCTTTGGATACTTCAGTGGAACAGCGCCCCGATTATACGATGTTGGCTCAGGAAGTAGACCTCAGGAAAAAACAAGTCGATTTGACACGGGCTGATTTTTTACCTCAGATCGGAGTGACCGCCGGTTATGGCTATGGAGGAGGATTGCAATTGAATGGAGATGATGAGGCAAGTGCTACTTTCTCGGCTATGGCAACAGTGAAAATTCCCGTATTCCATTGGGGAGAAGGGAAAAATAAAGTAAGATCCGCCCGGATGGAGGAAGAAATCAGCCGTCTGAATCTTGAAAAAACAACGGATTTGATGCGTCTGCAAATTACTTCCGCCCGGTTTTCTGTTACAGATGCCCAAAAACGGGTAGAGATGGCCCGGAATGCCCTGTCGCAGGCAAAGGAAAACCTGAAAATCAGCAATGACCAGTATCAGGTGGGTATGGAAAACCTCACTGCCTTGCTGGAAGCACAGGCACAGTGGCAAGAAACCTGGAGCCAGTGGATCGATGCGAAAGCCTTGTTACACCTGAGTGTATCCCAATACCTGAAAGCGATTGGAAAGTTGGACTGAAGATAAATTTGGGAATTATTTATGAAATACAAGTTTATCTCAAATAATAAAGGCAGTTATATACATATTTACACTAATAAACGTACGTTTGTAAGTGTAAATATGTATATAACTGCCATAATAAATATCGCTTATTTAATAATTAAGTCTCTTAAAACTATTTAAGGTAAAAAGAATGTAAGTAATTGATAATCTTTTAATTTTTGACGTAAGATCCGAAGTGTCGCACTCATTTTTTTTTCTACGGTTTTTACGGATATACCAGCATTGCGGGCAATATCAGCATATTGTAAACCTTCATTCCGATTTTGTAAGAAAAAACGGCGGTGATCTTCCGGCAGAGTGGCAAGGATCTGTTTATATTGTTGTAAAAGTTCCTCAAATTCCATCGTTTCAAGTGCAGAATATTCCAATGCAACCAGATCGATTTTTCGTTGAAGCTCATCCGGGAGCTGTTCTTGTAGGGATAGAGTATCCTTATGTAATTTATTCCTCAATAAACTGATGCACTTATTCTTCGTTGCAACAAACAACAGACTGCCAAGATTTCCATCTTCTCTCATCTCTTGCATCTTATCCCATATCCGGATAAAAACTTCCTGCACAATATCCTCAGCATCCTCCCAATTTCGCAGATAGCTGTTAGCATATCCGAGAAGAGGAGTATGGTAAATCCTGAACAGGTCCTCAAACGAACCTATATCTTTCATCCGATAGGATTCTTTTTCTGCAGGCATTAAGTAGTAGTTGATAAACTTGTCCGAAAAATCCTTGAAAGGACTTTCCGGACATTAAAAATGAACTCTTCAAATAAATTTACTTATTTAAGCAGTTCTTTCGACAATGCTTTCATGGATTCTTCCCATGCTATCGCTTCTTCGCTACCGGAAGCTTTGATCTGATTAAAGTTATCCATCATAACTGTACAATATTTTTTCCATACACGCTTATCATTACAACTATTTTTCAAGTCGATCCCCCAATTACAGGTAAGCATAGGACTGGCCTGTGCCCCCTTTTTCTTCATATAGTCAGTGGTAATACTTAGAAAACGTTCCCAATCTCCCATCCGCTGCGCATTCCGAACATCGGAGGTCAAAGTAATACCCTCAGCAGCTATGAATCCACTGGCTTTCAGTTTCCGGATCGTTTCATCGTAACCTTTCCGGTCAAAAACCGGCTTCCCGTCAACTTCTCTAATATATGAATCAGCCTTAATACTCCACAACATATAGAGATAATTATTTAATTCGTTTTCTCCAACCGATTGAAGAAATTTGTCCTGATTCTTTATCACTTTCTGTGCTACCGGACCATCAATATCACGGGCAAATTCATACACCAGAGCAAAATTTTCACGGGTAGCCAACTGATCTGCAGAAAGTGTATTGAGATAATCAGCTGCCAGTTTAGCTGCGGCACCGCCTTCATTGGCATTGGCTAACACAACAATGTATTCGTGCATAAATTCCGGTGAACGTTCTCCTGCCAGATATTTACGGTTATAATATTGCAATCCTTTAGCTGTTCCCGTTCCTTTTTGCAATTCCGCTACAAAATCATTGGGATTGAGAAAACCGACGAACTTATGAACCAACTCCCCGTTTTCATCAATGATCAGATGAGTCGGAAAAGCAGAATTTTTATATTTGGTGCGATACTCTTTTGAAATATCATCTGTATCACATTCAAAAGCAATACTGATAAAATTCTTGTTCATGAAATCTGCCACCATTTCATTCGGGAAAGTAACCTTCTTCAATTGCTGGCAAGGACCACACCAGGTTGCACTCAAGTCTACATAAATCAGTTTCTTCGCTATCTTTGCTTCTGCCATCGCCTGCTCTAAGGTCAGTTTCTTAAAACTAATTTTCGAAGCCGATTCACCCGCAACAGCATGGACTGCCTCTGCCTCACTTCCAGTCATAGACGTGGTTGCTGCAGACGAAGCGGTTCCGGACGCAACCGCAGCCGAAGAAGACGAAACAGGTATAGCTTCCGTACTGGCCATCATCGGCACGGATTTCACTTCTTCCTGATCATCCTCTTCACCATCAATTGCCCGTTTGGCTAAGGCCTGAAATTTATCAGACGGTAAAAAACCGGATTCCGATACGGCCAATGTCCCATCAGGCCGGATAAACAAAAAAGTAGGATAGCCACGTACTTCATATTTCGAAGCCAGGTCGTATGTATCGGTTTCACGTTCGGAACGGATACAGATAAAATTCCTGTTGTAGTTATTGGCAACGGCATCTAAAGTGAAAACATTATTTTCCATATTCCGGCAAGGAGTACAGCCTTTCATAACACAATCCACAAACACCAGTTTATTCTCTTCCTTCGCTGCTTTCAGTGCATCGGGAAAGGAAAGATCACGGAACTCTATTTTACAGCTATTCTGCCGTTTCACTTCGGCTGCCGCTTTTGCCTTAGCAAATATTTCTACGGCATTCATACGCCCTGTTGCCATTTCATCCCAAAAACCAGTACCTACATTTTCGCCCTGATTGGTAAAAAGCATCACACAAGGATAGGGTGTCCCCAGTACTTTCGGTACAAAATAGGCATTCTCTTTTTTCATCATATCAATTCGTACCGCAATAAAATCCCGGTCGATTTGTTTGGCCAATTCTTTATTCTCTAATACTTTATTAATGTTCTTATTATCTATCCGGCCGGAAACAACATCCACCAGGATTTCTTTTTTCAATTCCACAGCCTTGCTCATCGCTTCATCGAGAGTGATTTCCTGAAATTTAATTTGAGCCGTAGCCACCCAAGGCAGAATAATCCCAAATAATAAAAATACTTTCTTCATATTATTTTATTTATTAATATTCGATCATTTATTTTTTCAAGGCAATACCTAATATCCGACCGTACTCTCCAAACTCACGTTTCGAGTCCTTATTGATTTGCCCGCTAAGCGGGTTAAAGCGGTACTGCCTTACACAACCTTGTCCGTTCAGGTTATAGCCTACGAATAATAAGGCATTATCATAAATTGTATTGTCTATGTCCTTTAATACTTGTAAGGCAGCAATTTCCGCATCCTCTGGCAAATCCAAGTCCGCAGATACAATACTACCGGTCTGCTGATTCAGCAAATATACCTCATTCCCGGACGAAAAAAAGCTGATATTGCCCCGTGCTCCTACTGCCCATAAACTATGTTCCGTCACTTCAGACCGAGCCGAAAGATCATGGTCGGCAGCACAGACTACTGTAAAAGGGTCCATCACCGGATCCGGATATGTAAAACATACATAATGTACCTTTCCGGCATCATCGCGCATCACAGCATGAATGGAATATTCCGGCCCCTTATCGGCATATAGTAAATCCATTCCTGTATTACCGACATCCACATTTCCCCCACCGGACATCAATCCCACCATTGTCCCCCAATTATCAAGCTCAAAACAACGCAATGTCTTATTATACACAATGTTCCAGCCTCCGGTCATGGTTTCCATATCCATCGGGACACTCATCATATAAGGAGAATATTCACAACCATACTGTCCGCAATGTACACCGTAAATAATCTTCTCGGCCTGTGTATAGTCAATTTTATAAAGATCACCATGCTGTACCAGATATTCGCTTTGGAATCCAGCCATAAACCCTTCCGGCCGGGCCTCTTTTGCCGGTGGAATAAAAAATAGAGAAGAATAAATATCCGATTCTTTTTCATGTGTTTCGTAATTTACCACCGTCACAGTATTCTCCGAAGCCAGCAAAATCCTCCGGTCGGCCGGCTGTCGCTTCATTGCTTCACGTACCCATATTTGTGTCGGTTTTTCGATTTTCGCTCCACCATTTACGGTCGAATAAATATGATCGTTCCGGCCCAGATAATCCTCATCAACGCCAGGCAAGATTTCCGCTGTGGCAAAAGCACTATAATCTCCTTTACCGTCAGCATCGGCATAATAGACGAGCATACCTTTGATTGACAACACTTCTACAATGAATTGAGCTCCGAAAATCGTATTATTATTACGGTTTATCGCTTCAAAACTAAGAATATAACTACCCGGGCCTTCCTCAAAAGCCTGATCAAAATCCTTTGTTACGGCAACCTCCCGGGGAGATTCAAAGATATGCTCTGGGTTATCAGGCTGATCTTTCGTCAAAACCTTCCAATGGTACTCCGGTCGGGCATTACCGGTAAAACCACCGTTTGCCGCAATACAAAGCCGGTCTCCGGTCTTCAGGACAATTTTATTATCGGCCCTCAATTCTGCGACTTTATCGTTCACTTTCACCTGCCAGTCATCTGTGGAAAATACAGGGATATCCGTATAATCATAGTCACCTCTGTCTTTTACACAACCTGTAAATCCGGCCAGCAGGATTATCATTGTCAGTAATAGTCGTATTGTTTTCATTTCGTTAACAGATTTAGTTTATTATTCTGAAATTTCGCCAGAACCGGGTTCTGCAGGACTGACAGGATCAATAGGTCCTATGGGATCAATGGGATTGATAGGATCCATGGGGTCTATAGGATCAAAGGGATCATCCGGATTAACAGGCGGTGTATTCGGATCTTCATAACCGTAAAAAACTGTCCATCCCAATTCATCAGTCATTGGTACCGGACCATATTTATTTCCGAACTGTTCCGGATTCATATTGTATTCCGTCACTTTTTGTTGCAGATAAGTGGCCATTACCATTAGTTCAGAATAAGAGAACGCTCCTAAATCATAATATCCGAGCATATCATATAAAAAGCGATATTTTAACCGGGAACAGTGACCGAGAATATACCAGTAATCTCCTCCGACCCATTCTCCGGGCATACCATCCCCGATAACCACCCGAGCCGAAGACTGGAATCCTTTTACAAAGGTTTCATCCGGTATAACAGTAAGGACGATTGTACGGTTTTGGTCCATCAGCGAACCATCGCATTTGATCCGGCAAGGGATTCGTACTTCATGTGCCCCGTCCGGCAAAATAACTTTATCCGGAAACTCATAATCTGTCCCACGGATAGCATCCCCACCAAGAACAAACTTTATGTTCCGTTCGTATCCGACAGGCAAGCCTTCTAACTTAGCCAAAAAATCCACGGTAATCTCTTTTTCAGTCATAAACCCGAAATTAATGCTACGGGTCGTATCTGTCCGTCCGTTTTCAAGTATCACCGCCATGCTGATGGCCGGATCTCCCGAATACAAGTCGATTTCATCTTCCTGGCAAGCCGTCACTCCCAGCAACAGCCACAGGATACAAAAATATCTCATCTTCATGGCAATCATCATTAAATTCATATACTTATTCATCATTCGTCGTTCCCCTCTTTCGGCCTTGGACGCCCTCCGAAATTAATCTCCTGTTCGGGCATCGGTAACTGATATTTAGCAGGGAAGCCGTTATTGAACGACACATCTCCCCTCCGTTTGTGGTAATAAAATACCTGGCCTTCTCCTATAAACTCTTTGTTATATTCCTTCAAAATCTCAGCCTGTAAAGGCTCGCCCGTCAGATTTTCATCCAGATCAGTCTCGATATTGCGGGCTCTTCTCACCACATTGAGGTAAGCTGCTGATTGCCCACACTCTGCAGCAATGTAATACATCTCGGATATGCGAAGCATAGGCATTTTATCGGTAAACTCTTTCTTGGGATCCGATTGCCAGAACTTCGAAGAAATATTCTCCATACCGCTTTCTCGCTCTACAAACTGTGCCCTATAATCGTCATAACCTTCAAAAATCCACTCTACCGGCGTTACAGGTCCGACCCAGTCCATGTAGCCGCCACGCAGTTGTAAACCGTTGATCTGATCCACTTTCCAGGTATACCCTGTCGTATAAGTCTGCAAATCACGGATATCCAGAGCAAAAATATGCTCCGTTGAAAACGTCCGGTCCCGACGGTTACGGTCTGCATTTGTGGCGTTCTCTTCTGTAACGAACGGGAAAAGTCCACGCGTCTGCTGTGCAGCAATCACCTCTTTGGCACAAGCCAGTGCTTCTGTCTTCTGACCGGTATACAGATAAACACGGGCCATCAATGCCTTTACTGCATAGTAATTCAGATGAAAGCGACGGTTCTTGAAATAAAGGTCCGGATGTGCTTCACCAGTCCGGATGGGATCTTTTTCCAACAATTTGGCTGCCGCTTTCAGGTCGTCGAGTATTTTCCCGGTTACCTCAGAAAAAGTCAACGACACCGCCGTATTTTTACTCAATACATCCACATAGGGCATCACTTTCTCCGTCGCACTGCCGTTGATATCATACGGAACATACAGACGCAACAGATCGAAATGCAGAAAAGCCCGCAATGCCAGTGCTTCTCCCTTGATCAGATCATGATCCAGTGCCGAAGCGAATACTAATGGATCGACATCCACAAAAGCCAGCAAATCATTTACATTGGCAATCACATTAAACTGCTTATTCCAAATCCCATCGCATAACCCGATACTTGCCCCTTCCTCATAATTAAAATTCTGTGCATAAAAATAAGCCGAGCTGGGAGCAATAAACCGTTCATACTGCTGCCCGATATTATCCACAAATCCGTAGGTCATCTCCCGTCCGTAAAGAGCCGGATCAGTCATCAGGGTATAGGCACCTGAAAGTGCTTCCTGAAATCCGCGTTCAGTCGAAAACAGCTTCTCGGCCTCCGTTTCGTTAGAAGGGGTCACGTCCAGCCAGTCGCTACAGGAAGACAACGACAGTACCCCTGCTGCCAATGTCACCAAATTAATTTTTCGTATCTGATTGATTATATACTTTTTCATATCCTATATTTCTAAGTAAATACCAACATTCCAAACAAGCCGCCAGGCTTAAAAGGTTGCTGAAAGTGAAAAAATAAATGATTGTGCATAAGGATAATTAATTCCCCGTTCTGCCTTCACTGTCGAAAGGCGGAACAATTCATTCATAGCCATCGACACAGACAAACGTTCAATCCAATTATTATTACGGATAAAACCACAATTACGGAAATCATACCCTATATTGAGTGTGCTCAATTTCAATTCATTGTAATCCTGTACAAAACGTGACGTCGGATTCGTGATTGTCGAACCGCCGGACAATTGCCTGAACTTTGCAGGGACACCCGGAGTTTCCGGATTCCAGCGATCCGTAAATACCCGGCGGTCAACGTTCCACTGCAAATCTGCATTTTCTACATTATCTACTAATGTTTGATTATAATATTGTCCTCCCAATCGATAACTGAAATTCACATTCAGTGTAATTCCCTTGAAATCGAGATTCGCACCGAAATTTCCCTGCACCTTAGGCAATGCATCCCCCAATACCACCTTGTCGTCAGCATTCCATTGCGTTGTACGTTTGCCCTCCCGGTCTAATAAGATTTCCGTGCCATCATATGGGTTGATTCCCAACGAACGTACTCCCCAGATAGCACTCATCGATACCCCTTCAGCATATTCTACCCGCGGTTTCTTCCTGTCGAAAATTGTCACTTGACCGTTACCATCCCCCTCGGCTACACCGTTTTGTTCTTCATCTATCTTTTCGTTAATCGCACTTAGGGCTGAATTGATTTCTACCAGCTTATTCTTATTGTGGGCCAACGATCCGAACACAGACAAATTAATATCTCGCTTTGAATCCGTAATAGCCCGGTAATTCACTCGTAATTCCACTCCCTGGTTTTTCGACTTTCCAAGATTTTCGGTATAGGAATCAAATCCATTTGACGGAACCACAGAAATTGGTGTCAATAGATTAGAAGTATTCTTGATATAATAATCAAATGTGATGTCTAATTTATGGAGTAACGACAGATCCATACCGATATTCTTATCCTCAGTCTGTTGCCATTTCAGGTCAGGATTGGGCAATCCCTTCAGATAAGCCCCGATTACATCGTCAAATGTCTTATCCGTAAAATAAAGATAAGAGGCAATAGCCTGATAAGGGGCAAAATTCTGTGATCCCGAATACCCGATAGATGCCCGGAGTTTCAGATTGTCCAGCCACTTCAATTCTTTCATAAACGACTCGTAATGTACATTCCAGCCTATACCTGCCGACCAGAAATGTCCCCAACGGTTATTGGCACCGAACAACGAAGAAGCGCTGGCCCGGTAATTCAGATCGAGCATATAACGTGAATCGTATGAATAGTTTAACGAAGCTATCACTCCCATTTCATGCACTTTCGTATCCTGTCCTGATGGCATGCCATTCTCGCGGTACTGCCGTGCCTGTCCGATAGATGTTGCATTATCCGCAAATCCCTGCCCTTCATAGCTACTGGTCTCCGTATTATTCTGGCTGATGTTGTACTGTGTATTCGCAAAAAGCAGATGTTTTCCCCATTCTTTGGAATAATTAAGTGTAATATCCGACGAAACCATCCACAAATCTTCTTCCGACTTTTGATACAAACCCCGTTTAAGATATGCATTGTCTGCAGCATCTGGTTGCACATTCCTGAAATTATAGGGAGACGAAGGATCAAGTGTTGCATAGTTTGATGGATAAAACAAATCAGTTTTTGCTGTTTTTTTAGTTAGTGACACACGTCCGATAGCACGCAAGCTTTTGTAGATGGTCCAATCGATGTAAAAATTATTCGTCAGGTCCAGGTATTTATTCTGGTTCAGATAATTTGTCTGGGCATTTACCATCGGATTATAAATCGGACTAACGGGACCATTTCCTGAACTTCCCATTCCCCCGTAATTATCAAATCGTTCTATTAGCCGTCCTTCCTGATCCCTGACTCGCCAATACGGATTCATCATGGCATAGTCGGAAAAATTTCCATAAGGAGATTCCTCACCTGTACCGGAAGTTACGGTTAGTTGCTCTTTAAAAAGTAAACTCTTGTAGCGATAGGAAATGTTAAAACCTCCATTAAACGTCTGACGATAAGAGCCTTTCATCACTCCAACCACATCATTATAACCAATATCAAGGCTATAACGTACTGATTCATCCCCACCATCAACGGACAAGGTATGCTTTTGTCCTATTCCCACCTGAGTCGGTTGAGCCAGCCAGTCGGTATTTACTCCCCTCTGAACTTCCTGATGTAAAAATTGATATTTTCGGTCAAGCTCCAGTTGCCTCTCAGGATAAAGGTCGGAATATAACCCGGCCAAACGCTCTACCTCAAGCTTTTCTGCTGCATTCGTACGCCGGTAATCACGCAGCACCGGCACCTGGATATTCAGATCGCCGGAATAGGTAACCCGCAATTTCCCTTGTTCCGGTTGTTTCGTTTCTATCACAACCACACCGTTAGCACCTTTCGAACCGTATATCGCTTTTGCAGTAGCATCTTTTAGCAAGGTTACGCTTGCAACCCGGTTCATGTCCATATCCAATACTTTCTGAATATCCTGTTCAAAACCGTCTACAATAAAGAGCGGTTGATTGGGACTTGATGTATAATTGTTTTTCATATCCGAAAATGAAGCGGCTCCACGCATCTGAATGTCAGGAATCGCATTCGGATTTGAACCGATATCATCATTCACCAGGATCTGAAATGAAGGGTCAATAGAACCGATCGCCTGTAATACATTCAGGCTACCGGTTCGCTTTAAGGTTTCCGATTTGATGGTATTTACAGCTCCTGAATAAGTATTTTGTTTTCGGGTAAATATACCATTTACCACGACCTCGTCAATCTCTGTAGCTGCTGTTGACAAAACAACATTTAGAGGTTTTTCTCCTTCAACGCTAACGGTCATCGGCATATAACCAATAAATGACACTTCTACACTGGCTTGTTCAGCCGGGACAGGAAGCGTGAAATTGCCATCCATATCCGTAGCTGTACCGATGGAACTGTTAGGCACCATCACTGTTGCTCCAGGTAAAGCTTCACCTGTCTGCCCATCCGTTACGCGTCCCCGAACATACCGAACAGGCTTAATAGAAGAAGAGGAGGAAGTCGCAGTTGTCATCGCCGAAGTTCCCATCTTCTTAAAAATAGTGATAATCCCCTTTTCTATCCTGAAGTCAAGGCCACATTTTCCCAAAGCCTCTGAAAGCACTTCAGTGATCGTCTTTCCCGAACAGGAATAGGTTACTTTATACTTAGTATCCAAATCCTCACTGGCATAGACCACATCCAATTTCGTTGACTTTCGGAGTTCTCCGATAAACTGTTTTAGCGGCATATTCTTCACCTCAAGAGTTATCTTTTCCTCCTGATAAAAAGCAGATGCCACACAGGGAAACAAAAAAAGAACTGCCACCATCAATAAAAATACCTTGCCGGGCAGATAGTCCCTGATTGATTTAAAATCATTCCTCATATCTCATTGGTTAGGTTATTAATTAAACATCATTTCATTCTTTCTTTTTTTATAATAACAGGCGAAGCTCCTTCTGCATTATCGAAAGAAATTTTCCCGGTTGCTTCAAGTGCCCGGAAAAGATCTTCTATCGGTTTTTCCCTCCGCATACGCACATAGACTTTCATTTCCTTTAACTCCTCCTCTGCAAACTTAAATTCTACCTGATACCATCGTCCGACAGTTTTCAGTACAACATCAAGGGGCTGGTCTTCGAAAAAGAAAAAACCATCCATCCAGGCCATTACTTCTTCCGGATTAAAGACGGATTTCTTCATTTCCTGTATCCCTGTAATTACTGTCACCTGTTCTCCGGGCATCAATTCCATCTGCTGTCCCATCGCTATAGTCTCTACACATCCTTCCAACAGAGAAACGGTTTCTTGTTCATCACCGGCATAAGCAGCAACATTGAACTGTGTACCTACCACACAAACTGTACTATTTTCAGTAGTCACTACAAAAGGACAGGCTGTATCACGGGCTACATCAAAAAATGCCTCTCCGGTGAGTTCAACCGACCGCTTATCGCCAACAAACTCCGAAGGAAAACGTAACTCACTCATTGAATTTAGCCGAACCACCGTTCCGTCACAAAGCCGGACAGAAAATACTTTACCACGAGGCACAATCAAACGATTAAATTGCTGATGATCACTTGGTACGATTTGTAGTAATTGTTGTTGCTCAACCACCTTTTCTGTCGCCGAATCAGCAGTAATTGTATAAGTCAGCCCAGCAGATATTAACCTGATTTCATCCTCTGCCGTTGCTACGGTCGAAACTCTATCATTTTCCCGTCCAATTAACGTATATAATCCCCATATCGCCAAAGAAAATCCGATACAGGCTGCAGCTATCCTCCACCATTCCCTGTGACGAGCCCTCGATACAGCCTTCTTGGCATTCAACGCTACCGTCAATGCCTGTACATCACGGACTGCTGCATACATTCGTTTATGATCATCATTCTCATCCAGCCACACCAATAATTCTATTTTCTCTTCTTTGGTCAATTCTTCTGTCAAAGATTTCTGAATAAGTCGGTCTATTTCTATCTGATTCATAATCTCTCCATTTATTTAATATATTTATAATACGCATCAATCTCTTTCAACCCTACAGAAACTGCTTATGAAAATTTTGATTTTAAGGGGTGTCAAATTTTTTTGATCACCCCCTCATTTATTTGTATCTCTATGAGAAATCTGTTTTGTCTGTTTTTGGGTGTGGTGCTGGCCATAGCTTGTACGCATAAAGAGTTTTATTCTTTTACAAATGAGAAGAATTTAGAAATGATATCGGTTAAGATCGACGAGATTCTTTTGGCCGATTTTATGATAAAGAAAGGGGATTATTTGTTCATGATCAGTACCCGATCGGATTCTATGGTTTATTTGTATGCTTTACCTGATTTGCAGTACTGTAAAAGTTTTGGGATAAAAGGAAAAGGTCCCGGTGAGTTTATCTTGCCTATGTTTGTTGAAGCTCCGGGAAATGATGTTTATATATGGGGATATTCCGGCGTTAGATTGATTCGTTGTTTTTCAGTAGATTCTAATGCACATATTACTGTAAAGCAAGATTATCATTTGGATAAATACGAAACTTTTAATTTTATGCATTTGATCCGGGATTCTATATGTGTATATAGTTTAATGCCTACACAGCCTTTGGTAAAATTATACGATTTGAAAAATGGGAAAAATATGGGGGAATTGAAAATTGGATCTAAAAATAGGGTAAATTCCTATTTGTCCGATGGAGATGGGGTGATGGCTGCCAATGATTCGGTGATTATTGTCGCTTATCATTATAAAAAGCAGATCGATATTTATGATGTCAGTACTTTGAAACTGAAAAAGCGATTGATCGGGGATTACCGCCCTCAAAAATTAACAGACGATTTTACAGAAAATGAATATCATTATGTAGATATAGTTGCCGGAAAGAAAAGATTCTATGCTCTATACCGGGGATGCAGAAATAAAGATGCCAAAGAAAATAGTGATATTCTGGAGTCTTTTGATTATGATGGAAATCCTGTTATTAAATATAAATTCAATGATTTAAGTCCCGATATTTTTTATGTAGATGATGAAGCTGCTGTTTTATATGGTTATAAGTCCGCATACCCGGACTTAATGCTAAAATATGAATTAGAAGAAAGACTTCCGACTTATCAGGTCGATATTGATGAAAAACAAAGCTTTCGTTCCGTGTGCCGAAACTGACGTTTGGCGATTACTGGTTGGAACTGCCCACGCGCTTCAGTAAAGGGCAGTTGACTTATTTACTATATGGCAAAGAACTGTCTTCCTCAGGCTCTTACCTGAAGCTGTGGGTGAAAAAACGATTAAAAATAAGTTTTGACGGCAAAAAGAAACTGGAGAATTTCGATGTCCTGGGACATGTCAATAAGTTCTGTCGGCTCAAAATTAGCAATTATTTATGAAGGGGGTACTCTAAACCTAACCGGATGTATGGATAGCTGAATTACTTGATCGGAATAGTTTTCTGTAAGAAATTGATTTTAAATCTGATTCTAATATAAGAGATCAGGAAACCTTCTTTCATTGAAATTTATGGTTTTCAGCTCCGGTTTAGCTTGCCATGCAATGATAACACCGGAGACGAATAGGTACAAAAATCTCCTGCAGAGTTCTGTATTTGAGGGGGATAAATAGAACATCTGCAGGAGATATTTTAATTTGAAATCCGATGTTTTATTTTACGGGAAATTCCGGTATTGCCGGGACTTCTTTCTTTTCGGTTTTCAGTTTTTCCAGGATCACTTCGATGGCTTTATTCAATTGTTGGTCTTCGCCGTTGAACTCCAGGTAAGGATCGTTTTCCAACAGAATATCCGGATCTACCCCGTGACCTTCGATGATAAAGCCGCTACCGTCAGCTGCAAAAGGAGCATAGGAGGGGGTGACGATAGAACCTCCGTCGACTACCGGAATGGTGCCGCTGTAACCGACTACTCCTCCCCATGTCCGGTGGCCGATGACCGTACCCAGTTTATTGAATTTAAAACGATAGGGGAACAGGTCACCGTCGGATGCCGAGTATTCGTTTACCAATAACACTTTCGGTCCGAGGAAAGTGCCTACCGGACTTACCGAACCCGAGGTCTGGTTGGTATGCATCGTATAAAAATGAGGGGTACGCATCAGGCGCTCGGTAATCATCGGAGATACATTTCCGCCGCCATTGCCCCGATCGTCGATGATCAGGGCTTTTTTACCCAATTGCGGGTAATAATGCTTGACGAATTCGTTCAGCCCGTCGACACCCATGTCCGGAATATGGATGTAACCTACTTCTCCGTTGGTGGCTTCACTCACTTTCCTGATGTTATTTTGTACCCAATTGTAATAATAAAGTTGCGATTCGTCGCTGAGTGGGGTTACTAATACCTGGCGGGCTCCTGCTGTTTCAGGCCGGGTATTCACTGTGAGTTCTACCGTTTTGCCAGCTTTGCCGATCAGTTCGCTAAAGAGATTCTCGGTTTCTTTCAGCGATTTGCCGTTGATGGCCAAAATATAATGACCTTCTTTTACCTCCACGCCGGGCATAGTCAGGGGCGAACGAGTCGCTTCGTTCCAGTTGGCTCCTTCTATGATTTTGGTCACTTTAAAATAACCCGAAGGATCTTTTTTGAAACGGGCGCCTAACAAGCCCATCGGGATTCTTGCGGGTGTCGGATGTTCACCGTTGGCAGAATAAGCATGGCCGACACTCAGTTCTCCGATCATTTCTCCGATGACATAAGTGAGGTCTGTCCGGTGATTGACATGAGGAATCAGGACTTTGTATTTTTCATACACTCCTTGCCAATCTATTCCATGCATATTTTTAGCGTAGAAGAAATCTCGCATTTGCCGCCAACTTTCATTGTAGATTTGCATCCATTCCTGATGATAGTCGATGTATTTTTTCAGGTCCGAAGTAGAAATCGGGTGATTTACACTTACCGGGGCATTAGGGATGTCGATGACCTGAAAAGCCCTGCCTGATTGTGCAATTGCTTTTTCATAACCCGGACCGAAAATGATCCGGCTATTCAGATCTGTTTCCTTCCGGTCTTTCAGGTTATATATACTGGTATTACCATAACGGTTGAAATAAACCTGATTACCGATCATATGCAGATCGTGGTAATTTCCTGCTGAGACTGGTAGTTCGATAATCCGGTTGGCGATATTCGTATAGTCGTATTCATTTTTCGGATGCTCTTTCGTTGCTTCGGATTTCTTGGTCTCCCTGGTGGTCGGTGTTTGTTGGGGAGCTTTCGGATTGTCGTTTTCCGGAGCAAAGGGAATGGTGGCATCTTGGGTAAGAGGCAAAATGTATATTTTATTCATATTGTTGTACACATGGTTCCATTCCGTACTACTGTAGGTCGGGTTGAAGGTACGGGCAGATACGAAAACCAGGTATTTACCGTCTTTACTGAAATTCGGTGAACTGACATTATACCAACCGTCGGTCATTTGATGTTTTTCTTTGCTATTCCGGTCATAAATGATGATATTATCCATCTCTTTTTCCGGTTGGATGTAGGTGATATACCGGCTATCTTGTGACCAGTTGAACGAGTTGATCGGTCCGACACCGGAACTGGCGATAACTTCGGTTTTCCCATCGCTTACCTGAGTCAGATTAAGGGTATTCTTTTTTTCACTCCAAAGAATGGAGCGGGAATCGGGAGCCCATTTCAGATCGAAGATATAGGTTTTCAAATCTTTCGTCAGCATTTTTTCTTCTCCGGTAAAAGCATCTCTCAGCCAGATATTGAATTCTCCGTTTTTGTCCGAGATATAGGCGATCCATTTTCCATCCGGCGACCATTGCGGATTGCGGTCGTTGGCATTTGAGGAATTGGTCAGATTATAGGTAATACCGGATTTTGCCGGTAGGGTGAAAATATCTCCCCGGGCGGCGACGACAACCCGTTCTCCGTTAGGGGCAACGTCCATTCTGCTGATTTGTCCGCTGACATCCTTCCATTCCGGTCGCGCCCAATTTTGGTCGTTATCGATCTCGACAGGAATCGGGGAAGCCTTTTCGGTCCGGGTGTCGAATTTATAGAGGATACCGCCTTGTTCATATACGATCTGATCTCCTCCCAGGGCTGGGAATTTGATGTCGTAGTCTTTGTTGAAGGTTAATTGGCGGGTAGTCTTATCCGATAAGTTATAAACATAGAGATTCATGATGTCGTCCCGGTCGGAAATGAAGTATATTTTATTCCCGTCTGCGGACCACATGGGAATGATATCCTGGCGGATTTCGTCTGTTATTTTCTGTGATTGGTGTGTGTCGAAATCATAAATCCGAATGTCGTCGGCCATACCTCCCTGATATCTTTTCCAGGTACGGAATTCTCTGAATACATAATTGTAAGCCAGTTTTTTCCCATCCGGGGAATAAGATGCGAAGCCTCCGTTTTTGAGGGGGATTTCGACAGCTTCTCCTCCCTCGGCGGGAACAGTCATTAATTGTCCGGTAAAGTCGTTGAAAGTGAATTGCCGGGTGCGGAACAGGATATGTTTGCTGTCCGGGGTCCAGCCGATGACGATGTTGTTAGGGCCCATCCGGTCGCCTAAATCATCCCGGTTCAGGGTTGCGGTATAGGTCAGACGCCGGGGAATACCACCTGCCGAAGGGATCACAAATACTTCTGTATTTCCGTCGTATTGCCCGGTGAATGCAATGTATTTTCCATCCGGTGAAATACGTGGAAACATTTCGTATCCGATATCCGAAGTTAATTTGCGGGCTGTTCCTCCTTGATCGCTTACCGTGTATAAATCGCCGGCATACGAAAAAACGATCTGTTTACCGTTGATATGGGGAAAGCGGATTAAACGTGCTTCTTCTGCTTTGCCGATCGATACGATCAGAAAACAAATGAATGTGAATATAAAAGTTCTCATGTGTGATGAATTATAGGTTTGAACACAAAGATAACAATGAATATTTAATATAAAGAAATAAAAACTGCAGAGTCATAATAAATAATTACAAAGAGAAAAAAAAGCTTGGTGAGAATATCCCTGTAATTTTATGCTCTGCAGAAAACGAAAGGTTCGTTTTTTGGTCGGTTTACGACTTGGGAGGGTCAACCGACAAATCCTATGATTATGATCGTTTGATAACTAAATTTTTGTTGTATCCGTAGAATGGTTTGTAACTTGACAAAGGTAAGGTGAAATCTATTTTTTTTTGAATATCGGTTTCGGACATTGTGGTGGACAAATAGAGAAATAATGTTTAGTTAAATAATTGATAAATATGTGTTTGATGTTTTTAAAATGGGTGGACACTCCATTTCAATTTGCTTTTGTCTACCCAATTTTAATCTTTTTATCGGTTAGAAAATCCAGTTTATAAATTTTTCAGAAACTCATCCAGATCGATTTCTTTTTGAAGTTTCGTCGAGATTTTATGCGCCAGTCGGTTTTTTCTCTTTCGCAGGGCTTCGGGGCTTGCGTGGAAAATGGTGGTCATGTCTGTCATCCTCCACTGGTGGTGAATCATACTGGCTAATAATAATTCGTCTGTATTACATTCGGGAAACATGCGTTGAAACCGGATACTGAAGTTACCGTCAAAATTCGTCAACCGGTAGATTAGTCGCCCGGAAGAATTTGCTTTTTGCTGGATTAAAGCTTCGTAAAGTCTTTTGTAACTTTCCGAAGATAAATGATGGAGGCTTTTTTCCCGATTTAGCAGGCGTTCCAGTTCATCATAGGCAATATGATTTTCGGTGATGAATTCTTTTGTCATCATAAAACTCCATTCCCGGTGTTTGATTGTTTCGGATAATTTTTCATACTGGACTTTCAATTTCCGGTGGCGGAAGTAAAGGAAAAGAGAGATAAGGGAAAAAGTAAATAGGCAAATGATGATGAGTAACAGGATTTGCGAGTAGTTTATCATCGGGGTATGGGAGATGCCGGATGAATTCCGGACTGAAAGGAGGGTGTCTTTCAATCGGAGGGTTTCGTCTTTCCAATAAAGGGCTTCGGCATAATTTCCATGTTGTATTTCGATATTGGCTTGGGTTTGACAATAGCTGATGAGACGGCAGATCGAATCCTGAGTTACCGGTGTAGATCGCTTGTCTAGCCATGAAGACGGGTTAGGGGTGTGGGTTGCACATGAAATTATCAGTGTCAGTATAAAAGTGAGAAAGATAGGTTTGCTCATGCGACTCCGTATTTTGTTTGCAAACATATACTATCTTTAACGGATTATCAATGTTTTTCCGGTTCACTTTTTTAAAGACAATAATTTTTAAGCAAAATACACAACTTTCTAGGTTAACTATTTTTCTTTTATGATTCTGCTTCCTGAATAATTATGTGAATTTTCGATTTGTGGATTCCCTTTTATAACCAAGCGGGAATGCCCGTATAAATCATAGGTCAACCGTTGGTTTACTTGTATCTCGGCTTTGGCTCCGATGGATAATTGGATGTCCGCATTTTGAGTTTCCAATTCCCGGGCTTCCAGACGGGCTGCTGTTTTCAAAATGGCTTGTAAGTTTTGGGCTTCTCCTTTGATCTCCAGGATTCCGGAGGTGCGTGCCTCTGCCTGAATATCTTCGGCTTTTAGTCTGATCCGGATCTGGCCTCCGGTTGTTGCTTCCAGACGGATTGTCCGGAGGTTCCAGATTTGAGGCCAGGCATCTATTCTGGAATGGTTGGAGGCTTTCAGACTCCCGAGGGTCGGCATACTGATCAATACATTCATCGAAGCGTATTTGACGATATTTACGCTGTCCGGAATATAAATTTTTAATACCTTGTTTTTGACCGTAGTTTTAATATAAGAAAACAGGTTATCGTCAGCCTCTACGGTGATCGGTTCCATTTCTCCCCGGACGATAGCGACATCGATTCCCCGGGAAATTTCGATACTGGTGAAATCTGCTGTTTCACGCTGTTGTGTCAGGACATATCCCGAACCTTTTACATTTTTCTGCCCCCAGACAGCAGAAATAGTCAGATAGAAAACTAAAAGTAATAATCCCGGTCGTTTATAAATTTTCATAGCGTTGAATTTTTCTCTGTTTAACGCTTTTATCCGGATCCGGGTTCGGTGAGAATAAAAAAAACTGCCGTTGCCGGCAGTCTCTCAAGTTTGTGGTATAGATAGTAGTAATTGGTTATAAGTTTATCCGGCATTGATAAATTTCTTCACCAGTGCCTGAATATTTTCAGGATGGTTACTGATGTCTTGCCGTAAGGTTTTATCGTGATATGAATTTAGTTTGTCGATCATTCCATCGATTAAGCCGGCACTGAAAACGCCCTGAGCTTCATATATGGCTCTTTGGTTAGCGAGGCATTCGGCCGATTCTGCACAAGAAGTAGGTAGATGGCTCAATCGTTCTGCTATATGCTTATGGGCATCGTCGAAAATGTTGACATTGACATACCGTTCCTCTGCATATGGGAGGGCATCGGGCATCTCGAAACCATGCCGTGCGGCTACTGCAAGTCCGGCTAATAACAAATACACATCGGCCGATCCGTCCGGACAACGAAATTCTATGGTTTGTTTAGTACTCAGGTCTGCATGGCCTGCTTGCTCAAGAGGATTAGCATCGGTGATCATTTCATTGGCTCCCTGTGTCCAACCCAGAGGTACACGTACCAGCACCGAACGGTTACGGTCGCCCCAGCAGATATTGGTCGGAGCTTCCTGATGCGGTACCAGACGAAAATAAGATGTCGGATTTGTATTACCGAAAGCTGTCAAAGAAGGAGCTATTTCCAAGATACCGGCAATAGCTTTTTTGGCTGCTTCCGTAAGTTGACCGTTTTCGATATACATGTTTTTTCCTTCTTTCATCAGACGGGTATGGATATGTAATCCGCTTCCGGCTTTTCCTGTCGTGATCTTGGGTGCGAAGGTCAGGTCTACCCCATATTGATAAGCAAGTGTCCGGAGTATCCATTTGGCGATAACCAACTGGTCGGCAGCTTCTTCTATATCGACCGGCAAAAATTCGATCTCATTCTGTTCGTATTGCAAGTTACCGATCGTGAAATTCCCGACTTCAGAATGGCCGTATTTGATTTGTCCTCCCGCTTGTGCGATGGCACGCATTGCTTCCTTTCGGAGATTGGCCCATTTGCAGAAAGGCATAGATTCATGGTATCCTCGCTGATCCGGTGTCTCGAATAAGTCTTCTTTCTCGCTGATGACATAATATTCCAGTTCCCCCATAGCCTGAAATTCCATACCGGTAACTTTCTTAAACTCTTCGTGGGCCTTGCGAAGGGTATACTCCGGAGCGCTCTCCAAAGGTTTACCGTCTTTCGTATAGTAACTGCAAAGAATGTCTAGTGCAGGAATATCACTGAAAGGGTTCAAAAAGGCAGTCCGGTAACGGGGTATCACGTATAAATCGCTTGAACCGGCCTGTATATAAGGAAATAAACTGGATCCATCCACCCGTTCACCATAGGTCAGAATGCTATCCAGGTGTTCCAGGCTGTTAATAATGAAGTTCAGTGTTTTCAATCGTCCGTCTGCTCCGGCATAGCGAAAATTGATCATTTCAATATCGTTTTTCGTCACATATCGGATAATATCCGCTTTGGTGAACTCTTTTTGAGGCTTATTCAAGAATTTCACCAGTGGATTGGGATTAAGTATCGTATTTCCTTCCATAAATCCTTTGTTAACGGTTACGGAGCAAAACTATGAAAATTTTTCTAAATCGAGAACGTTTGCGTAACAAATTATAAGTTAAAATTCTTTTATTTTTAGGTATTGTTAGTTTTTATCGCTCTTCTTCTCGGCAAATGACGAGAAAAAAAAGAAGGTATAAATCTGATTTGTGGATAATTATGCATTTATTTCAAATAATAATTCGATTATATTCAAGTGTTTTTCCGGGATGGTGATGAAATAATTGCATAAATATTTGTTTGTAATAAATATTTATGCATATCTTTGTCCTGTTGTTTGAATAAAGAGGTTCGTTCAGGCACAATTTAGAAATATCAATATAAATCATTAAAATTTTCAGGTGAGATGAAAATAGATGTTATGGTTGCTTCGGTCGGGCATTTGAAGTATGTAAAAGTAATAAACGATACCATTGATGAGGCTGCAAAAGCCCGGGGGACGGGTATTGCACGAAGAACCGACGAATACATCGCCGATAAAATCAATCAGGGAAAAGCGATTATTGCTCTAAACCGGGAAGAGTTTGTAGGATTTTGTTATATCGAATCCTGGGGTCATGAAAAGTTTGTGGCTAATTCAGGATTGATTGTAAAGCCGTCTTACCGGGGAATGGGAGTCGCTAAGCGGATCAAAAAAGCTGCTTTCGATTTGTCCAGAAAAAAGTTCCCCCATGCAAAATTATTCGGTTTGACGACCGGTGAACAAGTGATGCGTATCAATACCGAATTGGGATATGTACCGGTGACCTTTGCTAAACTGACGGACGACGAACAGTTTTGGGCGGGATGTAAATCCTGTGTCAATTATGATATCCTGCTCCGGACGAATATGACGAAATGCTTGTGTACCGGTATGGTGTACGATCCCGAAGTTGCTGCAAAAAGAGAAGCGGATAAAAAGCTGGAAGAGAAAAAACAAAGCAACAGGATTGTAAAATTGTTGAAAAAAGTGATTTAATAGTCAGGATAAAACCATGAAAGAAAAAGTAGTACTGGCCTATAGCGGAGGATTGGATACCTCTTATTGTGTAAAATACCTGAGTGAAGAATTGGGCCTGGAAGTATATACCGCTTTGGCAAATACCGGAGGATTTACCGAAGCCGAGCTGAAAACTGTCGAAAAAAAAGCTTATGCATTGGGGGCGAAGGAACATGTTAACCTGGATGTGACAGAGGATTATTATGAGAAGTGTATCCGTTATATGGTGTTCGGTAATGTTTTGCGGAATAAAACCTACCCTGTATCGGTGAGCTCCGAACGGACTTTCCAGGCATTGGCTATCGTGAACTATGCAAAAAAAGTGGGAGCACAATATATCGCTCACGGGAGTACAGGAGCAGGAAACGATCAAGTGCGTTTCGATTTGTGTTTTGCTGTTTTTGCCCCGGAGATGAAAGTAATTACTCCTACACGCGATCTGAGACTTTCCCGGGAAACGGAGATCGGGTACCTGAAAGCCCATGGTGTCCATTCCGATTGGAAGAAAATGGAATATTCGGTAAACAAAGGTATATGGGGAACTTCTGTCGGGGGAAAAGAAACTTTACATTCCAATACGAATTTACCGGATAAGGCTTATCCTTCTCCTCTCGTGAAAGAAGGTTGTGAATCACTTGAGCTGGAATTCGGGCAGGGAGAGATCGTAGGAGTAAACGGGGAGAAAATTTCCCGGATCGCTGCCATTCGTAAAATAGAAGAGATCGGTGCCGCCTGGGCGATCGGTAGGGATACCCATGTGGGAGATACCCTGGTCGGGATTAAAGGACGGGTAGGGTTTGAGGCTGCTGCTCCGATGCTGATCATTAAAGCACACGAATTGCTCGAAAAACATACACTGACGAAATGGCAACAATATTGGAAAGAACAACTGGGTAATTGGTACGGGATGTTCCTCCACGAAGCGATGTACTCAGAGCCTGTGATGAGGGATATTGAAAGATTTTTAGAAAATAGTCAGCAAAAAGTAAGCGGCAAAGTATTCATTCGCCTTCGGCCTTATCATTTCGATCTGATCGGTATCGAGTCGGAACATGATCTCATGAATTCGGGATTTGCCGAGTATGGTGAAATGAATAAGGCCTGGACAGCAGACGATGTGAAAGGCTTTACTAAAATATTGTCGATGCCTTTGCGGATATACAATGTAGTAAATGGATTATAACCCTGAAAATAAATTGCAATGAGAATAGGAATTGCCGGAGCTGCCGGTTATACAGCGGGGGAATTGATCCGGATACTGATCGGCCACCCCGGAGCAGAACTCAGATATATTCAGAGTGAATCCCACCAGGGATTGCCGGTATATAAAGTACATCAAGATTTGTTGTATTCCCGGCTTGTTTTCTCGGATATCGATTTTTCAGATATTGACGTACTCTTTCTCTGTATGGGACATGGGGTGTCGGGAAAATTTCTGAATGTTCATCCGATCCCTGCAAATGTGAAGATTATCGACCTTGGGAATGATTTTCGTTTGGAAAAGGAGTCCAACGGTTTTATTTATGGCCTGCCTGAGTTGTCCCGTGAAGAGATTAGAAAGGGGCGATATGTAGCTAACCCGGGATGTTTCGCTACAGCTATCGAGCTGGGACTTATTCCGTTGGCTTCGATCGGGCGCTTACCGGAAGAGATTACTGTTGTGGGGATTACCGGATCGACCGGTGCCGGCCAAAAGCCGACAGCAGATACTCATTTCAGTAATCGTTGTAATAATCTCTCCAATTATAAGATTTTCACCCACCAGCATTTGGATGAAATCCGGGAGACTTTGGTGAGAGCAGGAGCAAAAGGCTTCCCCGATTTGGCTTTTGTACCGGTGAGGGGGTGCCATACCCGGGGGATACTGGTCAATACGGTGATTCGTACGGATATTACGATCGAAGGCATTACAGCCCTTTATAAAGCTTATTATAATACACATCCTTTTGTATATGTCTCTGACGAACCGTTGTATCTGAAACAAGTAGTGAATACGAACTACTGCTATATTCATATCTCTAAGCAAGGCGAACAAATGCTGATCACTTCAGTGATCGACAACCTGCTGAAGGGGGCTTCCGGCCAGGCAGTTCAAAATATGAACTTGCTTTTTGGCCTGGAAGAAACAACCGGTCTCCGTCTGAAGGCCAACTATTTTTGACTGAAAGCCTGGAAGCGATGTTTCTTTCAGCTTTTTACCTTTACCTTTTTACCTTTTTTATTATGGGATTATTCGAAGTTTATAGTTTATTGGATTTGGAACCGGTAAAAGCCAAAGGAGCTTACCTCTGGGATAAAAATGGGGATAAATATCTTGATTTTTATGGAGGACATGCCGTGATTTCCATCGGTCACAGCCATCCGGTATATGTGGAGAAAATGACTCGCCAGCTGAATCGGATCGGTTTTTATTCGAATGCGGTGAGGAATCCTTTACAGGATGAATTGGCTTTGCTATTGGGAAAAGTTTCCGGTTATCCGGAATACAACTTATTCCTTTGCAATAGTGGAGCCGAAGCGAACGAAAATGCGTTGAAGCTGGCCTCTTTCATTACAGACCGGTCCAAAATACTGGCTATGAGAGCTGCGTTTCACGGTAGGACGAGTGTGGCGGTGGCGGTGACGGATAATCCGGCCATTCAAGCACCCTTGAACCGATGTCATGAGGTGACTTTTATTGGATTGAACGATCGGAAGGCATTGGAAAGCGAGCTGGAGACCGGTGCTTATGCTGCTGTGATTGTCGAAGGTATACAGGGAGTCGGTGGTATACAAATGCCTGATACCGGTTTCTTGCAGTCGATGCGCGAACTTTGCACCTCTACAGGTACTCTGATGATTGTAGACGAAGTACAATCCGGATATGGGCGTACAGGTAAATTCTTCGCTCATCAGCATGCCGGTGTTTTACCGGATATCATCACGATGGCTAAAGGGATGGGCAACGGCTTTCCGATAGGTGGTTTGTTGATTTCGCCTAAGATTAAAGCCCGTAAAGGAATGCTCGGGACTACTTTCGGCGGAAACCATCTGGCTTGTGCCGCTGCTCTGGCAGTATTGGAGGTTATACAACAAGAATATTTGGTCAATAATGCTGCCGGCTTGGGGAAATATCTGATTCAGGAATTGAAGAATATGCCGGGGGTGAAGGAAGTACGGGGAAAAGGCTTGATGATAGGAGTAGACGTGAAAATTTCACAGGAAGAGGTCCGGAAGAGATTGATCTCCGAACACCGGATAATGACAGGATATAGTGGAAATTATACCCTTCGTTTACTTCCGCCTTTGATCATTACCCGGAAAGAAGTGGATGAATTTTTGAAGGCTTTCCGGCAAACGATGGACAATGGGATGGCTCGGTTACAGGAGAAGGTCGGCGAGACCTGTAGTCGCTGATCGGTACCTGGCAGCCTGGTGTCTTCGGGGTACGGATCACTTTATAAACTTAATAAATTCTTTATGATCAGAATAATAAAAATCGGTGGTAAACTGATCGAGAACGATGCTGTATTGAACGGTTTGTGTGATGAATTATCCGCCTGCTACCGGGATAGTGTATTGGTACATGGAGGGGGAAGTATGGCCGGACAATTGTCTGCGCGTTTGGGGATCAGGACCCGTATGGTCGATGGCCGGCGGATTACCGACCGGGAAACCCTGGAGGTTGCCGTGATGGCCTATGCCGGATGGGCGAATAAAAAACTGGTCGCAGCTTTACAGGTACGGAATGTGAATGCCTGCGGCCTGTCAGGATGTGACCAAAAAGTGATTCTGGCACATAAGCGGGAGGTGAAAGAAATCGATTGGGGATTTGTCGGAGATATCGATCGCGTGGATACCGGGGTTTTGGCCGGTCTGTTGCATCGGCAGGTGATGCCGGTCATTTCTCCGATTACATACGATGGAGCGGGACAACTCTTAAATACCAATGCCGATAGTGTTGCCGGAGCTGTGGCGGTTGCTATGAGCCGGATCGATGATACCGAATTGATATTTTGTTTCGATAAACCCGGCGTATTGCTGGATGTAAACGATGCGGATTCGGTGATCCCGGTGCTCGATAAAGAAAAGTATGCCGGATATTTGGAACAAGGAGCGATTCATGCAGGGATGATCCCTAAACTCGATAATGCTTTTAAAACTATAAAGGCCGGAGTAAAATCGGTGCGTTTGACGGATCCCTGCCATTTGGACGGGGGAACGGTTTTAAGATAAAAGACGAAATATGGAGACCATAGAACTTTTAAAGAAAATGATTTCTATTCCTTCGTTCAGCGGGAATGAAGAACGGGTAGCCGATTTGATGGTAGCTACGTGGGCAGAACATGGATATTCCGCAGAACGAAGTGGAAATAACGTATGGGTAAAATCCCGGAATTTCGATCCGGTAAAACCGACGATTCTGCTGGATGCTCATTTGGATACCGTTCGGCCGAATGGAAACTGGGAGAAAGATCCGTTTACTGCCGTAGTGGAAGATGGAAAATTATACGGCTTAGGGAGTAACGATACCGGTGGTAGTGTAGTTGCCATGATGGCCGCTTTTCTACAATTGGCAGAAAAGAAACAGGCCTATAATCTGGTTTGTCTCGAGTCGGCAGAGGAGGAGAATACCGGAAAAAATGGCATACAGCGTATTGTCGGCAACTTAGGTAAAATCGATTTGGCCCTGATCGGTGAGCCCACAGGCATGCAGGCAGCTATTGCTGAAAAAGGTTTGATGGTCGTCGATTGTGTCGCGAAAGGAAAATCCGGACATGCGGCAAGAAATGAAGGACTGAATGCTATTTACGAAGCGATATCCGATATCGAATGGTTCAGGTCCTACCGCTTCGGGAAGGAATCTCCTTTATTAGGTAAAGTAAAAATGACTGTGACCGGAATCGAAGCCGGAACCTTACACAATGTTGTACCGGCTGAATGCCGGTTTATGGTAGACATCCGGGTAAATGAATATTATACGAATTCCGATATTTACGAGACGATTCGCAGAAATGTGAAAAGTGAAGTCCGGCCCCGTTCTTTTTCTCTCAACTCTTCGGCTATTCCTATCGATCACCCGATCGTATTGCGGTGTAAGGATTTAGGCTTGAAAACCTACGGATCGCCTACAACTTCCAATCAGGCCGTTATCCCTTATCCGTCGCTGAAGATCGGACCGGGGGACAGTGCCCGTAGCCATACGGCCGATGAATATATCGGATTGGATGAAATAGAGGAAGGAATCATGCTCTTTGTTAAATTGTTGGATGGCTTTTGTTTTTAAGCCTATGTATAATCGGTCGGTTACCCTACTGGTATCCTCCGGAAAATGATCTGGGAGGGAGGCTGACAGGGGATCGTTAAAATTAAAATGATACTCATATGAAACTTTGGGATAAAGGATACGACATCGATCGTTTCACCGAAGAATTTACGATCGGTAAAGATAGAGAGTTGGATGTAATGTTGGCGAAAGCCGATGTATTAGGTAATATGGCTCATTTAAAAATGTTGCATCATATCGGGCTGATTTCCGATGGTGAATTGAAAGATTTGGCGCAAGGGTTGAAAGATATCTTCGCTGAAATAGAACAGGGAAAATTTCATATTGAGGCGGGGATAGAGGACATCCATTCGCAAATAGAATGCCTCCTCACCCGAAAGTGTGGGGAAGCCGGTAAAAAGATTCATACAGGGCGTTCCCGTAATGATCAGGTACTGACCGATCTGAAACTGTTTACCCGTACTGCCTTGATCGATGTGCTGCAACAGGTGACCTCCTTGTTTCATTTGCTTATGGAAAAGGCAGAAGCCAACAAAGATATTCTGATGCCGGGGTATACCCATCTGCAAATCGCTATGCCTTCTTCATTCGGCATGTGGTTTAGCGCTTATGCGGAGTCTTTGGCAGACGACCTGTTGATGTTGAAAGCTGCTTACGATATGGTCAATACCAATCCCTTGGGATCGGGAGCCGGTTATGGTTCTTCTGTACCTTTAAACCGGACGATGACGACCCGGTTATTGGGATTCGGCGATCTGGCTTATAATTCAGTTTACGCCCAGATGCAAAGAGGGAAAATGGAGAAAAATGTACTCTTTGCTTTGGCTACTGTTGCGACGACACTGGGGAAACTGGCTGCAGACGTGTGTTTGTTTGCTTGTGGAAATTTTGGTTTTCTCAGACTTCCCGATCGGTTTACCACCGGTTCCAGTATTATGCCTCATAAGAAAAACCCGGATATCTTCGAGTTGATCCGGGCGAAGACCAACCGGATTCAGTCTCTGCCTACACAGATGGCTATGCTTTGTGCGAACCTGACTTCCGGGTATTTCAGGGATATGCAGTTGAGTAAGGAGATATATTTGCCGGCATTTAAAGAACTGACCGATTGTCTGTTTATGACAGAGATGGTGTTGAAAGAAATCGAATTGAATCCGCTGATTCTTCAGGATAAAAAATACAGTTATCTCTTTACGGTTGAAGAAGTAAATGACAGAGTCGCTGCGGGGATTCCTTTTCGCGAAGCTTACCGGATGGTCGCTGAAAAAGTGCAGCTCGGAGAATATAGGGGGGATACTTCCCGGCCTTTACATCATACCCATGAAGGAAGTATCGGCAATCTGTGTTTGCAGCAGATTCGGGAGAAATTTGAACGCCATAGTTCGGAATGGAAGCCGGAGCAGGTGTGGCGGGCAGAAGCAGAATTAATGGAATAGTTCCACACTTTTCCACACTGTTGGGGAATCGATTCCCCATTTTTTGAAATATATCGTTTGGGATAATGATTTGATTTTTAGGCTTTTGTATCCGCTCTGACCATTGCTGTTTTTTGTGGCATATATTTTTCTTGTCTTCTATATAAAACAGAAAAAACTTTAAAAGACAAGGAGCATGAAAAATATAAAGAGAACATTATGGATCGCTATTGTGGTTGGGGCGTTTACATTATCTGCATTTGCCGTAGATCTGGTCCCTACTTCAGAATCCTTACTCCAGAAAGTGGAAAAAAAGAACGAAGTACGGACAGAATTGCCCCAGGCTGTCAAGTCGGCTGTGATTTCAAAATATGTCGCTTACGCTATTGAACAGTTTTCTTTTGAAGAGAATTCGGTTTATAAACTGATTCTGAAAGGCGATCGCAATAAATTGATCGTTTATTACACGGCGGATGGGGAATATCTGAGTCAGGAAACCGTTAAAACCGTACAAATGGTTGCCTTGATATAGTTTCTGATACCTAAAACGTAGGTTTATTTCGTTATTAATCCGTCTTCGGTAATCGGAATTGTCGACCGGGTTCCCGAACACGAATACCGAAGACAAACAAGGACCGGAATAATTCTAGGTTTAATTTTTTTTCTTTCTATTCCGATTCCAGGTTTTATGCCGTCAGACCGGTTCGCCTGGAACGGTCCGG
>ERZ780218.604-NODE-604-length-31231-cov-10.014787_pt1 | contig 31231 bp, 23 predicted proteins | sample MGYA00510975_ERZ780218 | MGnify/ENA primary metagenome ERZ780218 (study PRJEB29588, sample SAMEA2152063) | human gut metagenome | biome: human gut; feature: human-associated habitat; material: faeces | place: Denmark | collected 2008/2010 ... | reverse complement strand
TATTTCTGACCGTTTCCTGCCGGATAAGGCCATCGACCTGTTGGATGAGGCCTGTGCCTGCTGCAGCCTGCGCCACCCGGAAATCACCGAATGGGTGGAAAACGAAAAGCCCCTTGCGGGCCTGAAAGAGCAGGAGGCTGAGCAGGAACAGGCCAAGGAGGGGCCGGACTACGAGAAGCTGGCGCAGATCAAATCCGAGATCATCCGCCTGGAGGCAGAGCTGCCCGCGCAGCGGGAGGCCGTGGACGGCATCCAGGTGACGATGGAGGATGTGGCAAAAGTCATTGAGCTTTGGACGGGGATTCCGGCCGCAAAAGTAAAGGAAACCGAGTATACAAAGCTTGCGCATCTGGAAGAAAACCTGAACAGGGTCATCATCGGCCAGCCCGAGGCCGTGCATCTGGTGGCAAACGCTGTCAAACGCAGCCGCGCAGACATCTCAGCGCGCCGCCGTCCGGCCAGCTTTATCTTCGTCGGCCCCACCGGCGTCGGCAAGACCGAGCTGGCAAAAGCTCTGGCACAGGCTCTGTTCGACGACGAGCGGAACATGGTGCGTATCGACATGACCGAGTATATGGAGAAGTTCAGCGTCAGCCGCCTGATCGGCGCGCCTCCGGGATACGTCGGTTATGAAGAGGGCGGCCAGCTGACCGAGGCCGTCCGCCGCAAACCCTACAGCGTCGTGCTGTTCGATGAGGTGGAAAAGGCTCACCCCGACGTCTTCAACATCCTGCTGCAGGTGCTGGACGATGGCCGCATCACCGACAGTCAGGGCCGCACGGTGGACTTCAAGAACACCGTCATCATCCTGACCTCCAACCTCGGCAGTGACATTATCCTGAACGACCTGGAGCAGCGCCGCGCCGAGGGCTCCAACGAGCTGAGTGAGGATGCCCGCAAGCAGATCGATCTGCTGCTGAAGAGCAAATTCCGTCCCGAGTTCCTGAACCGTCTGGACGAGATCGTCTACTACAAGAGCCTCACCAAGGACGAGACCCGCAAGATCGTGGACCTGCAGCTCGAAGATCTGCGCAAGCGGATGGACGAGGGCAAGCACCTCAAGCTGGACGTCACCACGGCAGCCAAGGACTTCATCATTGATTCCTCTTATGACAGCGTCTACGGCGCACGTCCCATCAAGCGGTTCATCCAGAGCCGTGTGGAGACGCTCATCGCAAAGGCCATCATTCAGGGCAGCTACACCGAGGGCGCGACCCTGACGGTGGACTACGACGGCACGGGCCTTGTGCTCCGCTAAAAACCGCAAACTTTTTACCTATTTTATCCCTCCTCCTGACAGGAACGCTTGCACCGGCGGGTGGAATATGATATTATAGGCGTTGAACAAAGTGCTTTTCATCGTCGAAGGCAACGGTGGAAAGCACTTTTTGGTTAACATATTATTATAAGAAAGTAGAGTTGATCAACCTTTATTATGGACGATGGCAGTATAACGCTCTTGGTGGCGCTGATCGTTTTGATCGCGTTTTCCGCATTCTTCTCCGCCTCCGAGACCGCATTTTCTTCCCTGAACCAGATACGCCTGAAAAGCCGCGCTGAGGAAGGCGACACTTCCGCCGCCCGGGTGCTGGCGATGGCCGAGAAGTACGACAAGCTTCTCTCCTCCATCCTCATCGGCAACAACATCGTGAATATCGCCGCCGCTTCCATCGGCACCGTCCTCTTTACCAAGTGGCTGGGTGCAGAGCGGGGCGCCACCACCTCCACCATCGTGCTGACGGTAGTCGTCCTCATCTTCGGCGAAGTGACCCCCAAGACCCTCGCCAAGGAGATGCCCGAGACGATCGCAACCGCTGTATCGCCAGTGCTGAACCTGCTGATGACCCTCCTCACCCCGCTGACCTGGCTGTTCAGCCAGTGGAAGAAGCTGCTGGGACGCTTCGTCCACAGCAGCGAGAGCGACGCCATCACCGAAGGTGAGCTCATCACCATGGTGAGCGAGGCTGAGAACGACGGTGAGCTCACCGACCGGGAAAGCCAGCTCATCCGCAGCGCCATCGAGTTCGATGACGTGGAGGTGGAAGAGATCCTGACGCCCCGCGTAGACGTGGTGGCCGTGGAGGACGATATTTCGCTGGAAGAGCTTGCGCAGACATTCGCAGAATCCGGCTATTCCCGCCTGCCCGTCTATCACGACACCGTTGACAACATCATCGGCGTCGTCCATGAGAAGGATTTCTACATCGCCCGTCTGAAAAAGTCCGTCACGATGGAGGACCTCATCGCCCCCACCCTCTACACCACCGGCTCCACCCAGATCTCCCAGCTGCTGCGCACCCTGCGGGAGCAGCACCATCACATGGCAGTCGTCGTGGACGAATACGGCGGCACCGAGGGCATCATCACCCTCGAGGACATTCTGGAAGAGCTTGTGGGCGAGATCTGGGACGAACACGACGAGGCTACCGAGGACTTCCGCCAGCAGTCGGACGGCAGCTGGCTCGTGTCCGGCTCGGCCAGCGTGGACGACCTTTACGAGACGCTGGACCTGCCCGAGGATGAAGACATCGACTCCAACACCGTGAACGGCCTCGTGCAGGAAAAGACCCACCATCTGCCCAAGGTGGGCGACCATTTCCAGCTGAACGACTACGAGGGCGTCGTGACCCGCACGGCCCGCCGCCGCGTCACCGAAGTCCGGTTCACCCACACCGCACCTGCCCCGCAGGACGACGAAAAGGACAAAGACAAACGCTTTTCCCGTCTGGCGCAGCGCAACGAGGGCCGATAACACTCTATAACACACAAAAAAATCCTCTCCCGATGGGAGAGGATTTTTTTGATCCAGCGATTACTGCTTTTTCCAGCGGCGCATGATGCCCATGCCCAGCGCATAGGGGCCGGTATGGACCGCGATGGTGCAGCCGATCTGCAGCAGGCCCACCTCGCACTGTGCGGCGGGGTACTTGGCACGCAGGGCAGCGCGGGTCTGCATCCAGAGCCGTTTGCCCTCTTCTTCATCGTAGCCGTAGCCCACGATGATGCGGTAGTCGTCGGGCGTGCCGCCGTTGGCGTCCAGATAGTTCATCATTTGCTCAAGGGCCTTCTCAAAGCTCTTCTGACGGCCCCGGGCCACACCGCCCGAAAAGATCTCGCCGTCTTTGAAGAGTATCATCGGCTTGATGCCCAGGAAGTTCGCCGCCCGGCCAGAGACTTTGCCGATGCGTCCGCCCTTGATGAGATAATCGAGGTTGCCCACCGTGAAGAAGATGTTGTTGGTGGATTTTTCCGCTTCCAGCCAGGTCACCGCCTCGTCCAGCGTGCAGCCTGCGTCGCGGATGGCCACAGCGTTCTCCACCATAGTCGCCTCCGTGACAGTAGCCGCTGCCGAGTCCATCACCTCGATCTTCGCGTCGGGATAGTCCTCGAGCACCAGCTCCCGGGCGTTGCGGGCGCTGCCCACGCAGCCGCTCATCTTGCCGGTGAAGCAGAGGCAGAGGGTGGGGCGGCCGGCCTCAGCCTGACGGCGGAACACCTCCTCGAAATCCTCGATGGAGGCAAGGCTGGTCTTGGGGTAGGCAGAGGGGTTGTCCACCATGAACTGGTAGAAATCCCGCACAGCGATCTCCTTGCCCTCCTTGCGGTAGTGCTCACCGTCCAGCGAAACATAGAACGGCACGATCTCCACGCCTATCTTCTGCGCCATTTCCGGCGTAAAGTCACAGGCGCTGTCGGCGATGATGTCAAACATTAGCGGCATCCTTCTTTCCGGTGAATTCAGGGTTTAGACCACGTGGTGGATGTATGCCTCACGCTCTGCGCCCACAGAGATATAGGTGATCTTGCAGCCCACGGCCTTTTCCAGATACTCGACGTAGTTCTGGGCCTCCTTGGGCAGATCTTCCCACTTGCGGGCGGCGGTGATGTCGCAGTGCCAGCCGGGCAGATACTCCACCACCGGCTGTGCGGTGTCCAGAGCCTCGCCCATGGGGAAACGGGTGGTGATGGTGCCGTCGCTCAGCTTGTAAGCAGTGACCATGGGGATCTTCTCCATGTAGTCCAGCACGTCCAGCAGGGTCAGGGCGACCTCGTCGCAGCCCTGGCAGAAGACGCCGTAGCGGCTTGCCACCAGGTCGATGGGGCCGACGCGGCGGGGACGGCCGGTAGCAGCGCCGTACTCGTGGCCGGCCTCACGCAGAGCGTGCTTCTCTTCCTCGGTCATGGCCAGCTCAGTGACAAAGGGGCCGTCGCCGACGCAGGAGGAATAAGCCTTCATGACGCCGACGGAGTTGGTCAGCTTGTGGCTCGGGATGCCTGCGCCGATGGGGGCGTAAGCGCCGATGGTGTTGGAGGAAGTGGTGTAGGGATAGATGCCGAAGTCGATGTCGCGCAGAGCGCCCAGCTGGGCCTCGAACAGCACCTTCTTGCCGGCGGCATCGGCGTCAGCCAGATACTGGCCCACGTCGCAGATGTAGTCCTTGAAGATGGCGGCGTACTTCTCCAGCCATGCCCACATCTCATCCACGCTGATGGGAGCGGCGTTGTAGCTGCCCTCCATGACGAGGTTCTTGGAGTCCACCATGGTGACCAGGCGCTTCTTGACGGAGTCGTCCAGATGCAGCAGGTCGCCCATGCGGAGGGTCTTCTTCATGTACTTGTCGCCGTAAGTGTAGGCGATGCCGCGCTTGGTGGAGCCGAACTGTGCGCCGGTCTTGGACAGACGTGCCTCTTCCAGACCGTCCTGATCGACATGGTAGGGCATGGTGATGGTGGCGCGGTCAGAGATCTTCAGGTTGGCAGGGGTAATGGAGATACCCTGCTCGCGCAGCTTGTTGATCTCATCGTCCAGATGGTGGGGGTCGATGACCATACCGTTGCCCATCACGCAGACAACATTGGGACGGAGGATACCGGAGGGCAGCAGGTTCAGCACGAACTTGCCCCGCTCGTTCTTGACGGTATGACCAGCATTGTTGCCGCCCTGATAGCGTGCAACAATATCGTACTCCTGGCTGATCAGGTCGACCATGCGGCCCTTGCCCTCATCGCCCCAGTTGATACCCGTAATTGCAGTAAGCATAATAAATGACCTCTTTATTATTTTTCAAAAGGCGGCCTTTTCCGCGCACCCTGCCCGGGATACGCCGCCTTGGGAAACTTGTTTTCTGCCGCGCAGCTCCTGCCGGAGCACACAACAGCTCGAGTATAAGTATAGCACTCTTTCGCCCACAAAAAAAGAGGAAAAAGCGGTTTTGTACGACTTTTTCCTCCCGGTTCAGTTCTTTTTGCTCACTCTGTGGATGGTGCCGTCCGGCTCCTTGATAGAGGTGTGCTCCAGCTGGGCGCGAAGGCTGGACTTCATGTCCTCGATATACTCCTTGCGCAGAGCCTGCTGCTCGGCTTTTTCGGCCTCCGTCAGGCCGGTGGTCTTGCTTTTGTGTGCCAGCTCGTTGATGCGGGCTATCTTTTCTTTGGTCATCGAAGTTTTCCTCCGTTTGTGGTATAATAAGATGAACTCAACCTCTCAGTCTCGATAGGAGAGGTGGCACGCCGCAGGCGTGACGGAGAGGTTAATTCCAGTATAGCAAAGGACTTTTCTTATGTCAAACCAACTCAATTTTTCACAGCAGATGGACGAAGTGTTGAAAACTCTGGGCGACACCCGCCCCCGGCTGCTGCTCCATGCCTGCTGCGGCCCCTGTTCCAGCGCCGTGCTGGAGCGGCTGTGCCGGTATTTCGACATCACCGTACTCTACTACAACCCCAACACATGGCCCGCCGAAGAATACCACCGCCGGGGCGAAGAGCTGGAACGCTTCGTCGCCGCCGCCCACCCGCTGGGCGTGACGGTAGTGGAAGACCGGTACGACCCGCAGGAGTTCTACTCCGCTGTCGCGGGCCTCGAGAACGAGCCGGAGCGCGGCAGTCGCTGCACGGTCTGCTATCGGCTGCGGATGCGCCGTGCGGCCCAGTATGCCGCCGAGCACGGCTTCGACTGGTTCACCACGACCCTCTCCATCAGCCCTCACAAGGACGCCAAGCGCATCAATGCCATTGGACAGGAGCTGGAGCAGGAGTTCGGCGTGAAGCACCTGCCCTCCGACTTCAAAAAGCAGAACGGCTATCTGCGCAGCTTGCAGCTCTCGGAGGAATACGACCTCTACCGGCAGGACTACTGCGGCTGTGAGTTCAGCGCAAAAGCCAGAGGCATCGGCACTACTGCGGGAGAATAAGTGATACAGTTCCAATTATTTGATTTATCTATGTATCTTTTTCAAAGTGTATCTACTTGATACACTTCGGCCTTCTGATACACTTCCAACTGTATCAAGCACCCCCGAACTGTATCAGCTGATACAGTTCGATTTTTAACTTATCAGCGTCAAAAAAGTGCAACTGTATCAGATAACCTCCCTCAGTAGAGAGCTGATACAGCTGCACTTCTTATTTTTATTCTTCCGGCAACCGAGCAACCAGAATTGCAAAGATGACCAGGCCCACGCAGGGAACGATGTTGGTCATCATACCGGCGGCAAGACCGGCGCTTTCGGCCACGACGCCGATGACCCAGGGCATCAGGATCGCGCCGCTGGCCGCCACCGGCAGCATGATGCCCATGCTGGTCACGCTGGTCATACGGCCTGCGCTGGCCACAGCGGTGGGGTTCATGCCCGCCATCGCAAAGGCAAAGGCGAACAGCAGCACGATGGCCGCGCCCTGACTGCGGGCCTGCACCAGCAGGATGTAGAAGATGGTGCAGCTCACGCCCATGACCACCATGGCCTTGCGGGGCTGCTTGAAGGGGAACACGAAGGCGATGAGCAGACGTGCCACGAGAGTCGCGCCCCACATAACGGTGACGGTATAGGCCGCCAGTGCGCCTGCGATGATGCCGCTGCCCTTGAAGTAAGTGACCATCCAGCCGGTGACGCTCTGCTCAGCAGCGTTCTGGCAGAAGAGCAGGCCGGTCAACAGCCAGAAGCGGGTGGATTTGAGGAAGCTCCAATCGGTGACTTCCTTCTTGCCCGCGCCCTTGCCCACAAAGGGAGTTCCCATGTACACCAGCCAGAGCAGCAGACCCAGCACGGCCAGCACCAGCACGGCGAAGGAGCCGCTCACCCTGCCTGCCGCCGCGATGAAAAAGGGGCAGAGCAGTGCGCCGCAGGCATAGCAGCTGTGCATCAGGTTCATGCCCCGGGTGCGGTCAGCGGAGTTGTCGCTGACGAGGATGGTGCAGGTGTTGATGACACTGCCCTTGGCGATGCCCACGAGGAAGAAGCCCAGCGCCAGCACAGCCACCGCGCCGCTGAGGCCCATCATGGCGTAGCCCAGCGCATAGCCGATGGTCAGCAGCAGGATGCTGGGCTTCATGCCCAGCTTGCCGGGCAGCATGGCGATGAGAAAGCCTGCCAGCAGATTGCCGATGCTCATGAGAGACAGCAGGGTGCCGGTCATGCCGTAGGCGAAGCCATACTGCTCCTGCAATAGGCTGACCACCACGCCGCTGGAAATGGCGCAGATGCCGCTGAAAAAGAAGGTGATGAAGCCCACATTCCGCAGGCGGGTGTTCTTTTGTTCCATATGATTCCTCTTTCCGTTTTTCCTTTTCCGTCCACGCCTTGCCATAAGCGCGTTGTATCCTATCCCATTATAGCTTTCTGCTGCCGGAGTTTCAACCTCTCAATCGCGGCTTTGCCGTGGGGCAGATTCTCCTTCGTCCAACCTCTCAGTCTGCTTCGCAGACAAGGCCGGGTTGCGGCACCCAGCGTCTGCTTCGCTGTCGCTTGCATCTTGCTGGCCGCTGCCCCAACAGCTCCTCCCTGTTTCCGCCGCTGGCGGCGGTCGTCGCCGTTGCTCCCAGAGGGAGAGGCTTTCGAGCGGCGCTGACCCTATAAAATGCATAACCCTCCTTCCCGTCGGGCATACTGCCCAAAGGAAGGAGGGTCTTTTTGTGCAGACCTTTTATAAAATCTGTCTCATCCTCATGATCGTCGGCGGCATCAACTGGGGTCTTGTGGGCCTGTTCCAGTTCGACTTCGTCGGCTGGCTGCTGGGCGGCAGCGCGTCCATCTGGTCACGCATCGTGTTCACGCTGGTGGGCGTGGCCGCTATCTGCGGTATCCCGGGCCTGTTTACAGACGAGACCGGGGAGTAGAGACAAAAGAAAAAGGCTCTCATGCCGGCAGGAAATACGGCACGAGAGCCTTTTTAATACCTATAAAGAATCCCGCCCGGACGTCTGCGGCAATCAAACCTACCCTTGCGGACAGGTGGGTGCTCTGTCTCCGGTTTCGCGCTTCCTCATCGAGCCTTCATGGTCGACCCATGACGGGGAGGTCTGCAATCCACCGACGAACTCCAAGCTCCCGTTGAATGATTAGTAGGATCATATAAACCGCAACAAATCGTGCCGGGCAGGAAGTCTTTGCTGAAAAATCACTCGATCTCGAACTGGTCGCTCAGACGCTTCTCGAACAGCTTGCTGACTTCCAGCAGGGTCTCATCGTCCTCGACCACATCGAGATACTCGCCCTCGTCGTCCTCGCCGACACTCAGGATGACCAGCTGGGCGTCCTCGTTCAGGTCTTCCTCGTTCTCGGCGTATTCGACAACGGCCAGGTAATGCACGCCCTTATGGTCCAGAGCGTCGATCACTTCAAACGTGACCTCATTGCCGTCCTCGTCCTCGAGGGTCATCAGGTCAGGCTGATATTCCTCTTCGGTCTCAGCGGCGGACTTGTTCATATCTTCTGCCATAAGTCACGTTCTCCTGTCAAATATCTAAAAAAAAAATAGGATAACTGTCACACCCTGCCCGCTGTGCTCCTTCTGAGCTGTGGGTTCCGGGTACGCCTATAGTGTAGCGTTTTTTTGCCCGCTCGTCAAGATGTTTTTCGCATAGAAATCCAATAACAAATTTTCACGCTTTTCCCTCTCGCTTCCCGGGCCGGAATGTGATATACTATAGCGATAGCTTTTGAAAAGCCATCTTTGCTATAATATATGGACAGGGAGGCCCGATCATGAGAGCCTTGAAAAAAATAATGGCGGCACTGGCCCTGACGGCAGTTCTGGCCGGGTGCAGTGCGGACAATATCCTCTCCAGCATCCAGGGCGGGAAGGCCGGCACGGTGCAGACGGTCAGCCGCCCGGCGGTGGAGTCGGCAGAGCTGCAGTTCACCCACCCGGCGGCGGGGGACACCATCGCGGTGTTCGATACCTCGGCAGGCGTGTTCAAAGCAGTGCTCTTTTCCACCGAGGCCCCGCAGGCTGTGCAGAATTTCACGACATTGGCTCAGCAGGGCTTTTACAACGGCCTGACCGTCACCCGGGCGGAGAAGGACTTTGTGGTGGAGGCCGGGCAGGGCGCGGACGGCAAAGGCACCACCATCTGGAACGGGAACCGTTTCTCCGCCGAGACCACCGATAAGCTCCACCACTATTCCGGCGCACTCTGTGCGGCAGCGGACGCCTCCGGCGACTGCGCCAGCGTCTTCTATGTCATGGAGACCCTGCCGGGCAGCAGCTCGGTGACGCAGGAGCTCATCGACCAGATGAACGCCGCCGGCTGGCGGGCCGACGTGGTGAGCGCCTACCAGACGGCGGGCGGCGCACCCTACCTCGACTACACCGACACCGTCTTCGGGCAGGTGTACGAAGGGATGGAAGTGGTGGACACCATCGCCCAGACCGGCGTGGATGAAGCTCAGCGCCCCACCGAACCCATCACCATCAACAGCGTGAGCATTGAAACGTATCAGTAAAAAACGAAAGGGACGCGGAAGCGTCCCTTTTGTTTTTGGTGTATCTTTTTGTCGAAAGCTATGATATAATGAGAATGCGGTTCATCCCCGCTATCCTTACGGGAAAGGGGGTGAAGGATGTGGAGTATCTATTTATGTTCTTGGTATCGGTTGCGGCAGATGTCGTAGGACACATTATCTGCAAGCGGTTTGACCGGTACGACGATGACCGTAAGCCCAACTAAGTGAAAAGCCCCCTTGGAGGTAGGATCTCCGAGGGGGTTTTTCCTTTTTGGGGTGTTGGACGTGGTATTTATGTTCCTGACTCTAGTATACGCGATTTATCGGAGAAGTCAAGCGCCGCACAGAAAATTTACAACCCGCTTGGAGATCTTAGATTTCCCCCGGGTGCTCTTTCCGCCACTGGATGTAGTCGTCCAATATCACCATCGCCCGGACCGGCGTGGATGAAGCTCAGCGCCCCACCGAACCCATCACCATCAACAGCGTGACCATTACGAAATACGAATAAGAAGCTGCTTTTCCGCCCTCCGGGCGGTGGGACGGCTGCAAAAAAATCACCCGCCAACTGGCGGGTGATCTGCGTTTATAGGGGAAAAGGGGCAGGTCAGGTCGTCTTTACCTGCAGAGTGATGGCGATGTAGGTCTTCCCTTCATGGGTCGTGGCTGCTACGCCTACCTTGGTCCATTTACTGGAATGATTGAAATTCAGGTTAGAAGACTTATTGCCCTCGGTGATGCAACCGATGAGATCATCCAGCTTGGTGTTCTGATAATCGTATTGGGCGATGAGGGTCAGGGTCGAAGTTTCTCTATCGTACTTTACGTCGTTGTAGAACTTATATTTTCCAATGCTGCCGTTCAGATTGGCGTCCAGATTGGCTTCGGCAAGCTTTTTTTTGGCGATACGCTGCATATCAGGGTCATTGCTCAGGGGCGCGGCGCGGCCGTTGGCGCGGTCGTCGTTGATGGCCTTCATCACCTTGGTTTCGGCTTCGGCTTGGGCCTTCGGGCCGGAAGAACCGCCGCCACCGCTGCAGGCGGTCAGGAGCAGAAGGGTCAGTGCACCGGCCAGAAGCAGGGCAGTCAGCTTTCTCAGTTTTGTCATGTGGGTCGCCTCCAATCGTTTTTGTTTTGGTGAGTCCAGTTGTTTTTTCTCATGAAGAAGCGTCCTCTCCGGCCATCTGGTCAGGGGGTTCTTCTACCCTCATTTTATCGGAGAAGAGCCGGTGCTGTCAAGCCGGAAAACTATACAAATTCGGCCCAGGAAAATTGTGAAAACAAACCGGAAAACGACGATTTTCTGTGGACTTTGCAACAAACTGTCCGGACTTCGCAAAGAAACTTTGCCACAGGGGCGGCGGGGGCGTTCAGACCTCCCCCGGGTGCTCCTTCCGCCACTGGATGTAGTCGTCCAATATCACCGTCGCACTCACCGAGTCGAGGATGCTTTTCCGCTTTGCGCCGAAGGTGCCGCTCTCGTCGAGGAGGTCGGCGGCGGCGCAGGTGGTCTGGCGCTCGTCCCACATCCGGACGGGCAGGCCGCTCCAGATCTCAACGGTTTTGGCCAGCTTGCGGCTCTTGCGGGCGCGCTCGCCCTCGGTGCCGTCCATGTTCAGCGGCAGGCCGATGACGATGAGCTCGGCTTCGATCTCCTTTGCCACCTCGCAGACCCTGGCGGCAACTTTGTCCCGGGCCTTGACGGTGATCTGGGGCGTGATGGGGGAAGTCAGGAACTCGGTGCGGTCGCAGGTGGCGAGGCCGGTGCGGCTGTCGCCGTAATCTACTGCTAAAATTTTCATGCAGGTGTCCTCTTTCTGAGATGATTTTTTCTTCATTGTACCACAGAATAGATGTCGCTGCAATTTTGTGGTACAATGATAGAAAAATGAGGGCAAGCCGCCCACGATAGAAAACTGACCCAACGGAGAGATTCACCATGTTAAAACTACTTTTAGGCGGCTCCGGCAGCGGAAAGACCACCCTGCTGTACCAGCGCATCCGGGCGCGGGCTGAGGCGGGGGAGAAGAGCATCCTGCTGGTGCCGGAGCAGTTCACCTCGTCCACCGAGGGCCGCATCCACCGGGAGATGGGCGACGCGCTGAGCGGACTGGTGGAGAGCTTTTCCTTCACCAGCCTCGCCGAGCATATCCTGTCGGCGGAGGGCGGCTCTGCCGTCCAGACCCTCAGCGACGCGGGCCGGGCCGTGCTGGTGCGCCGCGCCCTCGAGGAACTGCAGGACAACGTCCATTACTATTACCGCCACCGCCGCTCGGCCGCCTTCTGCCAGATGGCCGCCGAGACCATCGACGAGCTCAAGAGCGCGGGTCTCTCGGGCCAGCAGCTCTATGAGCTGGCGCAGGACTGCGGCACTGACAGCGCCAAGCTCAGCGAACTGGCCCTCATCTTTCAGGGCTACGAGACCCTGCTGGCCGGGACAGGCATGGACCCCTCCGACCGGCTGGAGCTGGCCGCATCCCGCCTCGAGGCCGCGCTGGCCCGGGGCGAACTGCCGGAGTTCCTGCGGGACAGGGCCGTCTTTATCGACGAGTTCGACACCTTCAACGCCCCGAAAAAGCGGCTGATGGGCGCCCTGCTGGCCTCGCTGCCCACCGTGACGGTGGCCCTCTGCGACGACGGCACCCCGCTCGTGCCGGGGGACATGAGCCTTTTCTCCGGCGCGAAGCAGGTGGCGGCCCAGCTGCGCCAGCTGGCCCGCCGGAACGGCACTGATGTGGCCGTGCCGGAACTGCTGCGCCGGGATGTGCGCCACGCCGACGCCCCCGGCCTCGCCGCTGCGGCCCAGCTGCTGGCCGCGGGCCGGTGTGACCCGCCCACGGCCTGCCCAGAGATAAAGCTTTTCGCTGCTCCCAGCCGGGAGGAAGAAGCCCGCGCCGCCGCTGCCGCCATCCGCCGCCTCATGCGGCAGGGCGTCCGCTGCGGAAAGGTGGCGGTGGTCTGCCGCGACATCTCGAAATACCGCGCCGCCGTGAAGTACGAGTTCCGGATGGCGGACATCCCCCTCTACTGTGACGAGCCGACGACGCCCGAGTTCAGCGCCCCGGCCACGGCGGTGCGGTGTCTGCTGGCCATTGCCCGGGGTGCGGAGCTGACGGAACAGCTCACCACCCTGGCCAAGACCGGCCTCTGCGCCCTCACCGAGGAAGAGGTCTGCGCCCTTGAGAACTACGCCTACACCTGGTCGCCCAATGCGGCGGCGTGGCGCACGCCTTTCGAGAAGAACCCCCGGGGCTTCGGTGATGTGGAGCCCACCGACGAGGACAGAGAAAACCTCGCCCGGGCCGAAAAGGCCCGCGCCCTTCTCGTCACCGCCGCCGACGGCCTGCGCGGGAAGCTCCGCTCTGCCAACGCCGAGCAGATGAGCCGCGCCCTCTACTTCTGCCTGAAGGAGCTGGGCGCGGAGGACGCTCAGGCCGCGCAGGTGGAGGCCATCCGGGCCGAGCGGGGCATCCCCGCCGCCGAGGAAGCCGCCCGGGAGTGGAACGTGGTCATGGGCCTGCTGGACGAGATGGCGAGCCTGCTGGGCGGCCAGAGCGTCACCATCCCCGAGTATGAAGAGCTGTTCGGGCTGCTGCTGCGCTCGTCCGACCTCGGCCACATCCCCCAGACGCTGGACGCCGTGGTGCTGGCCAGCGCAGGCAAGATGCGCCTTGACGCACCGGATTATGTCTTTGTGCTGGGCCTCTCCGAGGGCGAATTCCCCGCCGCCCCCGGCGAGACGGGCCTGCTGACCCACGCCGACCGCGACGCCCTGATGGCGCAGGAGATCGAGCTTCCGGACTGCTTCGAGAACCGGGTGGTGCGGGAACAGGTCTGCTTTTATAAGGCCCTCACCGCCCCGGCCAGAGGCCTCTGGCTCAGCTGGCCGAAGGGGCAGGGCCAGACCCTCTGCGCCGCCCTCGAGCCCATCGTGGACGTGCTGAGACCGGGTGCGCCGGAACTCGACCTGACCGACCTCGCGGCCACTGCCGCCGACGGCCTCGACGTGCTGGGCGGCGGCTGGCCCCTGACGGAGATCGAACGCGCCAGCCTTACCGAGGCTCTTCATGCCCCCGGCGGGGCAGAACCCGAGGGCCTCGCCCTCCTGCGCCGGATGGCGGGCCGCAGCCCCCGTCAGGTCAGCGACCTCGAGGCGCTGGAAACGCTGCTGGGCCGGCGGCTCCGCATCTCGCCCAGTCAGCTCGAAAAATACTACACCTGCCGGTACAGTTATTTTTTGCAGTACGTGCTGGGTCTGCGCCCCCGGAAGCGGGCGGAGCTTTCCGCCGACCAGAGCGGCACCCTCATGCACTGGGTGCTCCAGATGGCCCTCGACCCTCACCCCGGCCCTGACAACCCCTGCGCTGGCTTACAGCCCTTCCTCGACCTCGACGACGAGGCCATGGCGGCGCTGGCCGGGCTTCTCGTAGATGAGTACGCAAAGCGCTACCTCCCCGAGGACACGGCCCGCTTCGCCTATCTGCTCTCCCGCCTCAAAAAGAGCATGACGGGCCTGCTGTGCTACCTGCGGGACGAGCAGCGCCAGTCCAGCTTCAAACCGGTGGCCTGTGAGCTGAAGATCGGCCCCGGCGAGGACGCCGTGCGGGGCCAGACCTACCGCCTCTCGGATGGCCGGACGGTGCAGCTCATCGGCACCGTGGACCGCGCCGACGAGTGGATCGAGGACGACGGCACCCGCTGGGTGCGGGTGGTGGACTATAAGACCGGCACGAAAAAGCTCGACCTGCGGGAAGTCTACTGCGGCCTCGACTGTCAGATGCTGCTCTACCTGTTCAGCCTGACCCGGGACGCCGACGGACGCTTTACCGGGGCAGAACCTGCGGGTGTGCTGTACCTGCTGGCCGACCCGGCCCCCGAGACGACCACCCGGGGCAAGGCCGCCCGGAGCATGGAATACAAGCTGGACGGCCTCGTCCGGGACGAGCAGAAAGTCTTTGACGCCATGGACGCCGAGGAGACGGGGCGGTATCTGCCCTTCAGCTTCCGGGGCGGTGTACCCAGCCCCTATCAGAAAGAGAAACGTGCCGACAAGGCCAAGCTCTCCCGCATCCAGCTCCATCTGGACGACCTTGTGACCCAGATGGGCGAACAGCTCTACAGCGGCTGTATCGCCGCCGAGCCGCTGGTCACGGGCCGCAGCCCCTGCCGGTGGTGCGACTACGGTTTCATCTGCTGCCATGAGGAGGGCATCGGAGAGCGGGCGCTGGACGCCCCTGCAAAGCCTTTTGAACCGGAAGAGAAAAAGGAGGAAGACCAGTGAGCGAGACAAAATGGACCCCGGCCCAGCGTGCCGCCATCGACGACCGGGGCGGTGCGCTGCTGGTGAGCGCCGCCGCTGGCAGCGGCAAGACCGCCGTGCTGACGGAGCGGGCCGTCCGGCTCATCACCGACCCGGAACATCCCGTGGATGCCGACCGGCTCCTCATCGTCACCTTCACCAACGCCGCCGCCGCAGAGCTCCGCGCCCGCATCGGGCAGGCGCTGCTCCGCCGCAGTCAGGCAGAGCCGGGCAACACGGCCCTCCGCCGCCAGCGGATGCTGCTGCAGAGAGCCCCCATCTGCACCATCGACGCCTTCTGCCTCGACCTGCTCCACAAGCACTTTCAGGCGCTGGACATCCCGCCGGACTTCACCCCTGCCGACCCCGGCAGCGTGGAGATGCTGCGGAATGCGGCCCTCTCCGAGACGCTGGAAGCGGCCTATCAGGATGCGGACTTCTGCGCCTTCGCCGACCTCTACGGCAAGGGCCGCACCGACAAGGCGGCGGGGGAGGCTGTTTTGCAGGTCTATGACTTCCTCCGCGCCCTGCCGGACTACGATAAAAAGCTGGACGAGATGCTGGCCCCGTGGCAGGAAGAGAACGGCTTTGCCCGCACCTGCTGGCATGATATTCTGATGCAGGAGGCCGCCCGCTCTGCCCGGGCTGCGAAGGAGCTGCTCTGCGCCGCGCTGAACGACTGCAGGGAGGACTTCGTGACTGCGCAGGCCGACGCCGAGGCCAGCAAAAAGACCCCTGCCGCCAAGGAAAAGGCCGTGGCGGCAGTGAACGAGAAATTCGCCGAACCCCTCGAGCGACTGGAAAACTCCGCCGCCCTGCTGGGCGAGGTGGAGCGTCTGGCCGGGGCGGGGGAATGGACGCCCCTCTACGACAGGCTGACGCCCTACGTCCTCGGCATGGAACAGGCCCCCGGCCTCAAAAATATGAAAAAGCGGCTCACCGGTGAGCACAAGGACGCCGTCAAGACCCGGGCCGACGAGGCAGCAAAGCTCTTTGAGAAAATCGAAGACCTCATCAGTTGCAGCCTCGACGAGGCCGAGCTTGACCGGAAAGCCGCCGAACCCTGCCTCCGCGCCCTCTTTGCCGCCGTGCGGGACTTTGACGCCCGCTTTGCGGCCCGGAAGCGGGAGAGAAGATTGCTGGAATTCAGCGACTTCGAGCATCTGGCCCTGCGGCTCCTGCGGGACGCCGACGGCCAGCCCACCGAGCTGTGTCAGGGCATCCGGCAGGGCTACGCCGCCGTCATGGTGGATGAGTATCAGGACACGAATGCCCTGCAGGACGCCCTTTACCGCTGTCTGGCCAGCCCGGCAGGGGATGACCTCTTCCTCGTGGGCGACTTAAAGCAGAGCATCTACCGCTTCCGTCAGGCGGACCCCAGCATCTTCCGGGAAAAGCTGGAGAGCTGGCCCCTCCTGCCCGGCGGCGAGGCCCGCCCCCGGCCCGAAGACGGAAGGCCCGGCGAGAACGCCATGCTGGCGCTGGACGCCAACTTCCGCTCTGCCCCGCAGGTGGTGGCGGGCATCAACTTTATCTTCGAACAGCTCATGACGCCTGCTCTGGGCGACACGGCCTACGGCGACGGACAGCGCCTCGTCTGCGGCGCACCCGGCGAGTACGAGGGCAGTGTGGAGGCCCACTTCCTGCCCGACGATGCCGCCGAGACGGATGCACAGTATATCGCCGACCGCATCGAGGCGATGGTGGCCTCCGGTGAGCCGGTGCGGGACGGCGGCACCACCCGCCCGGTGCAGTACGAGGACTGCTGTGTCCTGCTGGCGGCGAGAGGCGACTTTCCGGCCTACGCCGAGGCCCTGACGGCCCGGGGCATCCCGGTCTACGCCGACGCCCGGGAGAACCTGCTGGACGCGCCCCACATCCGCCCCCTCATCGCCCTGCTGCGGGTCATCGACAACCCCGCGCAGGACATCTATCTCGCTGCCGCCATGCTGGGGCCGATGTTCGGCTTTACGGACGACGACCTCGTCCGCCTCCGAGCCGGGGCGCAGACACCCGATAAGCACACCCGCATCAGCCTCTACGGCGCAGTTTTACAGGCCGTCCAGAGCGGGGCGGAGGATGATTTCACCCGCCGGGTGCAGGCGTTCTACCAGCGTCTGACGGCCCTGCGCCGGATGGCCCGGAGCGTGCCGGTGGAGGAACTGCTGGAAGAAATTTTTGTTTCCACCGGCTACCTCGCCGCCCTTGGTGCCATGGAGAACGGCCAGCGCCGCCGGGAGGACGCGCGGCGTTTCGCCTCCTTCTGTGCAGGGGCGGGCGCGGGCGGCATCTCGGCCCTCGTCCGTGCCATCGATGCGGCCACGCTGGCGGGCTCCACCGGGCAGGAGACTGCCCCCGGCGGGGCACGGCCCGGCTGCGTCACCATCATGACCATCCACCGCTCCAAGGGCTTGCAGTTCCCGGTGGTGTTCGTGGCCGACACGGCCCGGCAGTTCAACGCCGCCGACACCCGCCAGCCCGTCCTGCTCCACCGCGTCTGCGGCGCGGGCCTCCGTCTCCGTCCCGAGGGCGGCGAGGGGGCCTATAAGACGGCGGCCTACACCGCTCTCTCCACGGTCCATGCCGCCGAGATGCGGAGCGAGCAGATGCGGCTTTTGTATGTGGCCCTCACCCGGGCGCAGGATAAGCTGATCCTGACGGTCCCGCTGGGCATTGGCCGGACGTCCAACCCCTTCGCCAAAGCCGCCGCCTTCCTCGCCGCCGGGGCGGGGGAGACCTTGAACGCTCAGGCGGGCAGCTTCGCCGACTGGCTGCGGGCGGCGCTCCTCGTCCACCCCAACGGCGGGCCTCTCCGCCGTCTGGCGGGGAACCTCGAGCTGCCCTTTGCGGACACCAGAAGCACCATCGCCCTCACAGTGCAGGCCGATGTCCTCCCGCCCGAAGAAGCCCCCGCCGAGGCGGAAGAGCCGCCCCGGCCCGAGGCCGACCCGGCCCTTGTGGAGACGCTGCGGCAGGGCTTCGGCTGGCGGTATCCGGCGGCAGCGCTGGCAGACATCCCGGCCAAGGTCAGCGTGACCAGCCTCGTCCACGCTGCTGAGCAGACCACCCTCGAGCGCCCGGGCTTCCTCTCGAAGGACGGCCTCACCGCCGCCGAGATGGGTACGGCTCTCCATGCCTTCCTCGAACACGCAGACTTCGGGGCGCTGGCCGCTGTGCGGGACGCAGAGGACGCTGCCGTTCTGGATGCCGTCCGCGCCGAACGGGAGCGTCAGGCGGCGGCGCAGCTCACGCTCCCCGCCATTGCCGGGAAGCTGGATGTCTATAAGATACTCCGCTTTGTGCGCAGCGAGGCGTTCCGCCGCATCTGCGGGGCAGAGGATGTGCTGCGGGAGCTGGCTTTTATCACGTCGCTGCCTGCCGCCGAGGTCATGGCTGCCCAGGGCCGCGCCCTGCCCGACGGCCCTGCCGCCGACGCCGGGGTGCTGGTGCAGGGCATCGCGGACATCGTCCTCGTCTACCCCGACCACCTCGAGCTTCTGGACTACAAGACGGACCGCCGCAAGACTCCTGCCGATTTCGTCCGCGCCTACCGCGCTCAGCTGGAGCTCTATGCCAAGGCCATTGAGAAGCGCTTCGCCCCCCGGCGGGTGACATATAAAGGGATATATTCGCTGGAGCTGGGGGAGCTGATTGAAGTTTAAGAATATTTTTCAAATTCCCGCATAAAAATGCTTGACAGCCTCCCCGGGGTGTGGTAGAATATCCGAGTAAAGAAAGCAGCTACGGCCTGTGCCGCGCTCGCCTTGAGGGGTAAGGATCCCCGGGCTATACCCTGAACCGATTCGTCTTGAAGACCGAATCGCGCTTTTGAGTGAATTTTGCGCGGCTGTCCCGAAACTGGGGCGGCCGCGTTTTCTATGCCAAAAAACGCAACACTATGGACTATTGTTTGGAGGTGCATTCATTATCGCTACCGCTGGAAAGTCGAAGGAACTGGAGATCAACGGTCAGATCCGTGACCGTGAGGTTCGCCTGATCGGAGCCGACGGCGAGCAGAAGGGCGTGGTCAGCATTCAGGTGGCCATGCGCGCTGCTGAGGATGCCGGACTTGATCTGGTCAAGATCGCCCCGCAGGCTGTCCCGCCTGTGTGCAAGGTGCTGGATTACGGCAAGTACCGCTTTGAACAGCAGAAGAAGGAGAAGGAAGCCAAGAAGAACCAGAAGGTGGTCGAAGTCAAAGAGACCCGCCTCTCGCTCAACATTGACACCAACGACTTCAACACCAAGCTGAACCAGACGGCCAAGTTCCTGGCCGCTGGCCACAAGGTAAAGGCCTCGATCCGTTTCCGCGGCCGTGAGATGGCGCACAGCGCACTCGGTGCTGACGTGCTGAAGCGCTTTGCTGAGGCCCTGCCTCAGGCAAGCATGGATAAGCCGCCGGTCCTCGAGGGCCGCACGATGTCCATTCTGCTGATCCCGAAACCCAATAAGGACTAATTTTAGGAGGATACTAAAATGGCTAAGATGAAACTGAAGACGCACTCCGGCGCTAAGAAGCGCTTTAAGCTGACCAAGAACGGCAAGATCAAGCGCGGCCATGCATTCCGCAGCCACATCCTGACCAAGAAGACCACCAAGCTGACCCGTGGTTACCGTCAGCCCAGCTACGTTGATAAGACCAACGCAGCTACCATCAAGAGCATGCTGCCCTACGCCTAAGAGCGAGCCGCAGGCAAACACATTCTACTGAGATAACTAAAGGAGATATAAAAAATGGCACGTATTAAGGGCGCAACCATGACTCACAAACGTCGCAAGAAGATGCTGAAGCTGGCCAAGGGCTTCTACGGCTGCAAGAGCAAGCACTTTAAGATGGCTAAGCAGCAGGTCATGAAGAGCGGCAACTACGCTCTGGCTGGCCGCCGCATGAAGAAGCGCCAGTTCCGCAACCTGTGGATCTGCCGCATCAACAACGCTGTCCGTCCTCTGGGCATGAACTACTCCAGCTTCATGGCTGGCCTGAAGAAGGCTGGCATCGAGCTGAACCGCAAGATGCTCAGCGAGATGGCCATCAACGATCCCAAGAGCTTCGCAGCTCTGGTCGAGACCGTGAAGAACGCCTAATAGACCTTAAAAAAGACGCCCGCGCGTATCAAATACGCGGGCGTCCTTTTTGTATGTTTTGGTAGTTGGAGGAAAGACAGATGGAGAAGATCACCAGCCGGGAAAACGCAAAAGTCAAATACGCCTGCCGTCTGGCGTCCAGCGGGGCGTTCCGCCGGGCCGAGGGCTGCTTTCTGGCCGAGGGGCGGAAGCTCTGCCCCGAGCTTTGCCGGGGCGCAGAGCTGGAGACCCTCTTCTGCACCGAGTCGGCGCTGGAAAAATGCCCGGAGCTTTCGAAATTGCCGGGCGAACACTACCTTGTGGAAGACCATGTGGCCGATAAGCTGGCCGACGTGGGGACCCATCAGGGCGTGTTCGGCGTCTTCCGCACCCCGGTGCATACCTTAGAAGAGGTGAAGACCGGCGGGCGCTACCTCGCCCTCGAGCGGGTGCAGGACCCCGGCAACGTGGGAACGCTGCTCCGCTCTGCGGCGGCCTTCGGCTTTGACGGCGTGCTGCTCAGCGACGGCTGCGCCAGCGTCTTTGCGCCCAAGACCCTTCGGGCCTCCATGGGCGCAGCGGTGCGCATCCCCGTCATCGAGGCGGGGAAGATGCCCGAGGCCATCGCCCTGCTGCGGGAGAAGAGCATCACCTGCCTTGCCGCCGCCCTCTACCAGTCCCAGCCCCTGAGTGCGGCGGCGTCCAGCTACCCGGACGGCGTCTGCGTCGTCATCGGCAGCGAGGGTCAGGGCCTCACCGATGAGACCATCGCCGCCTGCACCGGCACTGTCCGCATCCCCATGACCGACAGGGTCGAGAGCCTGAACGCCGGCATCGCGGGCAGCATCCTGCTCTGGCATTTCCGGGAGGAGAGCCTGTGACGCGGGCCGGGGAGGGGCAGCTGAGCCTTTTCCCGCCCGACCCGGCCCCCGACCCGCTCCTGTGCTGGCTCTGGCTGGCGGGGACGCTGGGTGCGGGCAGTCAGCGGGCCGGAGCCGTGCTGGACGCCTTCGGCGGGGCGCAGGAGGCATGGGAGGCCCGAGACACCGATGCCTTCGCCGCCGCTGCAGGACCTGCCGCCGTCCAGCGCGCCTGCCTGCCGGATAACACACCCGAGCACTACCGGGCCTTTGCGCGGCGGTGCGCGGCCCGGCGCATCCGTATCCTGCCCTATGACGACCCGGACTATCCGCTGGCCTTCTCCCGCATCTCCGATATGCCGCTGGTGCTCTACTGCACCGGCGATCCCCGCTGGCTCAATGAGCCTGCCGCCGTGGGAATGGTGGGGACCCGGAAGCCCACCGAATACGGTCTGCGGGCCGCAGAGGATATTGGGCGGGGCCTCGCCCGGGCGGGGGCCGTCATCGTGAGCGGTCTGGCCGACGGACTGGACAGCGCCGGACACCGGGCGGCGGTAGGGGAGAACTGCCCCACCATCGCGGTGATGGGCGTCCCCATCGACCGGACCTACCCCGCCGCCAACCGGGAACTCCGCCGGGCCATCGAGAGGCGAGGCTGCGTCATCAGCGAGTACCCGCCCGAAAGTGAGCCGGTGGGTGCCGTGGGATTTTTGCAGCGCAACCGCCTCATCGCGGCCCTCTCCGGGGCGCTGGTGGTGGTGGAGGCCAAGGAAAAGAGCGGCACCATGTCCACCGTGGGCCACGCAGAGCGGTACGGTAAGCCGGTATTCGCCGTGCCGGGCAGCATTTTTTCGCCCGCCTCGGCGGGGACGAATGCCCTTCTGCGGGACGGACGCGCAAAAGCGGTCTGTACAGCGGCGGATTTATTTGGTACACTGGGGCTGCAGACCGCAAGACCTGCCCCGGTACCCCGGGAGACGCCCCGGCCCCTGAGTGAAAATGAGCGGCTGGTGCTCTCCTGTCTCGGCGCAAAGGCGCAGGGCGTGGAGGAGCTGGGCGTCAAGAGTGGCCTGCCCACGGCGGCGCTGCTGGGCGTCCTGATGAAGCTCGAGCTTGCGGGCCGGGTGAGCTGTCTGCCGGGCAAACGGTATATTCTGCGCGGAGGAAGCGCAAGTTAAGAAGAATAAACCTCTCAGTCGCTGACGCGACAGCTCCCCTATCTAGGGGAGCCCTTGGCAGTCCGGCACACGGGTGTTTCTAGGGAAAATGGCGGGCTTCGCCTTTTCCCTGAGCACAGCGGCTGATGAGGATTTATATATAGGAGAAAAACTGCAATGGCAAAACTCGTCATCGTGGAGTCGCCTGCCAAGGCGAAGACCATCGGCAAATATCTGGGCAAAGACTACGAAGTTACGGCCAGCATGGGCCACATCCGCGATCTACCCGCCTCCCAGCTGGGCATCGACATCGAGCATGACTATGCGCCGCAATACATCAGCATCAAAGGCAAGGAAAAGCTCATCAAAGAGCTGAAGAGCAAGGCCAAACACTCCGACGGTGTGCTGCTGGCGACCGACCCGGACCGTGAAGGCGAAGCCATCAGCTGGCATTTGGCCAACATTCTGGGCCTCGACCCCCACGAGCCCAACCGCGTGACCTTCGATGAGATCACCAAGAAGGGCGTGAAGGAGGGTATGGCCCACCCCCGCGCCATCAACGAAGACCTCTTCAACGCCCAGCAGGCCCGCCGTGTGCTGGACCGTCTGGTGGGCTATAAGCTGAGCCCCTTCCTGTGGCGGAAAGTCCGACGCGGCCTGTCGGCGGGCCGCGTCCAGAGCGTAGCCGTCCGCATCATCGACGACCGCGAGAAGGAGATCGAAGCCTTCAAGCCCGAGGAATACTGGAACGTGGACGCTACTCTGGGTGTGGGCCGGAAGAGCTTTACGGCCCGTCTGGCCTCCGACGACAAGGGAAAAAAGCTCCTGCCGCACTCTGAGGCCGAGGCCCGCGCCATCGAAAAGGGCCTCGAGGGGGCCGAGTACACCGTGGGCGAACTGAAAAAGGGCAAGCGCGCGAAGCAGCCCACCCCGGCCTTCATCACCAGTACCCTGCAGCAGGAGGCATCCCGCCGTCTGGGCTTTACGGCCACCCGCACCATGCGGGCCGCCCAGACGCTGTACGAAGGCGTGGACATCGCCGGCCACGGCACCATGGGCCTCATCACCTATATGCGTACCGACAGCCTCCGCATCTCTGACGAGGCTGTGGCAGCTGCCAGAGAGTACATCGCCGGGGCCTACGGCGAGAGCTATATCTGCCCCTACAAGCGCACCTGGAAGACCAAGAGCGCCACGGCAGCGCAGGACGCCCATGAGGCCATCCGTCCCTCTGTGCCGGGCCTGACCCCCGACGAGGTGGACAAGAGCATCAGCGGTGATACCGCCAAGCTCTACCGGATGATCTGGAGCCGCTTCATGGCCAGCCAGATGGCGGACTGCCAGCAGGACACCGTGTCCGTCACCGTCTATGCCGGCGGCTACCGCTTCAAGGCCAGCGGCTACACGGTCACTTTCGACGGTTTTACCGCCCTGTACGAAGAGGCCACCGACGAAAAGGAAAAGAAGGAGACCAGCCTTCCTCCCCTCGAGGAGGGTCAGGTGCTCAAGCTGCGGGAGCTGAAGAGCGAGCAGAAGTTCACCCAGCCCCCCGCCCGCTACACCGAAGCCACCCTCATCAAGGCGCTGGAGGAGAACGGCATCGGCCGCCCCTCCACCTACGCCCCCATCATCACCACCATCATCGACCGCGGCTATGTGGAGCGGGAGCAGAAGAAGCTCAAGCCCACCCTGCTGGGCCGGGCCGTGGACGGCCTGATGCTGGAGCAGTTCCCCCACATCGTGGACGTGGATTTCTCGGCAGAGATGGAGAAGAACCTCGATAAGGTCGAGAGCGGCAAGACGGACTGGCACAAGACCGTGGACGACTTCTACAAGGGCTTCGCCGCCAGCCTCGAGCAGGCCGAGAAGAACATGGAAGGCAAGAAGGTCAAGGTGCCGGACGAGCCGTCCAGCGAGGTCTGCGACCTCTGCGGCCGTCCCATGGTCATCAAGGTGGGCAAGTACGGCAAGTTCCTGGCCTGCAGCGGCTTCCCCGAGTGCCGCGGCACCAAGCGCCTCGTGAAGGACACCGGCGGCATCTGCCCCAAGTGCGGCAAGGGCCGTATGCTGGAGCGCAAGAGCGCCAAGGGCCGCATCTACTACGGCTGTGAGCGCTACCCCGACTGCGACTTCATGACCTGGGATATGCCGGTGGCCGTCAAGTGCGAGAAGTGCGGCTCCACTCTGTTCCGCAAGGGCTCCAAGCTCTACTGCGCAAAAGAGGGCTGCGACTTTGAGATGCCGGTGCCGAAGAAAGACTAAATAAGGAAAAAATAAATGAGCAACTATAAAGTTACTGTTTTAGGTGCCGGTCTGGCGGGCTGCGAAGCCGCCCTCTGGCTGGCGGGCAAAGGCGTGCAGGTGGAGCTCTACGAGCAGAAGCCTGCCCACTTCTCCCCGGCCCACAAGAGCGAGGGCTTCGCGGAGCTCATCTGCTCCAACAGCCTGAAAGCCGAACGTCTGGACTCCGCCTCCGGCCTGCTGAAAGAGGAGATGCGCCGGATGGGCAGTCAGCTCCTGAACGCTGCCGAGGTGGCCCGCGTGGCCGCAGGCGGTGCGCTGGCCGTGGACCGCGACACCTTCAGCGCCGAAGTCACCCGGATGGTGGAGGCTGCGCCGAACATCACCGTTCACCGGGAGCGGGTGGAGCACATCGACGAGAGCACCCTCATCCTCGTGGCCACCGGCCCCCTGACGGACGGTGCGCTGGCGGACGAAATTGGCCGCCTGACCGGCGATGAGCGCCTCCACTTCTACGACGCCGTGGCCCCCATCGTGACGGCGGAGAGCCTCGACTATGAGAAGGTGTTTGCCGCCTCCCGTTACGACCGTGGCGAGGCCGACTACCTCAACTGCCCCTTCAACAAGGCCGAGTATGAGGCATTCCACGCCGCGCTGGCCTCGGCGGAGCGAGCCCCGCTCCATGAGTTCGACGCGGGCGCAGAGCAGGGCGCACAGCCCGACCCCGATGCCCACGGCAAGAAGGCCGACACCGTTACGGTCTACGAGGGCTGTATGCCCATCGAGATCATGGCCGCCCGGGGTGCCGACACCATGCGGTTCGGCCCCCTGCGCCCAGTGGGCCTCATCGACCCCCGCACCGGCCACCGCCCCTGGGCCAACGTCCAGCTCCGGGCCGAAAATAAGGAGCGGACCCTGTATAACATCGTGGGTTTCCAGACAAACCTGAAATGGGGCGAGCAGAAGCGGGTGTTCAGCATGATACCCGGCCTCGAGAACGCCGAGTTTGTCCGGTACGGCGTCATGCACCGCAATACCTTCCTCGACGCACCCCGGGTGCTGAGCGCAGGGCTCTGCCTCAAGGAGCACCCCAACGTCTTCTTTGCAGGCCAGATCACCGGCTTCGAGGGCTATATGGAGAGCGCGGCCTGCGGCCTGCTGGCAGCGCGGAACATTTACGCCCGTCTCGAGGGCAAAGAGCTGCCCGCACCGCCCATCGACACCATGTGCGGTGCGCTCATCCAGTATCTCACCACCGAGAACAAACACTTCCAGCCCATGGGCGCGAACATGGGCATCCTGCCCCCGCTGCCGGAGGACCAGCGTCCCCGCGACAAACGCCTGCGTTACATGGCCGTGGCCGAACGGGCTGTGGCCAGCTTCCAGCAGTGGCTGGATGAAAATTCTCTGTAAGATGGATAACCTCTCCGTCACGTCTACAGCGTGACGGAGAGGTTATCCCCCAAGAAGGGAGAAAAACCTATGAAGATCATCGTAGATATGATGGGCGGCGACAACGCCCCCCTGGCCGTGCTGGAAGGCGCGGCTGCTGCCGTGAAGGAATACGGCGTCCAGCTCATCGGCGTGGGCGACGAGGCCCTTGTCCGCAAGACCGCCGCCGACAACAACATCTCTCTGGACGGCATCGAGCTGGTGAACTGCACTGAGGTCATTGAGATGTGCGACGAGCCGGCCAGGGCCATCCGCACGAAGAAGGATTCCTCCATCGTCGTGGGCCTGAATATGCTCAAAGAGGGCAAAGGCGACGCCTTCGTCTCCGCCGGCAGCACCGGCGCGCTCCATGTGGGCGCAAGCCTCATCGTCCGTACCCTGCGGGGCATCAAGCGCCCGGCGCTGGCCACCATGGTGCCGGCCAAGAACAAGGCGTATCTGCTGCTGGACTGCGGCGCGAATGTCGAGTGCCGCCCCGAGATGCTGGCCGCTTTCGCCGTCATGGGCAGCTGCTACGTGAACAAGGTGGAGGGCCGCACCTCCCCCAGCGTGGCGCTGGCCAACAACGGCGCCGAGGAGAGCAAGGGTACCCCGATGCTCAAAGAAGCCCATCAGCTGCTCAAGACCATTCCGGGCATCCGCTTCGTGGGCAACATCGAGCCCCGTGACGTGCCGAACGGCGATGTGGATGTGGTCGTCTGCGACGGCTTCACCGGCAACGTCATTCTCAAGCTGACCGAGGGCGTCGCCAAGATGCTGCTGGGGATGCTGAAGGGAATGTTCCTCAAGAACCTGGGCGGCAAGCTGGCCTATCTGCTGCTGAAGGACAGCGTGTCTGACCTCAAGCACCAGATGGACAGCGAGGAGTACGGCGGCGCACCCTTCCTGGGAGCAAAGCAGCCGGTCATCAAGGCTCACGGCTCCTCCAAGGCCAAGGGCATAAAGAACGCCATCCGTCAGGCTAAAATTTGCGTGGAGAACGATCTGTGCGGCACCATGCAGGCTGCGCTGGACGAACTGAACACCACCAAGGAATAACATCGCAAAAGGGAGTAAAAAAACATGAGCCATCAGTTGGAAACAATTATTGGTTACAAGTTCAAGCACCCGGAGCTGCTGGAAACGGCGCTCACCCACACCAGCTACGCCAACGAGACCCGCCCGCCCGTCAAACACAACGAACGGCTTGAGTTTCTGGGCGACAGCGTGCTACAGATCGTCTCGGCAGACTACCTGTTCCACGCCTATGCCGACCGCCCCGAGGGCGATCTGACCCGCATCCGCTCCAGCCTCGTCAGCGAGGGCGCACTGTTCCAGTTCGCTCAGGAGATCAATCTCGGCGATTATCTGCGTCTGGGCCGGGGCGAAGAGCACTGCGGTGGCCGCACCCGCCCCAGCGTCGTGTCGGACGCCTTTGAAGCCCTCATCGCCGCCCTTTACCTCGACGGCGGCATGGAGGTGGCAAGGAACTTCATCCTGCCCTTTATCACCGAGGGCAAGTACGCCGAGGCCGACTACAAGACCCGCCTGCAGGAGATCGTCCAGCAGAACCCCGAAGAGAAGCTGAGCTATGTGGTGGAGCAGGAGACCGGCCCCGACCACAACAAGCACTTTGTGGTGGCCGTCCGGTTCAACTCGGACTGCGTGGCCCGGGGCGAGGGCCGCAGCAAGAAAATGGCGGAGCAGCATGCCGCCCGCGAGGCCCTGAAGCTGTTGGGCGTCATCAAGGAAAAGTAATATGGTGTTCAAGGAACTGGAAATTCAAGGTTTCAAGAGTTTCCCCGATAAGGTCAGGATACGCTTCGACGAGGGCGTCACCGGCGTCGTCGGCCCCAACGGCTCGGGCAAGTCCAATCTGTCGGACGCGGTGCGGTGGGTGCTGGGCGAGACCAGCTCCCGCCAGCTTCGCGCTGCCGGAAAGATGGAGGACGTCATCTTCGGCGGCACCCGCCGCCGGGGAGCCATGGGCTTTGCCATGGTGCGCCTGACGCTGGACAACAGCGCCCACACGCTGGACATCGACGCCGACGAAGCCGTCATCGGCCGCAAATACTACCGCTCCGGCGAGAGCGAGTACACCATCAACGGCCAGCTCTGCCGCCTCAAGGACATCTACGAGCTGCTGCTGGACACCGGCATCGGCCGGGACGGCTACTCCGTCATCGGACAGGGCCGCATCGCGGAGATCGTCGCCGCAAAAAGCAGCGAGCGCCGCGAAATTTTCGAGGAAGCCTGCGGCATCGCCAAGTACCGTTACCGCAAAAACGAGGCGGAGCGGCGTCTGGCTGCGGCGGCAGAGAACCTTGAGCGTCTGCGGGACATCCTCGACGAGCTGGAAGCCCGGGTCGGCCCGCTGGAAAAAGAGAGCGAGAAGGCCCAGCGCTTTCTCGAGCTCAGCGCCCGGCGGAAGACGCTGGAAGTTACCCTCTGGACCGACGGCGTCCACCGCGCCCGAGAGGCCGTCCGCCGTCAGGTGCGGGACTATGAGACCGCTCAGGCCGAGTATGAGCGGTTTGACCGGGAGGCCAGAGCCGCCGAGGCCGAGGCTGAGAAGATCCGTATGCAGGCACAGCAGCTGACCATTGCCGTCGAGCGCCTGAATGGGGATATTCGCAGCATCACAGAAGAGCTTTCCGGCAGCGACAGCCGAATCGCCGTGCTGGAAAACGACATCGCCCGCAACGAGGAGAGTGCTGCCGCACTGCGGGAGGACATCGCCGCAGGCGAGCAGGACAGCACCGAGGCTGCCGCCGCGCTGGAACGCCACCGCGCCGTGGCCCGGTCCATGGCAGCGGCAGGGGAGAAGCTGGCCGCAGAGCTGGCCGAGCTGGACGCGGAACTGCTGCGTCTGACCAGCGAGAACAACGCCAGCGGCGCCCGCCGGGACATCCTGCGGGCTGAGGTGGCCGACCTGACGGCGAAGCGTACCGAGGCACAGGTGGCGAAAGCTGCCGCCGAAGCCGCCGCTCAGGCCGCGCAGGAGCAGCTGCCCGCCCTCGCCGAGAACACCGAGGCCCTTGAGGCCCAGCGGGACGAGGCAAAGCAGGACCTTGCCGATACCATTGAGTACCGGAAGATGCTGGCCGAGAACGAAAAGCAGCTGGCAAATGTGAAGGCCGGCGTGGAGCTCAAGCTGAAAGGCCGTCGCACCGCCCTCAATGAGGCCGATGCCGCCGAGCAGAAGCTTGGCCGTGAACTGGACGCCGCCCGTCAGCGCCTCGGCGTGCTGAAAGAGCTGGAAAAGAACATGGACGGCTACCAGAACTCGGTCAAGACGGTCATGCGGGCCGCGTCGGCCCGCCGTCTGCGGGGCATCATCGGGCCGGTGTCGTCCATCCTGAGCGTCGAGCCGGGGCGGGAAGTCGCCATCGAAACGGCATTGGGCGGCGCACTGCAGAACATCGTGGTGGAGAACGAAGCCGCTGCCAAGGCCGGCATCGCCCTGCTCCGCAGCGAGAACGCGGGCCGCGCCACCTTTCTGCCGCTGGACACCGTTCAGCCCGGCTTTTTCCGGGGGAGTCTTTCCGGTTCGGCCCGGCTGGCGTCCAGCCTCGTCAAGGCCGACCCCCGCTATGCGAACATCGTGTCGAATCTGCTGGGCCGCATCGTGGTGGTGGACGACATCAACGAAGCCTCCCGTGTGGCCCGGGAGCTGGGCTACCACAATAAGGTGGTCACGCTGGACGGTCAGGTCATCAACGCGGGCGGCAGCTTCACCGGCGGCAGCGTTCAGCGGTCGGCGGGCCTGTTCACCCGCAAGCAGGAGATGGAAGAGCTGCGCGTCAGGGCCGCCAAACTCCAGAAGGACTGCCTCGCGGCGCAGGACCGCACCGACGAGCTGAAAACGCAGGTGGATGCGCTGGCCGCAGAGCTGACCGCCACCGAGAGCGAGATCATTACGGCGGCCAATGACCGCATCCGCGCCGAGGCCGAACAGAAACGCCTCGAGGCGGCTGTGGAGCAGTCGGAAGCAGCGCTCGCCGGGCGTCAGGATGAGATGGAGCGGCGGAAAGCCCAGTTGGACGCCGCCCGCGCCCGTGCCGAAGACGCCGCAAAGCAGGAAGAAGCCCTTGCCGCCGACATCGAGACGCGGACGGCCGAGCTGGAACGCCTCGCCGAGGGCGACGACGCCTTCCTTGCACAGCAGCGGAGCCTCGCCGAGCGCCTGAGCGCCAAGCGGATGGAGCAGCTGGCCCGTCAGAAGGACGCCGAACTGGCCCGCAGCCAGATCGAAGCGCTGGAAAAACAGGCCAGAGACGCTGAGAGCCGCCGCGCCGCGCTGGAAGAGAGCCTCACGGCCCTCGCCGCCCGCAGCGGGGCCTGTCAGGAAGAGATAGAGGCCATCCGCCGGGCCAAGACCGACAGCACCGCGCTCATCGCGGCAAAAGAGGCCGAGATACGCGAGGCCACCGAGAAGCGCCTGCTCTGCCAGAAGGACGAGACGGAGGCTCTTGCAAAAGGCCGCGCCGCCGCCGATGAGCGGGAAGAGATGGGCCGCGAGATGGCCCGTCTGGCGGAGCGGAAAGCCGCCGCCGAGGGCGAATATGACCAGATGGCTGCGAAGCTCTGGGACGAGTATCAGCTGACCCTCTCTCAGGCCGAAGAGCTCTGCGTGGAGTTCGAAAACGTGAACGTCCTCCGGGCGCAGGTGGCCGACCTGCGGGGCAAGATACGCGCTCTGGGCAACGTCAATGTCAGCGCCATCGAGGAGTATCAGGAGGTCAAGGCCCGCTACGACACCCTCCGCGCTCAGGTGGAGGACGTCGAGGGCAGCAGGAACGAGCTGACCAGAATGATCACCAGCCTGTCGGGCCAGATGAAAGACATCTTCACCGACAGCTTCCGGGCCATCAACGAGAACTTTGGCCGCGTCTTTACCGAACTGTTCGGCGGCGGCGAGGCCAGCCTTGTACTGGAAGATGAGAGCGACGTGCTCTCCTGCGGCATCGGCATCCGGGTGGCCCCGCCGGGCAAGGTCATCAAGAATCTGGAAGCCCTGTCCGGCGGCGAGCAGGCGCTGGTGGCCATCAGCATCTATTTCGCCATCCTCGCCGTCAACCCCGCGCCCTTCTGCATCCTCGACGAGATCGAGGCCGCGCTGGATGACGCCAATGTCGTCCGCTTTGCGCAGTACCTGCGCCGGGTGAGCGACAAGACCCAGTTCATCGTCATCACCCACCGCCGCGGCACCATGGAAGCCGCCAATGTCCTCTACGGCGTCACCATGCAGGAGGACGGCGTCTCCAAACTGCTCAAACTCGATTTGGAACAGGTTGACGCGGAACTGGTTTCGTAGGTATAATAAGATGGAATTGAACCTCTCCGTCAATGCTTCACGGACAGGCTTCCCTTCGTCCAACCTCTCAGTCTGCTTCGCAGACAGCTCCCCTGGTAGGGCAACGACGACGACCGCCGCCAGTGGCGGAAACAGGG
>ERZ780218.601-NODE-601-length-31362-cov-5.950490_pt1 | contig 31362 bp, 25 predicted proteins | sample MGYA00510975_ERZ780218 | MGnify/ENA primary metagenome ERZ780218 (study PRJEB29588, sample SAMEA2152063) | human gut metagenome | biome: human gut; feature: human-associated habitat; material: faeces | place: Denmark | collected 2008/2010 ... | reverse complement strand
TAATACACCTGAAAACGTCATATCATAACAATGGCGCAAGCCTGTAGAGACGCAAGATTTTGCGTCTCACGAGCAATGAAAGCATATTTTCACCGCCATAGAAACGTGCGGATATATTGCGGAACACCCGCTTGTGAGACGCAAAATCTTGCGTCTCTACTTTTATACACAGCGGTATAATACACCTGAAAACGTCATATCATAACAATGGCGCAAGCCTGTAGAGACGCAAAATCTTGCGTCTCACGAGCAACGAAAGCATATTTTCACCATCATTGAAACGTGCGGATATATTGAGGAACACTCGCTTGTGAGACGCAAAATTTTGCGTCTCTACTTTTACAGGCAGCGATGGAATGCATGGACAAGCGTCATGGTGGGGGCACATGATGAAAAAAACACGGAAAAAGGCGGACTCTACTGAATCCGCCTTTATACTGTATACTGATGCGCAGAGGCACCGTTGATGATGTGTCATTCCTCCACCCATCCCGCAGCCTTACGCGCCTTGGAGTCGGGCACGCCAACACCAGCCCTGTAATAGCTCACGAGTGTCACGTCGAACACCAGCGTGGAATAAGCCGGAATGGTACCGTTGTTGGTTGTGCCATAGGCAAGCTGATACGGGATGTACACCTTCCAGCGGTCGCCTATGTGCATGTGCTGCAGTGCGGTAGACAGTCCGTCCACCACTCCCGACACTCCGAACTTTGCCGGTGTGGACGTTGCCGGACTGTATTCTCCAGTGAACGACTTGTCGAAAACATATCCCTCGGGATAAGATGTCGACGGGAGCAGCCGTCCCTCATAGTGCACCTTCACAGAGTCTGTGTACAGAGGGCAGCCCGAGCCCGTGCCGTTCTCCAGCACATTCACCACGATGTGGTCGTAGGGGTCCTTCGCCGCCGACTCCTCGAGCGACCACTGGCGTATCACCTTCCAGCTCTTGTCGCCCAGCGACGCACTCGACTTCGCCGTGGCATACAGGTTGTTGAAATAATCGTCATTGGTCTTCTTCCAGTTGGCGAACTCCTCCGGATCACCGTCACTCTCACTGCACGACGTGAGCAGAGCCATCGGTGCGAGCAGTGCAAACAGATATATAATAAGGTGTCTGTTCATATATTATTGCAGTTTTTTCAGCAGGCTGTATATGCTTACCTTGTCTTCTATGATGCCGCGCAGCTGGTCTATGCCCACACGTTCCTGCTCCATGGTGTCGCGGAAGCGCAGTGTCACGGTGTTGTCCTTGAGAGTGTCGTAGTCCACAGTCACGCAGTAAGGCGTGCCGATGGCGTCCTGACGGCGGTAGCGTTTGCCCACCGTGTCCTTCTCGTCGTACTGACAGTTGAAGTGGAACTTCAGGTCGTCTATTATCTTGCGCGCCATCTCGGGCAGTCCGTCCTTCTTCACGAGCGGCATCACGCACAGCTTCACCGGAGCCAGAGCGGCGGGCAGGCGTAGCACGGTGCGCGTCTCGCCGTTCTCGAGTTTCTCCTCGCAGAAGGAGTGACACATCACAGAGAGGAACATACGGTCCACTCCTATTGACGTCTCGATGACATACGGCGTGTAGCTCTCGTTGGTCTGCGGGTCGAAGTATTTTATTGAGCGTCCGGAGAACTTCTCATGCTGCGACAGGTCGAAGTCAGTGCGGCTGTGTATGCCCTCCACCTCCTTGAATCCGAACGGCATGTGGAACTCTATGTCGGTTGCGGCGTTGGCGTAGTGGGCGAGCTTCTCGTGGTCGTGGAAACGGTAGTTCTCCGCACCGAAGCCCAACGCCTGATGCCACTTCATGCGCGTCTGCTTCCATGTGTTGAACCACTCCAGCTCCGTGCCGGGCTTCACGAAGAACTGCATCTCCATCTGTTCGAACTCGCGCATGCGGAATATGAACTGCCGTGCCACAATCTCGTTGCGGAACGCCTTGCCTATCTGCGCTATGCCGAACGGCACCTTCATGCGTCCGGTCTTCTGCACGTTGAGATAGTTTACGAATATTCCCTGTGCCGTCTCCGGGCGCAGATATATCTTGCTTGTAGAGTCTGCGGTGGAGCCCATCTCCGTAGAGAACATCAGATTGAACTGTCTTACGTCGGTCCAGTTCTTCGTTCCGCTTATCGGATCGACTATCCCCTCATCGAGTATTATCTGCTTGAGCTCCTCCAGATTCATGGCGTTCATAGCCACGCTGTAACGCTCGTGCAGCTCGTCGCGCTTCTTCTGGTTCTCCAGCACGCGCGGGTTTGTCTCGCGGAACTTAGCCTCGTCGAACGCCTCACCGAAGCGTTTGCGCGCCTTCTCCACCTCTTTGTTTATCTTCTCCTCATATTTTGCTATCTGATCCTCTATGAGCACGTCGGCGCGGTAGCGTTTCTTCGAGTCGCGGTTGTCTATGAGCGGGTCATTGAAAGCGTCGACATGTCCCGACGCCTTCCATATTGTCGGGTGCATGAATATGGCGGAGTCGATGCCCACGATGTTCTCGTGCAGGAGCACCATGCTCTTCCACCAGTATTCCTTGATATTGTTTTTCAGTTCAACACCGTTCTGTCCGTAGTCGTATACGGCTGCCAGACCGTCGTAGATGTCGCTGCTGGGAAACACAAAACCGTATTCCTTGCAGTGCGATACTATTTTCTTAAAAACGTCTTCCTGTGCCATTGTATAATTGTTTTCTTATATTTCGGATTCATAAAAGCGCACGTCACAGACATACAGAATGTCATCTCCGCGCACATTTTTTGTGTGCAAAGATAAGATAATTTGCCCAAAGCGCAAAACATTTTCACACACATTATACTTACGGGCGCGCCATTGTGACACACGCACACATTCCGATGCACCATACATGAAGCACAGGGCGGCTAACCGCCACATGCCGGATGAATAAATATTCACAACCGTCACGGCAATGCATATTTATGCAATGTCAACTCCGCGAGAACGCCGCAGAGACGGAACGATGCGCCTTCGGCTGCAAATAAGCGAGTATTTTGAAGTTTACATAAAGGTCTGTCAATCAACCATTTGCGCTGTCATGCATCACGACAGTCCCATCGCAGCCATGCGGAAGAGCCTCTTCCGTCATGCCAAACGGGCTCTTCCGCGCCTCAGAAAAGACTCTTCCGCCACACTGAAGGCACCGTTCCGCCACACCGAAACGGCATTCCTGCAACAGCGGAAGTACTCCGCCACCCCTCCGGACGGGCAGAAAAGGGGTGAGAAACAGGGGTAGCCATTCCACAACGCCATTCCTGATGCCGTGAGAAACATATTTTATGACATCTCCGTTTTCTCTTTCCCGATTTTCAATTGTCAAAATATTTTACTTTCCATTCCGTATATTTATGCATCCTCCCACCTTCCCACCATCTCCCCTCCCCACCCTCTCCCCTCCTCACCTTCCAACTCTCTCCCTTCCCCACCTTCTCCTTCTCTTCCCTTTTGCGTCCAAATCTTTCTCAGATAGGATTTTTTTCATTAACTTTGAAGCAAAATTTGTGACCACAGAAAAATATGAGTGACGAAATAAAAGACAACGAGAGTTTTGATGAAGAGATAAACAACGAAAGCGCGGACGATGCCGTCAATGTGCCGGAGGCGCGGTCAGACTACAAGCCGGTGAACCGGTTTGACGCCTCGGCGGTGCACCATCTCAGCGGCATGTACCAGACGTGGTTTCTCGACTACGCCTCATACGTGATACTCGAACGCGCCGTGCCACACATAGAGGACGGACTGAAGCCCGTGCAGAGACGCATACTGCACTCCATGAAGCGCATGGACGACGGACGGTACAACAAGGTGGCGAACATCGTGGGACACACCATGCAGTTCCATCCGCACGGCGACGCATCCATAGGAGACGCCCTCGTGCAGATGGGACAGAAGGATTTGCTCATCGACTGTCAGGGAAACTGGGGCAACATACTTACCGGTGACCGGGCTGCCGCACCACGTTACATAGAGGCGAGGCTGTCGAAGTTCGCGCTCGACGTGGTGTTCAACCCCAAGACAACCGACTGGCAGCTGAGCTACGACGGACGCAACCGCGAGCCCATCACGCTGCCGGCGAAGTTTCCGCTGTTGCTCGCGCAGGGAGCGGAGGGCATAGCCGTGGGTCTGAGCTCGAAGATTCTGCCGCACAACCTTGTGGAGATATGCGACGCGGCGATAAGCTATCTGCGCGGAGAGGAGTTCACCCTCTATCCCGACTTCCCCACAGGCGGCTCCATAGACGTGAGCAAATACAACGACGGACAGCGCGGAGGACAGCTCAAGGTGCGCGCCAGGATAGAGAAGATAGACAGCAAGACCATCGCCATAAAGGAGATACCTTACAGCAAGACCACATCGACGCTCATCGACTCCATACTCAAAGCCATTGACAAGGGAAAGATAAAGGCGCGCAAGGTGGACGACAACACGGCGGCGGAGGTGGAGATTCTGGTGCACCTCACGCCGGGCATATCATCCGACAAGACCATCGACGCGCTCTACGCCTTCTCCGACTGCGAGATAAACCTGTCTCCCAACTGCTGCGTCATTGAGGACAACAAACCGTGCTTCCTTACCGTCAGCGACGTGCTTCGCCACTCGGTGGACAGCACCATGGGGCTTCTGCGCAAGGAACTCGAGATAAGGCGCGGCGAGCTTTTCGAACAACTGTTCTTCGCCTCGCTCGAACGCATATTCATAGAGGAACGCATATACAAGGACAAGGGGTTCGAGAACGCGCCCGACATGGACGCCGCCGTGGCTCACGTGGACAACCGGCTGGAGCCGTTCAAGAAACAGCTGGTGCGCGAGGTTACCCGCGACGACATACTGCGGCTCATGGAGATAAAGATGCAACGCATACTGAAGTTCAACAAGGACAAGGCTGACGAACTCATACTCAGGACGAAAGAGGAGATAAAGTCGATAGACCACGACCTCGCCCACATGACCGACGTCACCATACGGTGGTTCGAGTTCATAAAGGAAAAGTACGGCAAGGACCATCCCAGACGCACGGAGATACGCAGCTTCGACACCATCGAGGCGGCGAAAGTGGTGGAGGCGAACGAGAAACTCTACATCAACAGGCAGGAGGGATTCATCGGCACAGGACTGAAGAAGGACGAGTTCGTGTGCAACTGCTCAGACATTGACGACATCATCGTGTTCTTCAAGGACGGAAAATATAAGGTGATGCGCGTGGCTGACAAGATTTTCGTAGGCAAGAACGTCATGCACGTGCAGGTGTTCAAGCGCAACGACAGGCGCACCACATACAACGCGGTATACCGCGACGGCAGAAACGGACCGTCATACATCAAACGCTTCAACGTGACGTCGATGACACGCGACCGCGAGTATGACCTCACGCAAGGCACACCGGGCTCGCGCGTGCTCTACTTCACTGCCAACCCGAACGGCGAGGCGGAGGTGATAAAGGTGACGCTGGAGGTGACCGCCAAGATGAAGAAGATTTTTCTGGAGAAGGACTTCTCCGATATCGCCATAAAGGCACGCACCGCCAAAGGCAACATTCTTACCAAACATGCCGTCAACAGGATAGGACTGAAGAGCCACGGACGCTCCACACTCGGAGGAAGGAAGGTGTGGTTCGACGCCGACGTGAACAGACTGAACTACGACGGACGCGGAAAGCTGCTCGGAGAATTCAACGACGGAGACTCCATACTGGTGGTACTCGACGACAACGAGTTCTATATCACCGACTTCGACGCCAACAACCACTACGAGGACAACATCCGCATAATAGAGAAATGGAACCCCGGCAAGGTGTGGACAGCAGTGCTCTACGATGCCGACAACGACAACTATCCTTACATAAAACGCTTCTGCATGGAGGCGACAAAACGCCATCAGAACTTCCTCGGCGAAAACCCGCAGAGCAGGCTCGTGCTTCTCACCGACACGGTATACCCGCGCATACGCGTGACATTCAAGCCGGTGGAGGGCAGAGACGGCAACTCCACACAACGCCCGCCCATGGAAATAGACATGGAACAGTTTGTTGGAGTGAAGGGATTCAAGGCTAAAGGCAAGCGCATATGCACATGGGAGGTTGAGGACATAGAGGAACTGGAGCCTCTGAGAATGCCGGAGCCTGAACCAGAAGACGAGCCCGACGGCGGTGAAGAGCCGGAGGAGGAGCCGGAGAACCTCGATCCGGACGCAGGAAAAAGCAGGCAGCAGGTGATAGACGAGATGACGGGACAGCTTAATCTCTTCGGCGATGACGACATGTAGAGTGTTTATCGCGGCGGCGGCACTGCTCTACGCCACCGCGTCACGGGCGCAGGGCGAGACCATAACGTCGGACAAGGTGATAACGAACGCACGAATGGCTGCCATAGGGTCGGCTGACATACTCGACACTTATCTCTCGCCGGAGAAATACAAAGGTGTGGAGCTGCGCTACATATCGCACACCACACGCGACTCCGAACGCAGCCGCTGGTCGCGGAGGATAACCCATCAGGGCAGCATATCCTACGCCGACAACCGCTCGGGCAACGGGGCGGAGATGGCGGGAGCGTACTTCTTCCAGTACGCATGGCTTTACAACTGGCGTCTCTCAGGCAACAGACTGAACCTGAAGGCGGGTGCCGCAGCCGACGCCACCATCGGTTTCATCTACAACACACGCAACGGCAACAACCCGGCGCAGGCAAGGGCAATGGTGAACATAACGCCTACGGGAAGCGCGGACTACAGATTCACCCTCGCGGGCAGACCGTTCACCGCGCGCTATGAGCTGAACATACCGCTCTGCGGACTGATGTTCAGCCCCAACTACGGACAGTCTTACTACGAGATATTCTCACGAGGCAACTACGACCGCAACATTGTGCCTACCACATTCGTATGCTCACCGTCGGTCAGACAGATGCTATCGCTCGACTTCACCATAGGACGCACGACACTGCGGGCTGGTTATCTGTGCGACATACAGCAGGCTCGGGTGAACAATCTGAAGTCGCACATCTACACGCACGCCTTCATGATAGGCGTGGTAAGGCGGTTCAAACTCATAAAGATACATCCATGAGACGACTGACACTGTTTTTTCTCTACATCACGGCTATGACGGCATGCCTCACTTCATGCGTTGACGAGGAGGAGTATGCCGACAATCCGCGCGGCAACTTCGAGGCTCTGTGGCGCATAATGGACGAGCACTACTGCTTCTTCGAGGCGAAGGGCAAGGAGTACGGGCTCGACTGGGACGAGGTACACAGCCGCTACTCGGTGCAGATGAGCGACAACCTGACGGAGGACCAGCTGTTCGAGATTCTCGGAAACATGCTCGGCGAACTGCGCGACGGGCACGTCAACATGTACTCGGCGTGGGACGTGGCGCGCAACTGGTCGTGGAAGGAGGACTATCCGTCAAACTACAGCGACACGCTTATAAGAAAATACCTTGGCACGGACTACCGCATAGCAGCGGGAATGGAATACCGCGTGCTCGACGACAACACGGGTTACCTGCGCTGCAAGTCGTTCTCCACAGCTCCGGGCGACGGCAATCTGGACGAGATACTGCTTTTCCTCGCGCCCTGCAACGGACTCATCATCGACCTGCGCGACAACAGCGGAGGCATGCTCACGGCTGCGGAGAAACTCGCGGCACGCTTCACCAACGAGGAGATATGCGTGGGTTACATGCAGCACAAGACCGGTCCGGGGCACAACGACTTCTCCAAGATGGAGGAGCAGAGGCTCAAGCCTGCCAAGGGACTGCGATGGCAGAAACGCGCCGTGGTGCTTACCAACAGGGCGGTATACAGCGCAGCCAACGAGTTTGTGAAGTACATGAAGTGCTGTCCGGGCGTTACCGTCGTGGGCGACAGGACGGGCGGCGGAGCAGGAATGCCCTACACGAGCGAGCTCCCTATAGGATGGAGCGTGCGGTTCTCGGCATGTCCCATGTACGACACTGACAGGCAGACCACAGAGTTCGGCATAGAGCCTGACTACAGGGTGTCGCTCGACAATGCCGACATGCTGCGCGGAAGGGACACCATAATAGAATACGCACGGCGCATCATCAACGGCGGCACGGCGGAAGACACTCACTGAGCCCGACAGACACCGCGCACGGAAATGGCACGGAAATGGGACGACAATACGGAAAACCAATATTCACACAACAATAAAACATCAACACACATGAAAGCAATAAGCACAGAAAAGGCTCCGAAAGCAATCGGACCATACAGTCAGGCCATCGAGGCAGGAGGAATGGTATTCATCTCCGGACAGCTTCCCATCGATCCGGCAACTGGAATGTTTGCAGAGGGTGGCATAAAGGAGCAGACCAGACAGTCGCTCACCAACGCTATGCACATCCTGGAAGAGGCGGGCACTGACCTGGCACATGTTGTCAAGACCACCGTTTTCCTCTCCGACATGGACAACTTCGCCGCTATGAACGAGGTGTATGCCGAGTTTTTCAGCATGCCTTTCCCCGCACGGTCGGCTGTGGCGGTGAAAACGCTGCCCAAGAACGCACTTGTGGAGGTGGAATGCACTGCGATAAAAGGGTAAAAAGGTAAAAAGGTAAAGAGGTAAAAGACAATTGGAAAGAGTAAAAAGAGTAAAAAGGTAAAGAGGTAAAAGGCGGGGGAAAGGGTAAAAAGGTAAAAAGGTAAAGAGGTAAAAACAGGCGGATTGGAACAAGACAGGAGCGACATGGAGCTTCTTGATAATGCATGTCAACATTCAAAAGACAGCTCGTCGATACCTCAAACGTTATTTTTACTTCTTTACCTTTTTACCCTTTTACCCTTTCCAATTGCCTTTTACCTTTTTACTTTTTTACCCTTTTACCCTTTCCCCCGTCTTTTTACCTTTTTACTCTTTTACATTTTTACCTTTTAAACCAAATTGGACCGGTCGTGAAGATGCCCCGACCGGTCCGTGTTACCCTAAAAACAGCAATTGACTCACGTCAATATTTTATTATGAAAACATTCGTCTTATTATGAAATAAAAGTTTGATTACAGCAACCGTGAGCCTTGCGGAAGCACCGGCTGCGCGACCTTCGATATGGCACATATGCCTTTCACGCACTACAACTTTATCCTGTAGCTCAGTCCGAGCACATGTTCGTCGGTGTCGTCATCATCCTTGTCGTTGTTTACATTCTGATAAAGATAATACAACCCCACGCTGTGCGTCCTCGTGATTTTCCACTCCGCGCCCACTATATAGCGCGACTTCTCCAGCGAAAACGAGTTGTACATCTCGGCACTGGCATAAGGGTCTATCCTGCATCCGGGAATATCGTACTCCACTTTGAGCCGCGAGCGCAGCACATTGTGCCCCTTGCCTCTCACATTATAGTCCTCCCACAATCCGTTATCATAGTCGTAACGCTCCGTGGTTTTCCTCGGACGGTAGGTGTACTGCCATCTTTCGCGCAGCGAAATACCGAACCTTCCTGTCTTGACACTACCAGTGAGCGACACGTTGAAGCGGTGGCGCAGTCCCCAGTAGGACGGTCTCCGACTGTTGTATGAGCCGTCCTCATGAACGGTTATCTCCCCGTCGTTGTTGTCGTAGAGCAGAGTGTATCCTGCTGAGAGCTTCAGTCCGGTCACAATCTTGTAGCTTCCTTCCAGTCCGAAGCTCCATCTGTCGGCTGTTCCGGAATTATCGCGCGTTCTGAACTCGCCTTCAGCCCCGACGCTCCATTTCTCTCCAAGACTCTTCTCCGCACCCACCGTTGTCCATACACCGAAGTCGCTGTGCTGCGCCATAATGCCTTCAGGCATCATGATAAACACCGCCAGCAACACGGCAGTACGCACGGCACGCACCGTCCACGTCTCTATATGTTTTCTACTGTTCATTTCTCGTGTGATAATTTCAGTCCATTGCTTATCCTACTACTGCTTTCGTAAACATCCGTTTCACAGCAAATCTTCACCATTGCCCTGCCCCTCGGAGCGCACCAGAATACACTGTGCGGCACGACGCGGTGCGTACGCCTTCTGTTTCCTGCACGCTGCAAGTGTCCTTAGCCATGACAACGAGCCTTGCTGACAACTTTTCTGTAGCCGCAATCCCTACATCCGTCCTGTTCATAAGATATATGCCGTTCTTTTCGTCAAGGGTAATAGGTTCAAATAAATACAGCAGTCCGGTCACAGCAATAAATTTATAGTTGTTTTGTAGAGACAATGCAAACGAGCGGAAAGGGAGCTTGCTCATGCTTTCCCGAGTGCAGTTTGTCTTCTACAAAGATAATGTAATATTCATTACAACGCAAACAAAACCATCCATTATATCTTTTTTTCACAATAAATTAAGCATAAAAGTATATGTGCGGTGCGTTTTCGTAGAATCGACAGTCCGCATATAACATCATTCCAACACGCAGCCCGTCTCCTTGCCTGTCCCTCCCCGCGATATACTTCCGAATGAACAGCCCTGCCGAAGGCGACTAAAAAAAATACCGTTTCGTTCGTATATGATATAAAAAAAGTGTAACTTTGCAGCGATTCCTGTTCATACAGAATCACAGCGACCGCAACACGCCACCACACAGGTGGAGAAAACGTCGGTTACGGTACACTCTACTCGCGCTTGTGGCGGAATTGGTAGACGCGCCAGACTTAGGATCTGGTGTCTCGCGACGTGTAGGTTCGAGTCCTATCAGGCGCACACGCACAACGCCGGACGGTTTTTCATTACCGCCCGGCGTTTTATTTTCACATCACACCTTTATCAATATACATGCGCGCATACATTAATATAATAGGATGCGTACATTAATATAATGGCACGAAAAATATCTTACGGCATGCCTTCCCGTCACTGTCTGTCCCACGCGAATAATGCCGCGAAGCCACGGCAGCCTCACCGTCATGCCTGAGCCCTAACCATACGCGCATGAAAAAACGGCATATGCTGAGGTTGGCTCACAGCATACGCCGTATGTATATCCACCGGTCTGCCGACCGTCACAAATCATTTCACGTCACCCACCTTTATCAGATATTCGGCTATCTGCACGGCGTTGAGTGCGGCACCCTTGCGTATCTGGTCACCGCTGAGCCACAGCGTGAGACCGCAGTCGTCGGTAAGGTCCTTGCGGATGCGTCCCACGTACACATCATCCAGTCCGGCTGTCTCCAGCGGCATAGGATAGACAAGGTTCGCCGGGTCGTCCTTCAGCGTACATCCCGGTGCGGCTGCTATTGCCTTACGCGCATCCTCAACGCTTATCGGAGTCTCCGTCTCTATCCATACGCTCTCCGAATGGGAGCGGAGCGACGACACACGCACGCATGTGGCAGAGCATTTCACGTCGCTGTGCATTATCTTCCGTGTCTCGTTGAACATCTTCATCTCCTCCTTTGTATAACCGTTGTCGGTGAAGACATCAATCTGCGGAATGACGTTATAGGCGAGCTGATGCGGGAACTTCTCCACAGTCACAGGCTTGCCCTCCACGAGCTGCTCATACTGCTGCTGCAATTCAGCCATCGCAGCGGCACCCGCGCCGCTCGCGCTCTGGTAGCTCGACACGTGCACACTGCGTATGTGACTGAGCTGCTCCAGCGGTTTGAGCACCACCACCATCATTATTGTAGTGCAGTTGGGGTTGGCGATGATGCCGCGCGGACGGTTGAGCGCATCCTCGGCATTGCACTCCGGCACAACCAGAGGCACGTCGTCACACATGCGGAACGCGCTCGAGTTGTCTATCATCACAGCTCCGTGCTTGGTGATTGTGTCGGCATACTCCTTCGATGTGCCTCCTCCTGCGGAGACGAACGCTATGTCGACATCCTTGAAATCGTCGTTGTGCTGCAACAGTCTCACCTCGTAATCCTTTCCCTTGAAGCTGTACTTTCGTCCAGCCGAACGCTCTGAGCCGAACAACACCAGTTCATCCATCGGGAAATCACGCTCTGCAAGTATGCGCAGGAACTCCTGTCCTACGGCTCCGCTTGCTCCTACAATTGCTACTTTCATAATGTTATAGTGTTTATGTTGTTATATATCGGTATGCCGGACGGCATCTTCCGCACCGCCTTACCGTGACTTCAAAATATCGCCGGTCCACGTTTTTGATACCGCCGAGCCGAAGCTTATCTTATGACAAAGATAATGCAAACGAGCGCAATGAGAGCTTGCTCTCACATTGCCGAGTGCAGCTTATCTTATGCAAAGATACAACATTTCCATTAAAATGCAATTACCACGACTTTTTTTATCGCACTGCCGAGAGAATCATCCGCCTCTGCCGTCCATCCCCACACACCACATGCAGACATCACCGCATCCTGTCTCCGTCATACACGGGTCAATATATGATTAACATTATTTTAATATCACACTATAATAATTTAACTTTTCTAATCTCACAATCAGGAAAAGACTTAGCAGATAAATGTATACAATACAACCGAAAAGGAACAATCAGACAGCCGTACGCAAAAGACCGGATTACAGGAAAGCCTGTTCCGCATCGCCAAAACGGCATGTCTCATGCTACGAAGAAGGCTCTTTCGTGTTTCAAAAGACACCATTCGGCACGACAGAAAAGGCTATTTCGTAAAACAGAGGACAAAGCACCGCGAGCCGTCGGAAGCCTAACAGCGTATCAGTCAGCAGGTTACGGAAAGAGCGTAAAAACCGTCATTTTCCGCGAAAACAGCGTCCGGGGCATCCGTGTTTCAGAATACGGCAGTTTTAGAGACAATGTTTTAACATTTAGGATATACAATATGTTAATTTATATTTACCAAAACTATTCCGCCATATTATATCCGCCATTCTTTCCCACACTGTCACCCGTTCCGCAGACCAAGCCACGCGCCACTGTGTCACAGCGTCGGTCACGCGATATCACGGCAATGACGCGGAGGAAAGTCAGACTGCATGCGTGCGCTGAAACGCCCAAATAGCGTCCCGTAACACCCATTTCCGCATTTTTTTTCGTTTATTCCAGCGATTTTGATTAAGTTTGCATATTAATCAGACAACAGACATACAAACACCGGCAACATACCTATGTCCCAGATAGCGCAATACTTTCCGATAACCGATCCCACGCTGATATTCTTCGTGGTGATGATAATCATACTCTCGGCACCCATCATCATGGGAAAGCTACGTATTCCCCACATCATCGGAATGGTGCTCGCCGGAGTGCTCATAGGCAAGTACGGACTCAACATTCTGGTGCGCGACGACTCCTTCGAGCTGTTCGGCAAGGTGGGACTATACTACATCATGTTCCTCGCGTCGCTCGAGATGAACATGGACGGCATACGTAAGGACGGACGGAGGTTTCTCACTTTCGGTCTGCTCACATTCTCCGCGCCGTTCGTGCTTACCTACATCATGAGCTACACGCTGCTCGGCTACTCCCTTCAGGCGTCGCTGCTGCTGGGCTGCATTATGGCTTCCAACACTCTGATAGCCTATCCCATAGTGAGCCGTTACGGACTCCAGCGCAAGAAGAGCGTGTCGCTGAGCGTCGGCTCGTCCATGATCTCGCTGCTGATGGCTCTTGTCACGCTCGCCGCCCTCGTGGCATCACACAGGGAGAGCACAGGTTTCTGGTTCTGGGTGTGGTTCGCAGCCAAGTTCTTCGTGTACATCGGGGCGATGGTTCTCGTCATACCGAGGCTCACGCGATGGTTCCTGCGCCGCTACAGCGACGCCGTGATGCAGTTCATCTTCGTCATGTCGATGCTCTTCATGAGCGCAGCCCTGAGCGAGGCAGTGGGTCTTGAGGGCATCTTCGGAGCCTTCGTCGCCGGACTCATACTCAACCGCTACATACCCCACGTGTCGCCTCTGATGAACCGCATAGAGTTCATCGGCAACGCCCTGTTCATCCCCTATTTCCTCATAGGCGTGGGAATGCTCATCAACGTGCGCCTGCTCTTCGCCGGGACAGGCATCATATGGGTGGTGCTCGCCATCACCTTCATAGGCACCTTCGGCAAGGCGATAGCGGCATATCTGTCAGCCCGCCTGTTCCGCCTGCCGCTCTCGTCGGGCAACATGATGTTCGGACTCACCTCGGCACACGCCGCCGGCTCGATAGCCATGATAATGGTGGGCATGAGGATAGAGACCGCTCCGGGACAGGTGCTCGTGAACGACGAGATGCTCAACGCCGTGGTGATAATGATTCTCTTCACGTGCATCATATCGACGATGATGACCGAGTCGGCTGCACAGCAGATAATACTGCGCGACAAGGACATGCCGCAGGACGAACAGCAGACCGACGACGAGCGCATACTCATACCGATGAAGTATCCCGAGTATGCCAACAGACTGCTGAGTCTTGCCATCATGATGCGCAACCCTAAGCTGCGGCGGGAGATAGTGGGGCTTAACGTGGTGTACGACGACGACGACATGCGGGCAAACCAGGAGCGCGGACAACGCCTTCTCGAGAATGTGAGCAAGTATGCGGCGGCTGCCGACGTGAAGATGCAGACTCAAGTGAGGGTCGCAGCCAACATAGCCAACGGCATAAAGCATGCCTTCAAGGAGTTCCGCGCGTCAGAGATAATCATCGGGATGCACATGCACAAGGAGGTGTCGCAGAAGTTCTGGGGCGCGTTCCACCAGAGCCTGTTCAACGGACTGAACAACCAGATAATAATGGCGCGACTCAACCAGCCGCTCACAACCATACGGCACATACACGTGGCGGTGCCGTCGAAGGCACAGTTCGAACCGGGATTCTACCGCTGGCTCGAACGTCTGGACCGCCTCGCGGGCAACATGGAGTGCCGCATGATGTTCCACGGACGCCCCGACACGCTCTCGCTCATCAACAAATACACCATGCAGCACCATCCGGACGTGAAGGCTGAATACATGGCGATGGACCATTGGAACGAGCTGCCACGCCTCGCGGCGAACATAAGCGGGGACAACCTCTTTGTGGTTGTGGCTGCGCGGAAGGGCACAGTGTCATACAAGAACGCGATAGAATATCTGCCCGAGGAGCTGACAACGCATTTCTCCGGCACAAATCTCATAATAATATTCCCCGACCAGCACGGCAACGCCATGGACGAAATGACCTTCGCACAGCCTCAGCACACCGAGGACCGCAGCGCATACGAGAGCATCGGCAAGTGGATAAACCGCATGAAGAAGTCGGGGAAAAGCCCTGCCGACGGCAACGTGGCGCAATGAACGCCGCACGGAGAGGCAACGCCAACGCCGCGCCAAGGCAAGAGACAAACGACAAACACACTGCATTTTATGATAGACATCAAGGGAATTACAAAAAGCTTCGGCTCACTGCAGGTGCTCAAAGGCATCGACCTGCACATCGACAAAGGCGAGGTGGTGAGCATAGTAGGTCCGAGCGGAGCGGGAAAGACCACTCTGCTGCAGATCATCGGAACGCTCGACAGACCTGACAGCGGCTCAATCGTCATCGACGGGACTGACGTGAGGAAACTCAACGCGGCACAGATAGGCGACTTCCGCAACCGACGCTTAGGCTTCGTGTTCCAGTTCCACCAGCTCCTTCCGGAGTTTACGGCACTGGAGAACATTATGATTCCGGCATTCATAGGGGGTACCGGCAAGGCTGAGGCGAAAGAACGCGCAGGCGAACTGCTGCGATTCATGGGACTGGAAGACCGTGCCACGCACAAGCCGGCTGAACTGTCGGGAGGCGAGAAACAGCGCGTAGCGGTGGCAAGGGCACTGATGAACAACCCGGCGGTGATTCTTGCAGACGAGCCCAGCGGCAGCCTCGACTCAAAGAACAAGGAGGAGCTGCACCGCCTTTTCTTCGAACTGCGCGACAAGTTCGGGCAGACGTTCGTCATAGTGACACACGACGAGAACCTGGCAAGCATAACCGACCGCACCATAGTGATGAAGGACGGAATGCTCGAAAGCTGCTCCTCAACGGCTGTCACGCACATTTCCGACCCCGTCGCGGAAAACGCTGTGGAGGAGAACAATGGTTCCCGCGACGGCGAATGAACTTTCACATACATCAAAAGCAAAAAGACTGACTCATATGATAAAGCTCGGCGACTACAACATACTTACCGTCGTGAAGGAGGTTGACTTCGGTCTGTACCTCGACGGAGGCGACGAGGGGGAGATACTCCTGCCGCGCCGCTATGTGCCGGAGGGTGCATGCCCAGGCGACACGATGGAAGTGTTCATCTATCTCGATAACGAGGAGAGGCTCGTGGCTACCACGGAGATTCCTCGGGCGAAGGTGGGCGACTTCGCATATCTTGAAGTGGCGTGGGTGAACAACCACGGGGCGTTCCTCGACTGGGGACTGATGAAAGACCTCTTCTGCCCGTTCCGCGAACAGAAGATGCGCATGGAGAAAGGCAAGAGATACATAGTGCACGTGCACATCGACGAAGAGAGCTACCGCATAATGGCTTCGGCAAAGGTGGAACACTTCCTGAGCGAGGACATGCCGCCATACCGTCGCGGCGACGAGGTGGACATGCTGGTGTGGCAGAAGACCGATCTGGGCTTCAAGGTCATTGTGGACAACACGTTCCAAGGGCTCATCTACGACAGCCAGATATTTGAGGACATACACACGGGCGACCGTATGAAGGGCTACGTCAGCAACGTACGGGAAGACTGGAAGATAGACCTCATGGCGCAGCCGTCGGGACGCCGGCACACCAAAGACTTCGCCGAGGCACTGCTGGAATACTTGCACGGCAACGGCGGAACGTGTCCGCTGGGCGACAAGAGCGACGCGGAGGACATAAAGAACATGTTCCATGTGAGCAAGAAGGTGTTCAAACGCGCCGTCGGAGACCTGTACAGACGGAGGCTGATAAGCATCTCCGACAAATCCATAAAACTGAACAGATGATGCAGAAGTGGTATGCAAGGACAGAGATGCTGTTCGGACGTGACGCCATAGAGACTCTTGCCAAAGCGCGCGTTGCAGTGTTCGGCGTAGGAGGAGTGGGCGGTTATGCCGTCGAGGTGATGGCTCGCAGCGGTGTGGGACACATCACTCTCATCGACAACGACACCGTGAGCATAACCAACCTCAACCGTCAGATAATCGCACTCAACAGCAACCTCGGGGAGTATAAGGTGGATGTGGCACACCGGAGGATTCTCGACATCAACCCTGAATGCGACGTCAATGCCATACGCATGTTCTACCTGCCGGAGGAGGCGGGCAACATTGACCTGTCAGAATACGACTATGTGGCTGACTGCATCGACACAATAAAGGCGAAGATAGACATAGCCATGCGCTGCCACGGGCTCGGTGTGCCGCTGATAAGCAGCATGGGGGCGGCAAACAAGTTCGACCCTACAATGTTCAGAGTGGCTGACCTGAGCAGGACAAGCACGGACCCGATAGCCAAAATCATGCGGAAGAAACTGCGGAAGGCTGGCATAGAGCATCTGAAAGTGGTATACAGCGAGGAGCAGCCCGCTCATTCACCGGCACAAGACGCGCCGGACAGCGGTGCCGAAGCCTCAAAACGCCCGGTTCCGGCAAGCAATGCCTTCGTGCCGGCGGCGGCAGGTATAATATTAGGTGGGGAAATAGTGAAGGACATCATAGGCTTTCCCGGAAAATCATAAAGCGGCACGCCCGGCACAGGCACGCGATGCTGATGGGACACGACCGCCTGAACGGAATGGAAAAGACAATCCCGGAACAGAAGCGCAAAGGCTTTGTTCCGGGATTGTCCGTATATGATGATGCTCTTTCTCAGAACTCCGCAGTCTTCGGAGTACGCGGGAACGGGATGACATCGCGTATGTTCTGCATGCCCGTGACGAAAAGGATGAGACGCTCGAAACCGAGTCCGAAACCGCCGTGAGGGCATGTTCCGTACTTGCGGGTGTCGAGATACCACCACATGTCCTTCATCGGGATGTTGCGCTCCGTTATCTGCGCCATGAGCTTGTCGTAGCTTTCCTCACGCACGCTTCCTCCTATTATCTCGCCGATCTGCGGGAACAGCACGTCCGTTCCCTGCACCGTGCGTCCGTCTTCGTTCATCTTCATGTAGAAAGCCTTTATCTCTTTAGGATAATCATTCATTATCACGGGCTTCTTGAAGTGCTCCTCAACGAGGTAACGCTCGTGTTCGCTGGCGAGATCCATGCCCCATGAAACCGGGAACTCGAACTTCTTGCCGTTCGAAACAGCCTCTTCGAGTATCCTGATGCCGTCGGTATAGGTGAGACGCACGAACGAATCCTTCAGCACTCCCTCAAGTCTTGCGATGAGACCTTTGTCAATCATCTTGTTGAGGAACTCCAGATCGTCCTTGCAGTTGTCCAAAGCCCACTGCACACAATACTTGATGAACTCCTCCTCAAGGTCCATAAGGTCGTCCTTGTCGATGAAAGCCACCTCGGGCTCTATCATCCAGAACTCGGCAAGATGGCGCGGAGTGTTGCTGTTCTCGGCACGGAACGTCGGTCCGAACGTGTATATCTGTCCGAGGGCAGTGGCTCCGAGCTCACCCTCAAGCTGTCCGGAAACGGTGAGAGACGTCATCTTTCCGAAGAAGTCATCGCTGTAGATGATCTTTCCGTCCTCGTCTTTCTTCAGGTCGTACAGGTTCTTTGTCGTCACCTGGAACATCTCGCCGGCACCCTCGCAGTCGCTTGCGGTGATGATGGGCGAATGGAAATAGAAGAAGCCACGGTCGTGGAAGAACTTGTGTATGGCAATCGCCATGTTATGACGGATGCGCATCACGGCACCGAAAGTGTTGGTGCGCAGACGCATGTGCGCGTACTGGCGCATGTATTCGAAGCTCTGTCCCTTCTTCTGCATGGGATAGTCGGAGCCGCACAGACCGTAAATCTCTATCTCACTGCACTGTATCTCAGAAGCCTGACCGGCTCCCTGGCTCTCGACAAGCACTCCCGTGGCACTTATGCAGGCACCTGTGGTGATCTGCTTCAGCATATTCTCGTCGAACTTGGAGGGATCGACAACTATCTGAACGTTCTTTATGGTCGAGCCGTCGTTCAGTGCTATGAAATCAACAGCCTTGCTGCTGCGGTGCGTACGCACCCATCCCTTCACATTGACAACCGCTCCGAAGTCGGTGCGTTTGAGAATGTCGACTACCTTTGTTCTACGTATTGTCTCCATATTATATATATGTTATAAAATGCCGTCAGCCTTTTCAGCCCGCGCCCCTGCCCTTCCCCGGCAACTGAAGCCGTGTTATGTGGCGGCGGCACGGTCCGAACAGGCCGACACGTCATCTGTTTATGTTATTATGTATTGTTATGTCTGTTTACTCGAAAGCACCCATGCGCAGCATGTCGACCTCCTTCTCAGTGAGGAAACGCCAGTCTCCGCGACGCAGGTTCTTCTTTGTCAGTCCCGCGAACTGTACACGGTCGAGCTTCACGACGCGATAGCCCAGATGTTCGAAGATGCGGCGCACGATGCGGTTCTTGCCGCTATGAATCTCTATACCCACCTGACTCTTGTCCGTATCGCTGGCATACTCGATGGCGTCGGCATGTATCTCACCGTCCTCAAGCTCTATTCCCTCAGCTATCTGCTGCATGTCGTGTGCGGTGACATTCTTGTCGAGGAACACGTGGTAAACCTTTTTCTTGAGGAACTTGGGATGAGTCAGCTTGCTCGCAAGGTCGCCGTCGTTTGTGAGAAGCAGCACACCGGTCGTGTTGCGGTCAAGCCTTCCCACCGGATAAATGCGCTCCGGACACACGTTACCCACAATATCCATGACGGTCTTGCGGTTCTGCGGGTCGTCGCTTGTGGTGACACAGTCCTTCGGTTTGTTGAGAAGCACGTAGACCTTTTTCTCGAGTGTAACCACATTATCCTGGAACTTGATCTCGTCCGAACGCTTTACCTTGGTTCCGAGTTCGGTCACCACGGTCCCGTTTACGGTCACTGCGCCTGCCTCTATGTACTCATCAGCCTCGCGGCGGCTGCACACTCCGGCATTGGCAAGGAACTTGTTGAGACGTATAGGCTCGTTCAGGTCGATGTGACTCTCGCTGTACTCGATGCGCTTCTTCATGCTATACTTGGCGTTGGGGTCGTAGTCGGCGGTACGCGGACGGTAACCTCCCTGCTGATAATTCTTGTTATAGCCACCGCGCTGAGGACGTGCGCCACGCTGCTGGAATCCGCCCTGACGCGCCTGATAGCCTCCCTGATTGCCCTCAGCGTTGTTGAAGCGCGGACGATAGCCTGCCTGCTGGCGCGGCTGATAGCCCGTGTTATTATTGTTTTGCAGCAATCCCGTCCCGAAACCTTCCGGCCGGAATCCGCCCTCATCGCCGCCGCTGCGCCCTGTAGTGTAGGCGCGCTGCACGCGGATGCGCGGACGTTGCGGACGAGTGCCGCTACGATAATCCTTCTGATAGTTTGTGGCAGAGTTCTCCTGACCCTCGTTTTTCTGCTCTGAAGACTGCCCTTGAGCTTTGTTTTCTAATTCTAAGTCCATATTAAATGATGATGTTCTGGCCTCACGGCTCCGGTTAATAAATTATAACTCTCTGATAAATATAACTCTGTTATGTGTAAAATGACGATTCACTGTCATATACCCGTGTAGTTGTGCGGTGTGATTGCCATCAGCTCCGACTTCACCTCATCGCTCACATCGAGCGTCCTGATGAAGTCGTGTATGGTCTCCTCCGTCATCTTCTTGTTTGTACGGGTAAGTGCCTTCAACGCCTCGTAAGGGTGAGGATAAGCCTCACGGCGCAGTATTGTCTGTATAGCCTCAGCCACCACAGCCCATGTGTTGTCGAGATCGTCGTATATTTTCTGTTCGTTGAGAATGAGCTTGCGCAGTCCTTTCAGCGTGCTCATTATGGCAATAAGACCGTGACCGAACGGCACACCCACATTGCGGAGCACCGTGGAGTCGGTAAGATCGCGCTGCAGACGGCTCACCGGCAGTTTTGCTGCAAGGAACTGGAGCATGGCGTTTGCCACTCCCAGATTGCCCTCGCTGTTCTCGAAGTCGATGGGATTCACCTTATGAGGCATCGCACTCGACCCTACCTCGCCAGCCTTTATCTTCTGTTTGAAGTAGTCCATGGATATATACATCCACATATCACGGTCAAGGTCGATGATGATTGTATTGATCCGGCGCATGGCATCGAACACACCGCCGAGGCAGTCGTAGTTGCTTATCTGCGTGGTGTACTGCTCGCGCTCCATACCGAGCTTCTCCTTGGCGAACCGGTCGCCGAAAGCCTTCCAGTCGAACTGCGGATATGCCACGTGATGGGCGTTGTAGTTGCCTGTCGCGCCTCCGAACTTCACAGTCATCCTGCACGCCTTCAGCTCTCTGAGCTGTTCGGTGAGACGGTACACATACACCATTATTTCCTTACCGAGCCGTGTAGGCGACGCCGGCTGTCCGTGTGTCTTGGCGAGCATCGCCACGTCTTTCCACTCTTCGGCATAATCGTTGAGCTGCGCTATAAGCTCCTCCACTGCCGGACAGTAGACCTTCTCGAGAGCCTCTTTTACGGAGAGCGGCACGCTGGTGTTGTTGATGTCCTGCGATGTCAGTCCGAAATGTATGAACTCCTTATACGCATCCAGTCCTCCTATCTTGTCGAACTCCTCCTTTATGAAATACTCCACTGCCTTCACGTCGTGGTTGGTCACCGCCTCGATGTCCTTCACGCGCTGTGCGCAAACCTCGTCGAAAGCGGTGTAGATGCTTCTCAGCCGTGGGAACAAAGAATGGTCGAACGAAGCCAGCTGAGGCAGCGGAAGCTCGCACAATGTGATGAAATACTCTATCTCCACACGCACCCTGTAGCGTATGAGCGCATATTCTGAAAAGTAATCAGCCAATGCCTCCGTTTTACCTCTGTAACGTCCGTCTATCGGAGATATGGCAGTAAGCAAGTCAAGTGTCATAAAAATACCTATTATAAGATGCTGCAAAATTAATAATTAAAATCGAAACATGCGAAAAGAATGCCAAAACTTAGCCTCCGGATTCTCTTATTTTATGTACACTTAACTTTTAATGTCATTTCGGCATGATTATTTTCACATATCGGGATATTCCCGCATGCCGTACAGCACGCACGCGGAGAGCAGACAGCAACACACATACGGACAAAAAATTAGCCGGATGCAAAATCACATCCGGCTATGGCTGTGGGCGTTGACGGATTCGAACCGCCGACCCTCTGCTTGTAAGGCAGATGCTCTAAACCAGCTGAGCTAAACGCCCCTTGCTTGTCTTAAAAGCGGTGCAAAGATATTAAGATTTATCCGAACAGCCAAACAAACGCCGTCATATTTCATATATTTTAACAAAACAGTATCTTTTATTCGCCCTCACACGCCCGTCCGCACACCACATCCGCACCATCGCGCCATCACGCACGCACCGTTTACGCCGCGCCTCACACATGCAATGGCAAGCCGCGCGAGCCTGTCACGCAAGCCTGCCGCACACATTGCATATTTATGCAAAGACTGAGGGACATCCGCATAATTATGCATCGCCAACTTCACGAGAGTGCCCTCAGAATCAGCGAAAGCGGATACGGCTGCAAATAACGCAGTATTTCGCGGTTTACATAAGACATTGTCACACAGCGGCTTACACCGACACGGCACAGAAAAGAAACTTTACGACGCCACGGAAGAGCCTCTTCGGGCATGCGGAAAAGCCTCTTTCATGGTGCGGGAAAGGCTCTTCCGCACAACGGCAAAGCCCGTTCCGCACGCCGGTACAGTCATTATGGCACACAAAAACGGCTCTCCGATGTGTCCGAAGAGCCGTTTTCAGTTTTTCAAAGTACGGAAGCGTGCCGATGGAAGCGTCTCCGACGCCTCACGACACGTTTCCCGTCACATTGCCTTTTCTCTTTCGAGAATTTCCGTTGTAAAGATTTTTTACTTCCGGAAACGCATATTTATTCACTTTCATATATCCTTATGCCATATCCGGAGGCGGCATGCGTCATAACGTCAGTGCCGTTCGCTCACGCCCTCACACCCCCGCCGCCTTGCCGTCTGCGGTGTCAGCGTTCAGCCAGAGGCAAATACGTGCGCTCCTCCATAACACTCTTGTAGGCAGGACGGATGATGCGCCGTCCCTCGAAATTGAGTTCCTCTATGCGGTGTGCCATCCATCCCACGATGCGCGACATGGCGAATATCGGGGTGTAAATCTCCTGCGGCAGACCTATCATCTCGTATATGAAGCCCGAATAGAAGTCCACATTGGCGCAGAGAGGCTTCTTCGTCTTGCGCCGGGCGGACACACACTTGATGCTCTCCTGCTCGAGCAGCCGGAGGAAATCATACTCCTTGTCGCGCCCCTTCTCTTTGGCGAGTTCGCCGGCAAGCCTTTTCAGCTCCACGGCACGCGGGTCGCTCACGGTATACACGGCGTGTCCTATGCCGTAGATGAGTCCGCTTCCGTCGTAGGCGTCGCCGTCGAGGATGCGGTTAAGATAAGTGTCTATCTCCGCGATATCGGTCCAGTCGCTTATGTTCTCCTTCAGATGGTTGAACATGTTGATGGCTCTGATGTTGGCGCCTCCGTGCAGCGGACCCTTGAGCGAGCCAATGCCGGCTGCTATGCTCGAGTAAGTGTCGGTGCGGCTCGACGACGTCACCCTCACCGTGAACGTGGAGTTGTTTCCTCCTCCGTGCTCCGCCTGTATGATGAGGAGCATGTCGAGCATCCTCGCGTCGAGCTCGGTGTAGTCTCCCTCCTTCAGCATGTAGAGGAAGTTCTCGGCTATCGAGAGGTTCTCATGCGGGTGATGGATGTGCAGCGAGCGTCCGCGCACGGTGTGGCGGTAGCTGTTGTAGGCATAAGCCACGATGGTGGGGAGCTTCGCGGTGAGCTCCACCGCCTGGCGCATGAGGTTGTCGCGCGACAGGTCGTCGGGGTTAGGGTCGAACGTGTACATCTCCAGCACGGTGCGCGCGAGTATGTTCATGATGTTCGAACCCTCAAGGTCTAATATATGAACTACCGATTTATGGTCCAGAGCCATGTTGTCGTTGATGAGCTCTTTGAACGCTGCGAGCTCCTCGCGGTCGGGAAGATTGCCCGAGAGAAGCAGGAAAGCTATCTCCTCAAAGCCCAGTCTCTTCTCGGCAAGTATGGGTGAGACGAGGTCGTCAAGCTCATAGCCACGGTAGTAAAGCTTGCCTGCGGTGGGCACGAGCCTGCCCTCCCCGTCGCGTTCGTAGCCCACGACGTTTCCTATCTTTGTGAGTCCGACAAGCACACCGCTTCCGTCCTCGTTTCTCAATCCGCGTTTCACGCCATACTTAGGAAACAGTTCGTTGTCTATCTTACACGAGTTTTTCACCTCGTCAGACAGCTTATATATCAGATATTCCTTCTTCATAACCTTATGTTTTGTATGTTTTAAACTGCCGGACGGCGCGATGTGCCCGTCCGGTGAAATCATAGTGCGGTCACAGTGCGGAGGCGAGCATGGAGCCGAAAGCCCTCGTTCCGAGCGGTTTCCCGTCGGGCATGAACCGCGCGAGGTCCGCCGTGGCATGTCCTCCGGCAAAAAGCCGCTCCATAGCCGAGGTGATGAGACGCGCCGCCTCGTCCCATCCCATATACTCGAGCATCATCACCGCCGAGAGGATAATGGAACAGGGGTTCACCACATCCTTGCCCGCGATGTCGGGCGCGATGCCGTGTGTCGCCTCGAAAATGGCGTGTCCGCTGCCGTAGTTTATGTTTGCGCCGGGCGCGATGCCTATTCCTCCCACCTGCGCGGCAAGCATGTCGGACACGTAATCGCCGTTAAGGTTCATCGTGGCGATGACCTCATAGTCGCGCGGACGTAGCAGGGCGTTCTGCAGGAAGGCGTCGCATATGCAGTCGTTCACCACAAGCCTGCCGCTCCGCAGCTCACTGCCATACTCGCGTTCAGCCAGTTCGTAGCCCCACTTCTTGAACCCTCCTTCCGTGAACTTCATTATATTGCCTTTGTGGACAAGCGTCACCGTCTTGCGTCCGTGCGCCAGAGCATACTCTATGGCACTGCGTATGAGCCGCTCGCTGCCCTCTCGCGACACAGGCTTCACGCCATATGCCGAGGTGGCAGGAAACCTCACCTTGCCCACTCCCATCTCTTCCGAAATGAACTTATAGAACTTCTCCGCCTCGGGCGTGCCTGCCTCCCACTCTATTCCTGCGTATATGTCCTCGGTGTTCTCGCGGAATATGCACATGTCCACATCCTCGGGATGTTTCACAGGCGACTCTATGCCACGGAAATATCTCACCGGACGCTGGCACACATACAGGTCGAGCGTCTGCCGCAAAGCCACGTTGAGCGAGCGCATGCCGCCTCCCACCGGTGTCATCAGCGGACCCTTTATTCCTACAAGATATTCGGTGAAGGCGTCAAGCGTAGCCTTCGGCAGCCACTCTCCGGTAAGTTCGTGAGCCTTGCCGCCAGCAAGCACCTCCATCCATTCTATCTTCCTCCGTCCGCCGTAAGCCTTTCTCACAGCCTCATCCACCACTTCCCGGCACACGGGAGACACCTCGCTGCCCACGCCGTCGCCCTCTATGAAGGGCACTGTAGGCATATCCGGCACGGCAAGAACGCCGTTTTTCATTTCGATTTTCATTATTATTCGGTTGTTTTGGGATTTCCTTCAATGTGTGACAAAACCATTAGTCTTATCCGGTATGTACGCCGCCTTTATCCGGCTGACGCTCATCTGTGCCTTCCGACGTAGTTGAGCGCGCTGCCGGCGCGGAACCATTCTATCTGCGTTGAGTTGTAGGAGTGGCACGCATCGAATGTGTCTGTCGTTCCGTCGGCGTGTCTCAATGTCACGGTGAGCGGCTTTCCGGGCTCGAAGGATCCGAGTCCTGTCACCGAGATACGGTCGTCCTCCCTCACCTTATCATAGTCGTCCTTGTCCGAGAAGGTCAGTGCGAGCATGCCCTGTTTCTTCAGATTGGTCTCATGAATGCGCGCGAAGCTCTTCGCCAGCACCACACGCACGTTGAGATAGCGCGGCTCCATGGCGGCGTGCTCGCGCGAGCTGCCCTCGCCGTAGTTATCTTCCGCCACCACGACAGACGCAAGTCCGGCAGCCTTATAGGCTTTCGCGGCGGCGGAGACGGTCTTTTCCGTACCGTCGGTGAGGCATATCACGCGGTTGCTCTCGTCGTTGAAGGCGTTCACCGCTCCCATGAGCAGGTTGTCTGAGATGTTCTGCAGATGTCCGCGATACCTCAGCCACGGTCCCGCCATGGATATATGGTCGGTGGTGCATTTGCCTTTCACCTTTATCAACAACGGCATGTCGCACAGGTCTTTGCCGTTCCACGGGTCGAACGGAGCAAGCTTCTGCAGTCTGTCGGAGTCGGGCGAGATTGCCACCTTCACACCGCTGCCGTCTGCGGGAGGCTCTACGAACCCCTCGTCCGTGGCATCGAACCCTTCGGGAGGGAACACGTTGCCGTGCGGCTCGTCGAGCATCACACTGTGTCCGGAGCCGTCCTGCAGCGCGTCGGTTGCCGGATTGAAGTCGAGACGACCCGCCACGGCGAGCGCCATGGTCAGTTCGGGACTGCCGATGAAGGCATATGTGTTCGGATTACCGTCCGCACGGCGTCTGAAGTTGCGGTTGAACGATGTCACGATGGAGTTTTTCCGCTCATTGTCATCGGTATGCCGCTTCCACTGTCCGATGCACGGACCACACGCATTGGTCATTATCACGGCGCCGATACGCCTGAAGTCGTCAAGTATACCGTCTCTCTCGGCAGTGCGGCGTATCTGTTCAGAGCCCGGATTGATTATTATCTGTCCTTTTACAGGGATGTTTTTCTCATAAGCCTGACGCGCCACCGATGCGGCACGGCACAGGTCCTGATAAGACGAATTGGTGCACGAGCCTATCAGTCCCACCTCCACTGCGGGCGGGAATCCGTACTCCTCCACCCTGGCTTTCATCTGAGAGACAGGCGTAGCGGCGTCGGGCGTGAACGGACCGTTGAGATGTGGCTCCACCTTACTGAGGTCGATGTCTATCAGACGGTCGTAGTATGCTTCCGGATTTGCGTACACCTCGTCGTCGGCACGCAGGTCATCGGCGCACGTGCGTGCCATTGCGGCTATCTCCTCACGCCCCGTACGGCACAGATATTCCGCCCCGTTGTCGTCGAACGGGAATATGGAGCAGGTCGCGCCAAGCTCCGCTCCCATGTTGCATATGGTAGCCTTGCCTGTTGCCGACATCGAAGAGAGACCGTCGCCGAAATATTCAAGTATGGCGTTGGTGCCGCCCTTGACGGTCAGCATGCCGAGAATCTGAAGTATGACATCCTTTGGCGACGCCCACCCGGAGAGTTTTCCGCTCAGCCGCACACCTATGAGCTTGGGCATCTTCAGTTCCCACGGCTGACCCGTGAGCACGTCGACGGCATCCGCGCCGCCCACTCCCACAGCCACCATACCGAGTCCTCCGGCGTTGGGAGTGTGTGAGTCGGTGCCCACCATCATGCCTCCGGGGAAGGCATAGTTCTCGAGCACCACCTGATGTATGATGCCCGCGCCCGGTCCCCAGAACCCTATGTGATACCTGGCGGATACGGAGCGCAGGAAGTCATACACTTCCCTGTTGGCTGTCATTGCAGCCGGCAGATCGCTGTCAGCACCGGCATCTGCCTTTATGAGATGGTCGCAGTGCACCGACGCGGGCACAGCCACACGGTCTTTTCCGGCGTTCATGAACTGCAGCAACGCCATCTGCGCCGTCGCGTCCTGCATCGCCACACGGTCGGGGCGGAAGTCCACATAGTCGGTTCCGCGCTCATACCGCCTCAGTCCGTTCTCATCAAACAGATGTGCATACAGCACTTTCTCCGCATAAGTAAGCGGTCTGCCTAACAATCCTTTTACCTTCGCTACCTTATTATTATATGAAGAGTAGAAGCTCTTCAGCATTTCGTAATCCAGAATCATCTTATGTTGCTTTTGATTGGATGCAAATATACAAAAAAAAATCATATTTGCATCATTTCATTCAATATAGTTAGCAAACTGACATTAATATTTAAGCAAACCGATAAATATGTTGCATTTTTATACAAAAAGCAATGTCAGTGAACGCAATAGAGCTTGTCATGACATTGCCGGGTGCAGCATGATTTATAAAAAATCAGTGCCAGCGAGCGCAATGAGAGCTTGCTATGACATTGCCGAGCGCAGCCTGCTTTATATAAAAGCAGTGCCAGCGAGCGCAATGAGAGCTTGCTATGACATTGACGAGCGCAGCCTGCTTTATATAAAAGGCAGTGCCAGCGAGCGCAATGAGAGCTTGCTGCGACATTGACTGCCGCAGAATGTTTTATAAAAAAGAAAAAATAAAAGTACAATGACCGACTCCTTGACCCTCTTACGTACTGCCGTCGTCATTCTGTTTTCCCCTCTTGTACGATTCTAACCATTGCATTTTCTGCATAATATGGAAAACAACAACATGCCGTCAGCACGGCATGCGGATGCGGCATGACGGCTGATTCGGGTCAAATCACATCTCTGCGAGCAGTCCCCGACACGCATCCTCGATGAGATCGAGGGCATAGTCGAAGTCGGAATCGTCACCGTAGTAAGGGTCGGGTATCTCACTGACACCGGCATGCGATGTCATATACGAGCCGAGCATCCTCACCTTGTCCCTCTGCTCAGGCGCGGACGCCATCGCCTTTACCGCCCGCACGTTGGCGTTATCCATCACAAGGATAAGGTCGAAACGGCTGAAGTCGGCTTCGGAAAGCTGCCGCGCCCTGCTGTCAAACCTGTATCCGCGCACCGCCCCGCGCCTGCGCATGCGGCTGTCGGGCAACTGTCCGACGTGCCATCCGCCTATTCCGGCGGAGTCGATGACGAATTCGTCACCGCGTCCGGCATTCTCCACAAGTGTCCTCATCACTCCCTCGGCAGCCGGACTGCGGCATATGTTGCCGAGACATACAAACAACAGTCTTTTCTTATTTTTCTTCATCATCTTCGTTTAAAAGTGTCTGCGGTTCCGGTATCGGGTAGTTGGCGCTCTCCTTCACGCCGAGCGACTTCAGCTCGTTTGCCTTCTGCACGATGCTCTGGCGTCCTGTGTAAGCTTTGTTGTAGGCATCGTCGTAGTCCTTATGCAGCGTGTCGATGTCCTTCTTGAGCTTGTCGAACCTCTTGATGAACTCCCCCACGCGCTTTATCATCTCGTCCGCCATCTCGAAAACCTTCTTCTGGCTCTCGGTCTGTGCATACTGCCGCCATGCTATCTGAATCATTCTGAGTATCGCCATGAGGTTCTGCTGCCCGGTGATGAACACATGCCGGTCGAACGCCTCGCGCCAAATCTTGGGGTCGTGAGCCAGTGCCAGCTGCAGCGCGCCCTCGTTCGGCACGAACATTATGACAAAGTCGATTGCCCGCCGCGGCTTTGTGATGTATCGGCTGTAGTCCTTCCGCGCGAGGTTCACAGCCTGCGTGCGCACGCTTTTCACAAGGTCGTCGGCAAACTTGCGCTTGAGCGTCTCGTCGTCCGTATTCACATACTGATAGTAAGCGTCTATCGACATCTTCGAGTCTATCACTACGTCCTCGTTGTCGGGATAATGCAGTATGACGTCGGGAATCATCCTCTTGCCGCTCTCGTCGCTTACGACGATGTTGCCCTTGTCGTCCGTGATGGTCTGCTGCACGTCGTAGTCGGTCCCCAACTTGTATCCCTGCGCGTCGAGAATCTCGGTCAGCATGCGCTCTCCCCAGTTTCCCTGCGCCTTGTTGCCCCCTCTTATGACGTTGGTGAGCATCGTAGCCGTGCGGTCTATCTTCGTTGTCTGGTCACTCATGGCCTTAAGCTGCTCTGAAAGTGACGCCGTGCTCTTTGCCGTCTCGCTGTTAGTGAGGCGTATCGCCTCCTGAAGCTGTTTGAGATTGTCGCGCAGCGGCTTGGTGATATTCTCCATACTCTCTGAGTTGTCAGCCTTCAGACGGTCGGTGGTCTGGCTGAGCACCTTGGTGGCAAGGTTGGCGAACTGCTCCTGAACGGTCTTCAGCTGCTGGGCGAACTGCTCCTGCCTCATCTGCATCTCCTTGGAGTTGTGCTCCTTCTCTGCCTTCAGCTCGGCGGCAGAACGCTCCGCCTCCAACAACGCCTGCGTCAGTCTGCCGTTCATCTCCTCCGTTCCGGCTCTGGCGGCGTCGGTCTCCGCCCTGAGCTGCTCGGCAGTATGCTCCAGCTGCTCCGCCTTCTGCGCGGCAAGCGCAAGCTCCGTTCTCACCCCCCTTATCTTCGACTGCATGAAAAAGAAAGCCGTCACGCCGCCGACAACCATACCTATCATTAAATAAACTATCTCCATATTCCGGAATATTTTATACTTTCAACTGTCACGATGCAGCCGCCATGAAACCGCCGACGGCTGACATCGGTAAAGGAAAAAACACGTGGAAGCGCAAATATAATAAAATAAATCGGCTCCGCACGACACTTTCCCGAAAATATTTAAAGTCTGACTGACAATCTGGCTTCATCAGTCTTTCGTCATGGCGGCGCACACATTGGTCTCAGGTTTGGCGCAAACGCCCGGACGAGGGCGTCACACCTGTCGTGCCATATGCATAATGTCGGTCAGAAAAAACTCCCTCAGGCATGCGTCATGAAGAATAAAACGCATATCCGCAACCACGCCGGGCATACATATATAATAATGTTTAACTGCTGACTTACACATTTTCCGCAATGTCCGGACAGGGAAATCATACTGCCACACCGGCATACGCATATAACCGTTTTATACAGTTTTATTATAAATTTTATTGTTCCAAACCATAAAAAAGCATGCTGTGTGCGCACACGGAGCACTTTTTTGGAAAAAAGGAATAAAATATTTTGGCAGACATAAAAAATGTCCTATCTTTGTAAACGTTATCCTGAAAACAATCTTTTTACCTTAATGGAAGAGACTAATACCTATTGAAGATTCGAAGCGGTCGCCTGTGAAGGTTGTCGCTTTTTTTATGCGGTGAAGCGAACAGGACAAGCTTGCACCCCGATATTAAAAAACACAAGACACAATGGACAACAACACAGCAGACTATATAAGACTCCTTGCGGAGAGATATGAGACGGCGGACTTTCTGAAAGACGACCCCAGCCTGTTCATGCACAAGGTGGAGACGGCGGCAGACAGGGAGGTCATGGCGTTCGCGGCGTCGTGCCTGAGCTACGGCTCGCGCAAACAGTTCTTCCCGAAAATACAATACTATAATCGCGAAAACGAAATGTGCATTTTTTCAAAACGAAATGTGCATTTTTT